>Ga0067045_1002824_pt1 | contig 43578 bp, 42 predicted proteins | sample TerdegcTABiofilm_FD_59184 | JGI IMG/M metagenome (GOLD analysis project Ga0067045, IMG submission 59184) | Combined Assembly of (Gp0054472, Gp0054536) Wastewater bioreactor microbial communities from Singapore -Terephthalate degrading...
TTTATTTTGCTACCTTTAAGCTCTATGTCATTTAGTTCTTTAACAGCCTTTTCTGCCTTTTTATTATCAGGGATATCTATAAAGGCTAATTTCTTTTTCTCCTTCGTATACTCTTTAAGCTCTATAGTGGTGTGGGAATATGGCTTGAATAGTTCCTCTAAATCCTTTTTGGTTACATTCATTGAGAGATTTTTTACCCTGACCTTCATATCTTACCCCTTTTTAATATAAAGAATTGTTAAATTATATCCTTTCACCCCCACCCTTGCCCTCCCCCATCGAGGGGGAGGGTTTATTTATGTTTGCTCTCCATCGAGGAGGAGGGTTTTTAATATTTCCTCCTTATTCAAGAGAGAGGTTTTTCAATATTTCCTCCGCATCGAGGGGGAGGGTTTTTTAATGTTTCCTCTCCATCGAGGGGGTTTGTTATCCTCCCTCTACATCGAGGGGGTTTGTTAATCTTTGTCCATCAAGAGGGAGGAGTTTTTTTAATGTTTCCTCTCCATCAAGAACGATATTTGTTCTATGTCTCCCTCATTCCCTGTTAACCTTTTTTAAACCTAAGCCCTTTACCATCAAGAGTTATGGTTTATTAGGGTTTGTTTTATGTTTCAAGNGGCTATAATACAGCCTCAAAAAAAACTACCTCCGCGAACNAAACAAAGGGCTTTTCTTTTATATTTAAAAGTGTTTTAAAACGCCTTATCATAAAATTTTATGACAATATTGATAAAAAGATATGGAGTCTATAATCCGGCACGATGACCTCTATGGCAGATAGCTCACCCCTCTGAAAGATACGACCCTTTCCTGCCATCACATTCGCCTTTCGCCAGAGACAGGGATACCCCTCATAACCTCCTGATGCCCCATCCATCATTAGTTTCCACTGTTCTAAATAAAACCCCCTGTCGTTTCGTTCAGTATATATCTCCTCCACTGTCTTGCCATCTTCTCTCCATATGCCTACCTCCATGAGATAACCTTCTATGTCCGGAATCTTTCCATCTACCCTTCCTTCTAAATCCTGTAAGGGAAGATTCAGTTCCTTTAACCTTAATTCTTTGGGTGAAAAGGCTATATAGCCATCTTTCCATTCCTTTAAATCCTTTATTTGCTCAATTACCATATCGAAAGTAGTTATTCCTGCTCTGTGAAAAATAAAACCTTCTTTAAATCCATCCTTATCCATATATAACCCCACATGTCTTTATCTCTGGTTTATTTAAAACCATCACCTGTCCTGTGGCAGTAGAGGTAGCCCCCAGCCTGTGCCATCCAGGAGGTGCATCACCATTCTGTCTCATCTCATTTAAGACCCTTACTATTTCATCTTCAAGCTCTTTTGAGTTTTCTTGATCTATAGAGGTATCTATTAGAATGTCAAAGGCAAATTGACCAGCTGTTAGATACTCACTGGAGAATAGATTTATATTCTGCATGGAGTGCTCGCAGAGATGGATTCTTCTTATGATTTCTTTATTTTCATGCTTTATTAAGGCATCTGTAACTGCAATCATCCCGCCTCTGTCTGTAGATCCAAACCAACTACATTTGAGACATGAATGATCTTTTAATTTACGCTCTCCTGCCATACCATAGCATATATCCTTTCCCATAGTCCTAAGCTTTCTCTCTATGGGAACAGAAAACAATGCCTGGCGCAGACTCCTTCCAGGGATCAGGTATCTTGCCTTTATTTTACCTGACTCTTCATCCACTATATAACCTTTATAGACAAAGGAGTCGGGGTATTCGGCTCTTATTTCTTCATCTGGATCAAATAGAGGAAAGCTACTCTGGATAGCAAGGAGTTGACCGGGCAGGATAGATGCCTCCACCCTTATGGTCTTCCAAGGCGCTAGCACATCCTCTTTTTTTAATTCGGGAAGAGGTTCAGATTGATTACCATCAAATACGGTTTTATCAAACCTCCATAGGGCTTTTCTTCCTTTTTCATCTTTTAGGCCCATACATATCATACGCACCTCTTTGAGCCCTATTCTTCCAAAACCGTATGACCAGCCTCCGCCTATATTCTCCACCCCAGAGGTGGCAACCCTTAGGCCAAGAAGAAATAGCCTCTTTGTCTCCTCCTCTTGCTCATCTGCTGAAAGGAAGTAGTTCCAGTTTAGGTCGAGCTCAAGCCCGGAGGCAGTAACCTCATCATTAAAGAGGGCGCCTGCACTTGCAGAGCCATATCTTCTATCCACTGCAAGCCCTGGTCTTACATAAAGGCCTCTGGCAGGAATAAATGTTGGTTCACACCAAAGAGGCGATACCCCCTCCCTGTCCTTTCCATATTTCCCTATCCTCTCTGCAATTGGCGCACCCTCTTCCAGCCTTGCCATGCACCTACGTAATAGGCTTGACCAGATATAGCCATTTATATGGATAGACTCTCCGTCATAGGTCTTTTCTATGGTGGAGTCAGAGAACATATCGCCATAGCCAGACTTAAGAAGAAGGGGGGTCTTAAGATATAGCCTGGCAGAACCCTTTATATACCTCCTGGTCTCTATTATATTTGCCATTAGCCTCTCTCTCCTTCAACCTTTTTATCTTTCCTCCAATATTCAAAAAGCTTCTCCAGGAGAAAACGCACAAATTTCCTCATCTCTTCACCTGTTGGGTCTTTATCGCAGCGGTATTTTATTTCTTCATAGAGCTTTTGCCACTCATCCTTTTGCTTCTTCTTATATTTCTCTTCCCTGTCTTCTACTACCCTCTTAATATCTTCTATACTCCTGTGCCTATTTAGAAACTCCTTCAGTATTCCTGCCTGGGACGGGGTCATATTTTTTGCAAGGCTATCAAAGTATTCCGGTCTTTTTTGGGTTGAGGGCTTTTTCTCATCAATATAAACCTTTTCCTCTATCTTTTTCGTTGATTCCTGTTTCTTTAACTCGAGGTCATCTCCGAAACCGTGCCATGAGATTATATTTTCTTTGTAATTTTCTATGCCATCTTCGTCTTTAATTACAGAGCCCTGCCATATAAAGATTTCAGGTCTTTTTGGACGTCTGAGGGTAGTATTGTAGCGCCTTATAGTATCAAGGTTTATCATATTTGCATCCATTGAGATCACCTCATCATCTTTTCTTTTAGAATAGGATGCTTTTATGTAGTTGACCAAGCTGAAATCAAAGGGTATGGGTGTTACAACAAGATAGTGTAAGGGTTTTTCACCTGAAGGGTTATCAGTCTCACCTTTTTTATTTATATTTACGTCATTATCGATGTTTAATATAGGTTCAAAGATGGTTCCTCCAATCACTGGTTTTATATTTTGAAGGATAAAGATGGCCCTTTGATGGAAGGTCTCATCTGCTTTTCTTAAAAGGTTTATTTTACCGCCAAAATATTGCCCCTTTCGAACCAGCTCCTGGACAAAGAGCCCGCCATCTTCGGCTGTGGCAAAATTATCCTCTATCTGGTTTCTAATCCTCCTCTCTGTCTCAAGCCTGAAGACAGAAGGGCTATTATCTGTTGTTACAAAATAGTCCTTTGGCAGAGGTTTTGTCTTTGTGGAGAAGAAGTTCTCCTGGTCTATTTTTTCCTCTTCTTTTGGAGATTGACTTATGCCTACTATATCTCTTATTTTACCCACCTCGTTTTTCAGGGTGGTCATGGCTGGTGGTATCCCATAAAAAAATCGATCTCTCTCATGCCAGGCTGGATAAATCCAAGAAAAGGAAAGGGATTTCATCTCTTCGTATTCTGGCCAGCTATCAAAGAGGCTATGATAAGTTCTCACAAACCATGCCCTTACCTGGTCTTCTGTGATGGCATAACGGGATGGTAGAAACTGGGTGCTTCCAGGCTGGACAGGCTTGTTTCTCATGTTTATGAGTGCCTTGAGGAAGTAGTCTGCCTGAACGAGGTATGTGGCTTTTTCATTTGAATTGTCAATGGCGCTATAGGCTATCCTCTCATCCTCTGCCCATTCTATTTCAAGCTCTGCCCTGCCGTATCCTCTGGAACGGGACTGACCAAAACCACTTAAAAGGGAGATGGAGCCCTCTATTAGCCACTTTGCCCTATTAAACTCATCCTCATCATTGAAATAGCCAAGGTAAAAACCTGCCTCAAGCTCAATGCCCTCCATGTATGCGACTTCCATGTTTACAAGCATATGCTCTGATACTGTCCTTTTTTTATCATCTATGGCTATACGGGGTTTTATCTCAAACCTCTCCTGCCTCCATATCCTTTTAGAATCATTGGTGAGGGTAAGGTCTGTGAGGAAGAGCCTTGATGGTATATTGCGGGTCTTTGCCTTTGGTTCATCTCCAAAGACCTTGATAATCATCTCTTTTTTTTCATCTCCGTTGAGTTTTAAAAACCATCTTGCTGCCATCCTCAAATCTCCGTGGAGCTGGGTATCTGGAAATACAGGGTAGCCTTCTGTGTCCTTCAGATGGGGATAGAAACCAAATGCTGCCTTTTCTCCACCTGAGGTAAACCAGTATCCATGTGCCTTTGCCTTTATCCTTCCCTTTGCGAGAAATAGAGTCTTTCCCATTTACCTATCCCCTCATAAGATTTATAAGTTCAAAAAGGGTTACAATCCTTTTTATATCCACTTTATCATTATTATCTTTTAGTTCCGTGTGGGCGAGAAGTTTTTTGATACCACTATCATTTTTCCCTGCCTCAGGGAGGGTATATAACCACCTTTCAAGGGCACCTGAATTGCCATTCAATTCTATAATCTTTCTTACAATCTGGTGGATGTGGGAATTGGAGAGATTGCTAAATTCTTTACAGAGTTCTACATACTTATCAAAGGTAAGAAACCCATTGTAGGGTTTTTCGATTCCAAGGGGTCTTTCGGTCTTTAATATGTCCTCGGTCGGGGTCTCTTCATCTACAGAGAGGATACGCCAGTTTATACTGTTTACCTTTCTATCTGTCTTTTTCTTTGCTGTGCTCATCAGGTCTTCACCGATAGCATGGATTCTGGTAAATGGTGTATGAATATGGGTTACGATAAAGCTACCAGCAAAGGAAAGGTCAGAAAACTCCAGGTTTTTTTTCTTTCCATCCTTTTCTTCTTCTTTTGCCTTCTTTTCAAGCCATGTTTTTGTAAGGGTATCGCTATATTCAGAGATATTAACTGCCTTTTCACTCATTATTCTTGAATATGTTAAGGCAAAATCTACAATGAATCTGTGGGGCATCACAATGAATAGGTCATCGCCTCCTGCTACTATGAGCCTGAATGGTATATAGATTATGCCATCATTCTTTTTTATTAATGTCTCTTCTGTGAAGACTTTTTTTAATGTCTCTGATAGAACATCTATAATAAAGTCTTTTAATTTATCAAAGGTCTTTTGAATATCCCCTTCTTCCTGGCTAATCCAGAGGGGCAGTCTATCACCCATGCTGTTTACATCTGAGGACCAGACAGCAATCCTTTTTCTTTCTTTCTCTTTTTCTTTACCATTTTTATCCTCTGGTTTATTCTCTGGTTTATTCTCTGATTTATCCTCTGGAAAGAGGTCTTCCATGTTGAGGGGAACCTCTAAATTATCTTTTTTTGAGAGAACTCTGGTGTATTTTAAGTATATCTTTTCTATACTCGTCATATCATTTTCGTCTTTTTTCAGAAGTTCACCCAGATTTATCCTTGCTGCTTTCCATGACTGATTGCAGATCCTGCATACACCCTTTTTGCTGACCTTGAGATCTGATTCAAGAGGATATTCCTCGCACTCCTCGCAGAGGGCAAGATGGGGGTTGAAGGTAACGCCATAGCCTCTAAAACATCTTTTTATCTCTTTTAGTTCGCGGGTAATACCTGGATAATCTTTATCCTCATGGAAATCTTTCTTCTGAGCCTCTTTAAATGATTCTGCATCAATAACAGAGGAGACCTGGTATTCAAGCATGGGTAGCCTTGTTGAGATAAGGGCCCTGATATCCTTTTTTGCTTCCTCTGCATCCTTTTTTGATGGAAAAGAGGCAGTAAGTTTTCCACCGCTGGCAAGGATCACCCTCCCGCTGTGATTTTTTATGACCTTTTTCATTTCGATCTCATTTAGCCGTGAGAGTATGTGGCTTGTGCCTGCAATCGACCAGAGTCTGTCATGCCTTAAAACAACCTTTTGAATGGCAGAAAATTGAATGGAAAGATAATAGTTCAAGCTCCACCCCTTTTTTAAGACATTAATAATAAAAAACCCTAAAGTCTGTCAAGAAAATATATCATATATAGTTATAATTACATGAATTCACTATTATTTTTTTTCTATTAGCCAGGATTTGATTGATTTAATTCGCTTTAGCGTAACATTCCCACAGATCGCAGGGCTTTAGAATAGCCCTGCGATCTGGTCTGCAATCTTTGTTGCAAGTTCTGCTACTGCCTCATCAAGATTTATATTGGTTCTTGTTGCCTCGACAGTTAGATAGGTTCTATAGGTTTGAAAATCGCTTACAATTTCTCGCTGGGTGGTCATTGTGGTGGATGTGCCCTGTTTTGCCTCGGTCTTCATGGTGCCTTTTACACCCCCTGCTACACGCTCCTGTATCTGCAAATCCACAGTGCCTGTATATGATTCTACCTTAACAAGAGCCCCTGCTATGCTGCCTACTGCACCACCAACGACTGTGCCTACTGCTGCACCAAGCCATGAATCCCTTGAAGTACCGCCTAAAATACCGCCGCTAACACCACCAAGGATTGCACCTGCACCGCCTGCCTCTTTGCCTAAGGATGCTACTTTATTATAGACAAGGGAGGTGATGTTTGCCTGGATAATCCAGTTTGCCTTTGTAGGATCCTCTACGAGGATTATGCCCTTTTTGCTGAGTCTATCTTTAAGTGCCACGTCAAGGGGAATATTCTGGACATCTGATGTATTTGTTGTCTTTACATAGGCAGTTCTTTCTGCAACAGCAAGGTTTAAAAACACAGGTTCACTTAGATTAACCTTTGTTTGTAAGGATGCATGTTCTATCACCTTTACCGTTGATGCACAACCTACCGCCACAAAACCAACCAGCAGGATAACAACAAAGGCTTTAAGAAAACTTTTTAACATTCTGATTCCTCCTTTTTTTATTTTTAATAGTTTTGGGTTCTGTCATCTCAGAAAGAGCCGCCCCCAAAAACTTTTCTTCTCCATAGGCCAATAGCTGGATTCTGTTATTTCAGAATCCGGGGTTGAGTTCGAAATCTTATCTATACCCTCAGCGGTAAGATTCACCGCCTGCACCCCCAGGCATACCACTGCACCCGGAAGGGTGTTGCTGTATAGCCCACATGACATGGATGTCCCATCGGTTGCACGGGCGACCTCTCTTGCCGTATCTGATGCACAACCTATTGCCACAAAACCAATCAGCAGGATAATGATAAAGGTCCTGAAAAAAATTTTTTAGCATATAGTGCCCCCTTGTATATGGGATTTCTTATATGACATTTTTAATTAAATCTTTTTTGGATTTTTTATTATTTTTGTTTCATACTCTTTATAAAACCTATGGCGAAAGGAAATTATTTCAATTTTTTTTTCAATTTTTTATTTTTCCAGATGAAGAGACAACTATTGAAGGGGTTATTGTATCATTACAGATCCCTACATTTTCTTTGTCAGGGATTTTCGGTCAAGGTTATAGTTTTGAGCCAGTCAGGGAAAACCTGCCTTAACTCCCATATTATTGACTGCGAATTAGCCTGAGATAAATAGAATCGATAAAAAATATTGACACGTTAAGGTATAGCTGTTAAACTACACTCAAATTTGAATACAATAAGAGTATGATATGAGTGCCCAAGAGAGAGTGACAATAAAGATACCAAAGGCTTTATATAAAAATATCCAGGAGATAATAAAAGATACTGGTTTCAGTTCAGCTACAGATTTTATCGTATATGTTCTAAGGGACATTATATCGATGAAGGCAAGCAGCAGCAATGGACCCTCCCTCAATAAGGATGAGATAGAGGCAATAAAGAGGAAACTTAAATCACTTGGGTATCTGTAAAGGAGGATTAAAATGGACGGGAAGCATCATGAATCTAAGGTGAAGAAGGCATCGGGCTTTTCGTGGAGGGGTCTGAGGACAATAGTATTTATTTTAACTGCGATTATATTTTTCACAGGATTGACAGGATGCAATAGTAAGGACGAGAAGGAAAAGGCGCCCAAGGTAACCATCAGGGTTTCAGGTGCATGGGCATTATATCCTATGATGGTGAAATGGGCAGAGGAATACAGCAAAATTAACCCTAAGATAAGGCTTGATATATCTGCAGGGGGTGCAGGAAAGGGTGTTGCTGATACCCTATCAAATCTTGTGGATATTGGCATGGTCTCAAGGGATCTAAAACCCGAGGAGATAAAACAGGGCGCTGTCTTTATCCCTGTTGTAAAAGATGCAGTATTTCCTACCTTAAATGCAGATAATCCTGAATTAAAAAGGATTATGGAAAAAGGGATAAAAAGACAGACATTTATAGACCTTTGGATTAAGGGAAGAGAGATGTCATGGGGAGAGATAACAGGTTCATCAAAAAGGGATATGGTTCAGGTATATACCAGGTCTGATTCCTGTGGTGCTGCTGAAACATGGGCACAATATCTTGGCGGTAAAAGTCAGGAGGATCTAAAGGGTATTGCGGTATATAGTGACCCAGGGCTTGCAGATGCAGTCAGGAAGGATATAAATGGCATAGGCTATAATAATCTAAACTATGCCTTTGATTCAAAAACAGGGTTACCTGTTAAAGGGCTTATGGTTATACCCATTGATATCAATGAAGATGGTAAGATTGAATCAAAGGAGGAGATAGATACAAGGCAGAAGGCAATGAATGCAGTTGCATCGGGGGTATATCCCTCACCCCCTGCAAGGGCACTGCATATTGTAACAAAGGGGCATTTTAAGGATGAGGTGAAGACATTTTTGGAATGGGCACTCACAGATGGGCAGAAATTTGTGGATGAGGCAGGATATATAAAGCTCTCAGAGAACCAGATTAAAGAGGCTATTGATAAGATTAAAAGATAGATTATGGATATCCGAAGGTTAAAAGACATCTCATCAGGGATCACAATACGGTCTTCATTGATTTTTATAAACTCCATAGCCTTCTTAATGGCACTGATTCTTTTTATAAAATCATACCCAATCCTTAAATCGCAAAGTATATATCAATTAATTTTAGGCACATCATGGCATCCGTTAAGAGGTGAATTTGGTTTTTTCCCATTCATTATTGGGACCATAGAGGTAACTGTAATCGCTATGGCCCTATCGATTGTGCCGTGCCTTCTCTGTGCCATATATCTTTCTGAGTTTGCTAAAAAACATTATAGAGAGGTTGTCCACCTCACCATTGATGTCCTTGCAGGGATACCCTCTGTTATATACGGGCTCTGTGGTGTGATAGCTATAGTACCTTTTGTCAAGATTATCGGCAATATACTTGGTGTCAAGACAACAGGGTATAGTCTCCTTGCAGGTGGTATTATACTTGCAATCATGGTATGCCCTGTAATCATCTCTGTTACGCTGGAGGTGTTGAGGTCAATACCCCAGGAGGCAAGGGAGGCATCCATTGCCCTCGGTGCAACAAGATGGGAGACAATAAGGCATGTTCTATTCAAGATAGCAAAAAGAGGTATTGTTGCAGCTATTGTCCTTGGTTTTGCCCGTGCCTTTGGCGAGACGATAGCCGTGATGATGGTGGTTGGAAATGTTCCAAAGATCCCCACCTCACTATTTGACCCGGCATATCCTTTGCCTGCCCTTATTGCCAACAACTATGGTGAGATGATGTCATTGCCCCTATATGATTCAGCACTTCTTTTTGCTGCCTTTATCCTTATGCTTGTAGTTGGCATCTTCAGCCTTGCTGCAAACCTGACATTACTGAAGATAGAAAGGAAGGGGACCTAATGATCCCAAGGCAGGTTGTGGAAAAGATATTCAAGGGGCTTATGATCCTATCCCTTGCCATAGTAATGATTATTCTTTGTGGCATTATAGTCTTGGTTGTTGTAAAAGGTGCGCCAGCACTCAATATATCCATGCTCATTGATACCCCGAAAGGGGGTTATTACCTGGGGAAGGAAGGGGGCATTGCAAATGCAATTGTTGGCTCTGTATATCTTGCCTTTGGTGCATCTATTATTGCCATAATCATCAGTCTCCCGGTTGCCCTTAGTCTACAGAAAGAGTATTCGAACAGACGTATTGCAGATTTTAGTAGGCTTATCCTCGATGTTTTGTGGGGAACGCCATCCATTGTATATGGCGCCTTTGGTTTTATTGTGATGGTATATTTTGGTGTAAGGGCATCACTGCTGGGGGGTATCATTGTCCTTGCACTTCTTATGCTGCCCATTATGGTTCGTTCTATGGAAGAGGTAATAAGGATGGTTCCCCATGAATTGAAAGAGGTATCCTATACATTGGGGACAACCAAGCTCGAAACAACTATTGCTGTTGTCCTGAGGCAATCCCTCCCAGGAATAACAACGGCAATACTTCTTGCCTTTGGAAGGGGAATAGGTGACGCCGCATCCATTTTGTTTACAGCAGGTTACACAGACTATATCCCCAAATCATTATTTGACCCGGTGGCATCCTTACCACTTGCTGTATTCTTTCAGATAACCACACCTATTCCAGAGGTTCAACAACGGGCGTATGCCTCTGCCCTGGTCCTTCTTTTTATTGTAATACTGGTTAGTGTATTCTCAAGGATCATAGGCAGACGTTTTTCAAGACATATAGTGAGGTAGGGTGTATGTCACATATAAGCCTTCGAAATCTTGCTGTCACATATGGAACACAAAAAATACTAAATGATGTGACAGTAGATATACCTGATGGTCGTATTACTGCTATAATTGGTCCCTCTGGCTGCGGCAAGACAACGCTTTTAAAGAGTATAAATAGACTTCTTGAGTTAAATGATGATGTGACAGTCCGAGGCAATGTCCTTATAGACGGTGTAGATATATACGACCCAAAAACAGATATCCTCTCCCTGAGAAAAAAAGTAGGTTTCATGTCCCAAAGGCCCTACCCCCTTCCCATGTCTATATATGATAACATAGCCTTTGGTCCCAAGGTGCACAGGCTTACAGATGGACAGATTAAAAGCCAGATAGAGGGGCTAATTTCGAACGATGTCCTGCATATCGGCAACATTGGTAAAAAAGGTAAGGCAATGGACATGCTTGTTGAGTGTTATCTCAGTCTTGCGGGGCTATGGGATGAGGTAAAAGACAGGCTCAATGAACCAGCATCAAGGCTCTCTATTGGTCAACAACAGAGGCTTAGCCTTGCAAGGGCACTGGCAGTGGAGCCTGAGGTCATCCTTGCCGATGAGCCAACCTCTGCCCTTGACCCTATCTCGGCACAGCTAATAGAAAGACAATTCAGGCTTCTCAAAAAAAGATATACCATAGTTGTTGTTACCCATATTTTGAGACAGGCAAGAAGGGTTGCAGATTATGTCATATTTCTATATCTGGGTGAACTTGTGGAGCATGGGGAGGCAGGGGAATTCTTTGGCTCCCCCAATGATAAAAGAACAAGGGCATATATCTCTGGGGAGATAAGCTGAAAAAAAGGCAGGAGATAGAAAAAAACAAATGAAGAAGGCGCTTATAATCGGTATAGATGGTGTTCCCTACGAGCTTTTACAGGGTCTCATTGAAAAAGGCTGCATGGAGGGACTGAAAAAAATAATTGATTCAGGCTACAGGCTTCACCGCATGCATGCATCCCTCCCTGATATATCAAGCGTCTCCTGGACATCGTTTATGACAGGTGCAAATCCCGCTGAACATGGTATATTCGGGTTTACCGAGCTTGCCCTGAATACCTATGAGCTCTACTTCCCCAACTCAAGAGACATAAAGGCACCCCTGTTCTGGCAATCTCTCAGGGAACAAAAGAGGATTAAAAGATCCATTATTTTGAATATCCCCAACACCTATCCTGCCTTCCCTGTGGATGGGCTTCTGGTCTCAGGTTTTGTGGCAATAGATTTTGATAAGGCCGTCTATCCTGGCAATTATATCCCTATCCTGAAAGACATGGGCTATATCATAGATGTAGACCTGTTAAAGGCAAGGGAGGATAGGGATGGATTCTATAATGACCTTATTGAAAGTATGAAGATAAGAGAGGGGATATCAAAAAAACTCCTGGGCGAGGAAGACTGGGATATAGCCGTTGTTTGTATTACAGAGACAGACAGGCTACACCATTTCTTTTTTAATGAAAAAGACACCCCATTATTTGATAGTTTTTATAGAAAGGTGGATAGATTCATAACCAGTATATATAATACAGCCATAAAAAGATATGGTGATGATATACTGTTTCTTGTCCTCTCTGACCACGGATTCGAGAAACTAAAAACCGAGGTAAACCTAAACGCATACCTTCAAGAGGCTGGCATCTTGAGGATAGATAAGACAAGGGAATTCTATGAAAGGATAGATACAGGAACTATAGCCTTTGCCATGGACCCAGGGAGAATCTATATAAACTATGAAAATAGATACCCAAGAGGCTGTGTTAAAGAGGATGGGGCTGAAACAGTAAGAAAGAAAATAAAGGAGGTGCTCTTTAATCTGAGGGATGGGAATGGGGTTTCGGTAATCAGTCAAATCTTTGAAAAAGAAGATATCTACAAAGGTAATTTTATGCAACAGGCGCCAGACCTTGTGTGTATTCCCAGGAGGGGTTATGACCTTAAAGGCAATCTCAGAAAAGATAATGTTTTCACAAGGGATATATTTCAGGGCATGCACACATGGGATAATGCGGTGCTAATTACACCTGAGGACATAAAAATCAATAAGGAGATAAATATTGAGTTTCCGCCAGGGATTATAAAAGATTATTTTGAGAAAAGATAAGGAGGAATATACATGGACCATTACGACATGCTTGAGAGTAAAAGCATATATATAATAAGAGAGGCATACTATAGATTCAGAAATATTGCCATGCTCTGGTCTGTAGGTAAGGATTCAACAACCCTTCTGTGGCTTATCAGAAAGGCATTTTTTGGCAAGATACCCTTTCCTATCATCCACATAGACACAAGCTATAAATTCCCTGAGATGTATCAATTCAGGGATAGGCTTTCAAAGGAGTGGGGCTTTGAGCTTATTGTAGGCAGAAATGAGGAAAAACTTGCAGAGGGCATGGGACCTGGTAAGGGCATGAAGCTTGAGTGTTGCACAGAACTTAAAACAAATGCATTAAAACAGGTTATAAAAAAATACGGATTCAAGGCAATATTTCTTGGGATTAGAAGGGATGAACATGGCATTAGGGCAAAGGAGAGATATTTCTCGCCAAGGGATGAACAGTTTCAATGGGACTATGAGAATCAGCCCGCCGAGATATGGGATCAATACAAATCATTTCTTTATGCAGAGGAGCACTATAGGGTTCACCCTATACTGCATTTTACTGAACTCGATATATGGCAGTATATAAAAAGAGAGGGTCTCCCGATTGTTGATCTCTATCTTAGCAAAGAGGGAAAGAGATACAGGAGTATTGGGTGTGTCCCCTGCTGTTCTCCTATAGAATCAAGTGCCTCAACAATAGATGACATCATTGAAGAGGTAAGGACATCAAAACAATCAGAGAGGGCAGGAAGGGCACAGGACAAGGAGAATATTTATACTATGCAGAAATTAAGGGCACTTGGGTATATGTAAAAAAAGGAGGCGAAATAAATGGAACAGTTAGCGCTACCAATAGTTATAACAGGTCACATAGATCATGGAAAAAGCACCCTTATCGGCAGGTTGCTTTATGATACAGGGGTTTTGAAGGAAGACAGGTATCACGAGATAACCGAGACATCGTCTATGCTTGGCAAGCACACAGAGTTTGCCTTTGTCCTCGATGCCTTAGAGGAGGAGAGAGAGAAAGGTATCACCATTGACACTACACAGATATACTTCCAGACACAGAAAAGAAAATACGTCATTATTGATGCCCCTGGTCATAAGGAGTTTTTAAGGAATATGATCACCGGCGCATCCTACGCAGAGGCAGCGGTTTTAATCATCGATGCCAACGAAGGGATAAGGGAGCAAACAAAAAGACATGCATACCTATTAGGCATGGTGGGCATTAAAGATGTGTGTGTCCTTATAAACAAGATGGATCTTGTGGGTTATTCAAAGGAGGTTTTCGACAGGGTTGTAAGGGAGATAGATGAATTCTTTTCTGCTATCTCTATAAGGCCCAAATTTTTCATACCCATCTCTGCCCTATCAGGGATAAATGTGGCAAGAAGGGATAACACCATTAACTGGTATAATGGGCCATGTCTTTTTGAGGCATTAGATGAATTAACATTCAAGGCATTTGAGAAAAGACCCTTCCGGTTCCCTGTCCAGGATGTCTACAGAATAAGCAGGGAGACTATCTATGTGGGCAGGATAGAATCAGGGGAGGTAGAGCCAGGGATGGAGACATATGTCTTTCCCAAAAACAGGCAATGTAAAATAGTGGAGATAAAAAAATTTCTCAAAAAAGGTGTAGAAAAGGCATCATATGGCGAATCTATAGGACTGATTATAAAAGACGGCAAACCCATCAAAAGGGGTAATGTTATCGCAGGGACAAAGGACATCCATGTAAAAAGGGGGTTTGATGCAAACCTATTCTGGTTCTATGGGGAATACAAAAAGGGTGATGCCATTACAATAAAATGCACAACCCAGGAAAGCCCCTGTTCAATGGAGATCAGAGAGAAATTTGACCCGGCCACAATGGATAGAAAGGAAAAATCAGATACCCTTGAGATAGGTGAGGTGGCAAGGGTCAGGATAAAGACCAGAAAACCCCTTGCCATCGATACCTTTTCATACATCCCTGAGATGGGAAGGTTTATCATAGAAAAGGATGGTGTGCCGGTAGGGGGCGGGATTATAGTATAAAACATTAGCAAAACCCCAGCAATTTTAACCTGGCACAAATGAATTTTTACTATATAGACACATACAACTTATGTCTGCAACTGCCTGATTCATCTCTTGGATCATCTCTATTCCCCACTACCAGCCTTTATTAGGGATCTGTAAAAAAGGTGCCACAAAACATATTGAAATATAAAAACCCTCTCCTTTGTTGGGGGAGGGCGAGGGGTGAGGAAAAACTTTTGACAATACACAATACAATATTTATCTTTAAAAAATAGACAAAATATTCTAAAGTCAACAATAAGGATTGGACTCTGATCATGAAAATAACCCTACGACTTATATTCTCTCTTGTGATTGTTGTTGCCCTTGTGGCAGTATCATTTTCATTCTACCAGGTCAAGATAGAAAGGCAAAGACTTGTCAGCGAACTGGAGAGAAGAACCATACTTCTTAATGAAAGCCTTGAGGAATCTGTCATCCCTCTTGTTCAGTCCAGAATCTTTACAAAACTAAACCGTTTTGTTGAGAGATTTGGCAACCGTGAAAGATTAAACGGTGTTATTGTAAATAATGTTCAGGGTGAAGTAATTGCGTCAACGCAGGCTATATCACAACATGCGCCATTAATACTTCCGCAGGTTTTAAACTCCATCTCTGAAAAAAGGGCAATACATAGTTTTAAAAAAATTAACAATATACACCTATTTATTTATACTAAGTTTTTAGAAGATGAGGATGGCAACATTATAGGGGCCCTTACATTATTTCAGGATGCCTCGTTTATTGATATAAGGCTTAGAGAAATCTGGAAATATAATTTTATCCGTTTCGTAATTCTATCGATTGTAATAATAATAATTACTTTGCTTGTTGTAAAATGGAGTATTACAGGACCCATAGCCCAGATTGCAGAATGGGTAAGGGATTTGAGGCTAGGAAACGAAAAAGAAAAAAAGAGAACCGAAATCCCAAGAGGCGATATCCTTGCACCCTTGATAACAGAAGTCTCACATCTCGCAAAAACCCTTTCTATGACACAAAAAAAGATGGAGAAAGAGCAGACACGGGCAATAACAGAGTCTGTGTGGGATGCTGAAAGATTAAAAGCCCATATTTCAGGCGAATTAGGCGATAAAAAACTGTTTATTATATCCAACAGAGAACCTTATATGCATATAAAAAAAGATGGCTCAATAACATCTATAATACCCCCTGGAGGTCTTGTTACTGCCCTTGACCCTGTAATGCGGGCATGTGATGGCGTATGGATTGCACATGGTAGCGGAGAGGCTGACAGGTTTGTAGTTGATGAAAATAATAAAATCAAGGTTCCCCCTGAAAATCCTTTATACACATTAAAGAGGATATGGCTGACAAAAGAGGAAGAGAATGGTTACTATTACGGTTTTGCAAATGAAGGTATATGGCCCCTCTGTCATATCACCCATGAAAGACCTGTTTTTCGTCTCGATGACTGGTCCTATTACCAAAAGGTAAATGAAAAATTTGCCCTTGCCACCATCGAAGAAATAGAAAATATAGAATCACCCCTTATATTGGTTCAGGATTACCACTTTGCCCTTTTACCTTATTTAATAAAGGACAAGAGACCTGACGCAAAGGTGGCAATATTCTGGCATATACCCTGGCCCAACCCTGAAACATACGGGATATGCCCATGGGTAAGGGAGATACTCATAGGGATGCTCGGGGCTGACCTCATAGGTTTTCATATTCAACTTTACTGCAACAATTTTCTTGATACTGTGGATAGATTTCTCGAATCAAAGATTGACTGGGAACAGTTCTCTATCAGCATAAAAGGCCATATAAGCTTTGTAAAACCATTCCCCATAAGCATAAGCCCTGAATTTTCACGAAAAGATGCGGTGGTTAGTAGTAAGGATTCTTTAAAAGAAAGTCTTTTCAGACAGATGGGCATTAATTCAACGTATTTGGGTATAGGTGTTGACAGGGTTGATTATACAAAAGGTATCCCTGAACGTTTCCGCGCCATTGATAGATTCTTTGAAAAATATCCCGAATTTTTAGAAAAGTTTACATTCATAGAGTTCGGTGCACCCAGTAGAACCCATATTAAACGTTACAGAGACCTCCTTGCCCATGTTGAAGAGATTGCAGAGGACATCAACTGGCGTTTTCAAACAAAAAACTGGAAACCTATCATTTTTTTAAAAGGTAATCACCCCCACGAAAAAATTATGCCATTTTATATGGCTGCTGACCTATGTATGGTTACATCCCTCCATGATGGCATGAACCTTGTTGCCAAGGAATATGTGGCATCCTGTCTCGAAGATTCAGGCGTTCTAATTTTAAGCCAATTTGCAGGTGCATCAAGGGAATTAAAAGATGCACTCATTGTAAACCCCTATGATATAGAATCAATGGCTGATGCAATATACCTGGCTGTAACCATGGATGAGGAGGAAAAGAAAAACCGTATGAAGAGAATGAAGGAAATCGTTCAGGAACATAATATATACAAATGGGCAGCAACCCTGATTACAGAACTAACCCGTTTATAATCATATGAATCCTGAATATTTCTTTAAAAGGCATTCTAACCTCATAAAAGGAGGAAAACTTTTTTTGTTTTTTGACTTTGATGGCACCCTCGTGCCCATTCAAAAGGACCCCTTATCATGCCAGCTTGATAAAGAAATAGAATTATACTTTAAGAGGATTATAAATAAAAAACTGGCCCCTATTGCCATTTTAAGCGGAAGGTCTTTAAAGGACATAAAAAACAGGATAAATATCAAGGGTATCTTGTATGGTGGAAACCATGGCCTTGAAATATCAGGACCTGGTATAAGGTTTATTCATCCTGAGGTAGACCCTATCATAAAGACGATTAATAAAGCCAGAGATATAATATCAAAAAACATCTCCCATATCCCCGGTGTATTTATTGAGGATAAAAAACTCTCCTTTACCTTACATTTCAGAATGGCTGACGAAAAAGGCAAAAAAACAGCAAAATCTATATTTAATGAAACAATCTCTAAGGAATTTTATAATATGCCCTTTAAGGTCTTAAAAGGCAAACAGGTTCTTGAATTAGCGCCTCGTGTAGATTGGGATAAAGGCAAGGCTGCCCTTTATATCCTTAGAGACTATAAAAATGATTGTATTCCTTTATATATAGGAGATGACGTAACCGATGAAACTGCTTTTTCTGCCCTGGGCGATAAGGGTATTACAATTAAGGTTGGCAGATCTAAAAAAACAAATGCCCACTACTACCTCAAGTCACAGGCAGAAATAAATATATTTATTAAAAAAATCTGTGCTATAATTGACAAATGATCCAGAAAACCCTTGAATGGTTTGTTAATAATTGGTTAAGTCTTTTAACCCCTGCTGTTGTATTTATTGCCTTTATAGTTGCCTCAATCTGGCTAAGAAGAAAACTCTTCATTTATCTGGAAAGGGCCTTTTCTCAGATTCGGTGGGAGGAAAAAAAAGTCTTCCTTGATACAACAAAAACCCCTTTTCTCCAATGGTGTATTATACTTGGCGGCTATATATCTATTCAGCTTACACCTCTTCCTGTACACCTTAAGACTTTTTTTGGAAAAATTTTTAGTAGTGTATTTATCCTTACCTTTACCTGGACCATCATAATACTTTTAGAAAGGATACTCCATTTATATTTAAAAAAAATAAACCTCTTTCCAGCAAATACTACCACGGTGATTATAAAAGGTTTAAAGATTGCCTTTTCAGTAGTAGCGGTACTTATAATACTCGATCTTTGGAGTATGCCTGTGACCCCTTTAATGCTCATGCTTTTTATTGCTATATTAATAACTATCTTTATAGCCCGTGATGAGATAACCAATATTTTTTCTGGTTTTGAGATAGCGCGAAACAAACTCATTAAGGTAGGCAATTACATAAAACTCGATACTGGAGAAGAGGGATATATATTAGATATTACAAAGACAAATATCTATGTAAAAACATCTGATGGAAAAATTCTCCTTATACCGAACAGTAAATTCCAACGCTCTATTGTGACAATAATTAGCAAATCCTTAAAACAGGCAACGCAGCCTTTCAGGTTCTCTGCAAGGCTTCATCTAAAAGAATTAACAGGCCTTAAAGCCATAAATATTCAGGAGTTAGTTACAATATTGAAAAAAGTAGATAACTCTGTTATCTACTACCATACTCACAACTTTATAGAAGAATTTCAGTATCTGACACCACAACCTCCAAACGATTTTGCCTTGTGGGTAAACGATGCATTAGGTGATCAGGTCTTGGGAGAAAAGCTAGCAAATATAGACACCTTTGAATTTTCCACAATCGGTGCACTCCGAGAAAGAATCGTAGAGGTGATAGAAGAGGAGATTGCAAAAAGACAGGAACATGGTATAAAGGATGCGCCCCCTGGAAGGGAATTCCACTTTATAAAATCTTTAAGTGCAGTAATCCCCACATCTTATGTTGCACATGATTTGAGAGAATTTATAGATATACTTCGCGTGGTAAGCCTTGGTACCCTATATTACCATATCCTTGAAGCCCGTCTGAGATTACATAAGGGGGTTAATGACTTTTCCATCTGGATTGACGATTGTCTTGGTGAAAAGGCTCTCGCCGATGAGATTGCTATTCTTGATCCATATACCTATACACTTGAAGGACTTCGCTCAATGATTATAAATTTAGCAGAAAAACACCTGGAGAAAGAATATGCCTTTGGATAAAGATATAACCTTTCACTTGAAGGCAAAGCTCCATGATTATATACCTATTGTGGGTAGAGGGACTATCGAGGCGCTTTATGCACTGGCAGAAAAGCTATCAGGAAAGACGGTTGTCAACATTAACTCAACATTTTCCGGTGGAGGGGTTGCAGAAATTCTCATAAGAATGGTCCCGCTGCTCAATCAGCTTGGTGTTGATACAAGATGGATGGTCATAAAAGGGAATGAAGATTTTTTCACAGTTACAAAAAAATTCCATAATGCCTTGCACGGCAAAAAAGAGATAATCACTCCTGAAGACTATGCCCTTTTTCTTGATGTGAGTAAAAAAAACATAGAAGAGATGCAGTTGGCAGGGGATATAGTCTTTATCCACGACCCACAGCCTGTTGTTCTCATATCAAAAAAAGGTGAGATTGGGGAAAAATGGATCTGGAGATGTCATATAGACGTATCGAACCCTGACATTGATGTGTGGAATTTTTTATATCAACATGTTGTCAATTATGATGCTACAGTGTTTTCAGCACCAAATTTTGCAAGAAAGCTTCCTAATCGTCAGTTTCTCATTCATCCGTCTATAGATCCTTTGAGCGATAAAAATAAAGAGTTGTCAGAAGAGACAATAGATGAGGTCCTTAATAAATACAGACTTAACAAGGAAAAACCTATAATCCTACAGGTTTCCAGATTTGATTACCTAAAGGATCCGGTGGGCGTAATAGAGGCTTTTGAGATGGTGAGGAAAAACATCCCATGTCAGCTTGTCCTCGCTGGTGGCACAGCCACAGATGACCCTGAATCAGATAAGGTTTTAGAAGAGGTAAGACAAAGGGCATCGGACAACCCTGACATCCATATCCTGTTGATACCCCCTGAAAGCGACATAGAGATAAATGCACTTCAAAGGGCAGCAACAGTAATAATGCAAAAATCAATTAAAGAGGGGTTCGGGTTAACTGTTACAGAGGCATTATGGAAGTCAAAACCAGTTGTAGCATCTGCAGTGGGTGGTATCCAGCTTCAGGTAAAGAACAAATTTACAGGGCTTCTATGTCATAGCATTGAGGGGGCAGCCTATGCATTAAGGCTTCTTCTCAGCAATCCTGAATATGCCAGGTGGCTCGGAAAAAACGGTAATGAACATGTAAAACAAAATTTTCTAATTACCCGCCATGTTAAAGATTACCTTCTATTATTTCTATCCCTTTATCATTACCAGGATGTAATCTATCTTTAATAAAAGGTATCTTTATCGATAAATACCTTAAACCACATCTCAAGGTTGAATACCTTCCAGAGTATCTGGGTGGCGTCGAGCCTCCTCTGCCTATGGCCATCAAAGACATGGCGTAGGACATCCATGTTGTAATAGCCTTTTTTTCGAGATGCCTCGGCGAATATGACATCCTCCATAAACCTGCCGAATCCTTCGTCCCTTATCCATTCCTCAAGGGGCGTTGGAAAACCAAGCTTTAGGGTCCTCCTGTAGATTTTTTCAGGCAGGACGCCCCTCATGGATTCTCTTAGTATGTGTTTTGACAGACCATTGTGAAGTTTAAATTCTGACGGCAATGAAAACAAAAACTCCACAACCCTGTAATCAAGAAATGGCAGCCTTGCCTCGATGGAAAAGCTCATGGAGTTTTTATCCTCCTCTCTTAAAAGTTGAGGCAGAGAGAATTTCATTCTGTTATATAAGGCTCTATTGAGATCTGTCAGGCTATACATAACCGAGGGATAGACCGAATCCCTTGCATATCTTTTTATAAAACCTTTATCTATGGCAGAGTGAAAGTATCGGGACATGGCCTTGACCTTTAACGTGGCAGGTAGCATCAAGAGTATGATCATGAGAAATGCATCATACTCCCTTATGTGTCTTCTATATCCCCGGATCTCGTTCAGCATGTCCATAAGTCTCATTTTTTTTAATTTTTCAAGAAAGAGATGGGCAAAAAAGAACGGATAGCCGGCGAGGAGCTCGTCACCACCCTGTCCATCAAGGAGGACCTTTACATTATGGCTGTGTGTTAGTTTCATTACACACCACTGGGCAAATATGCTTGTCCCCCCAAAAGGCTCCTCCTGATATTTTATAAGCCCTGAGACATCATTAAGGAGGTCATCAACAGTAGGGGTTGTAAAATAGCCATCAAAATCACCGTGTCGGATAACCTCATGTATATAGGGTGATTCATCAATGGAGGGGTCATCAAAGACCACGCTAAAGGACTTAAACCTATCTGTGAATTTAGGCCCAAATTGTTTAAGATTGCATACGATAGAAGATGAATCAAGACCCCCGCTTAAACACGTCCCTATCTCCACATCGCTTCTGAGCCTTAGTCTTATGGCATCTACAAATAACTCCCTAAAACGGTCTGAGGCATCCTCAAAACTACCCCTCCATCTATTTTCAAGGGGTATGTCATACCATCGTTTGATGTTTAATTCTTTTTTGGCAAGGTCAAAGCCCATATAATGACCGGGTAGGAGGCTATAGATGCCATTAAAAAAGGTGTTCTCGCTGTAGTTGTAAAAATTGTATAAGAGATAATCAAAGATAGCGGTCTCATAGGGAGATGCTGACCTGTCTGATAAAGAGAGGATAGGTTTTATCTCTGATGAAAAGATGAATCTTCCATTATGAAACTGATAGTATAAAGGCTTGACGCCAAACCTATCCCTTGCAAGAAAAAGCCTTTTTTCTATGCTGTCATATATACAGAATGCAAACATGCCGTTGAATCTGTCGAGGGCATGTACCCCCCATTCCTTGTATGCATAGATTATAACCTCGCTGTCAGTGCCTGTAGAGAATCTATGCCCCTTTTTTATAAGCTCATCTTTTAATTCAATATAGTTATAGACCTCGCCATTATAGATGAGATAATACCTACCCTCCCTGTCTATCATGGGCTGTCTGCCAGCAGGGCTGAGGTCAATAATGGACAATCTTCTGTGGCCTAATGACACCTCATCATCCACATAAAAACCATCATCATCAGGTCCCCTGTGGCATAATAATGTCATTGCCTTATCCAGCTCTTCTCTATTTTTCCAGTTGAATCCGATAATCCCGCACATAATCCTTAAGAAATCTCAGCAGGCTCTCCCGCTCTTGAGAAAAGGATGGCTCCAGCTCACCCTTTTTTAAAAGCCCCTTTACCTTAAAAATCGTTTCCTTCAGATCCTCTATGTTATCAACAACAAAAACCCCTCTCATGCCCCTAAGCCTGTCTGCCAGCTCAAGCTGGTGGTCATCTATGTCGTGCTCGCCAAACTCCATCCTCCGTGGGACAACAATAATAGGCCTTTTAAATTTCAATGCATTAAGCACAGTCCCTGTCCCACAGTGACCTATAATAAAGGATGCATCCCTGAAATAATCGAGGATCTCCTGAAAATTCTTATATCTAAACCAGACTATATTTTTAGGGGGTTTTTTAATAGAGCCGATCTGGGCAATTATTTCCTCGTTCATATCACCTGCTATCTCATCAATCTTATTTACGAGTCTGTCAAACTCCATACCCTCTACTGCAGCACCTACTGTCACAAAGATCATACAAGCCTTCCTCTGTATATTGCCTTATTATATTTCTCTGTAAGCCCCCTCCACTGGACAAGGAATACATCAGCAAATCTGTAGAGAAGCCTGCCTGTTAAGGAAAGGTCATGAACCCTTGTCAGGGATTCCATATAGATGGTCCTGGCATGAAAAAAAAATTTGCCAACAAAAAATGCAGGAACTGCTATCTCAGAACCTGTGGAAAAAATTAGGTGTGGCTTATTCTTAAGAAATATCCTTAAAATTGTCCAGAAACTTACAAGGAGGGTAAAGGGAACCCCAAGCTTCATGGAATATCCGAACCATAGCCTCACCCTGTGGATCTGCTTTAGTTCCTTTAGGGAAAGATTTCTTGTGTTTGGAAAATCAAGGGTGATAAGGAATACATCATTTCCCTCAAAGGAATCAATAACGCTTAATGCCTGTGTCATGTGTCCACCTGGTGATGCCACAATATATACATTCATAATCAGTCCATATATCCTAAGGCCCGTAGCTTTTTTGCCACCTCTTCCCTGTCCTCATCTGTTGATTCCTTTTTCTCCCCAACCCACTCCTGTTTTTCTACAAAAATCGCACTGCGGTCTCCTTTGAATCCCTCTTTGAATATACTGTCAGCAATCCTTCCATCCATATCCCTATCTATAGGACAACCGAATAAATATAAGATTGTTGGTGTTACATCGTATATATCAAGGGGTTTATCTACCTCTGTTTTTTTTATGTCAGGACCGTAGGCAAAAAAGATACCCTCTCTCCTGTGGGTCCCTGTATCCTCAAATTCAGGGGGTCCGGTTATATCCCTCTGTTCAAAACCAAACCTCACGGAGGAATCATATGCATAATCCTTAAAACTACATACAATATCAGGTGCCTCCTCTAAAAACTCCCCTGAATAGACCTCATGTTTTTTATAGACCTTATCTACCAATAAAATGCCTGACCCGTCCCTGATCTGCTTTAATCCTGAGATAATCTTATTAACGAGATTATTATAGTCTTTTTTATCAACTACCCCTTTTTCATACCTCCCTTTTGTATTGATATAGATCTGACCAAACTCTCCCATGGCAAATGCCTTTGTCTTTGACCAATTTATATCCTTAAAGGATATAAACGAGGTGGCAAACATCTCCTGTGCCTCTTTTGAGAGAAATCTCTTTATCCAGCCCAGCCCGACTTTTGATATCATCCTGTATGTCTTTGCTATAAGGTCATATTTACTTAAAAGATATTTTACCCTTAACATCGGTGAATCAAAGACACTGAGTAATCCCTCTCTCATCAGCCATCTATTAAGATATATCACGCCCTCAAGGCCTCCCCCTCCATGATCTGATACAACAAAGATGTTATCATCAGGCCTCCTTGAAAGCATATCACCCACTATCTCATCTGCCAAGGCATATACCTCTATAGCCAGATCTGACTCTTTTTCCACAAGCCGCCACAGTTTATGATGGAGATGGTCAAGCTCCATAACAACAAATATAGAAAAATCACAATCATATCTATCGAGGAGAAGGTTTATAGCATCCCTTTTTGCCTTTAGATGTCTCTTTAAGGTCTCTGCATATCTTCTTTCCTCACCTTTTGTATAGCCTACCTCTGCAAAGAGTTCATAATCTTTTATGTTGCTTAATAGATCATCTCTGAGCCCCCTGGGTCTTGTAAAATCAGAATCTTTACCTGGAGTATCAAAACCAGATACAAAAAAACCATTCACATCATCAGGGGGATACGTAATGGGTATATTAAAAACACCTGTTGTATATCCATATCGGTTAAGAATGCCCCAAAGCCTCTCTGCCCTGCAGTGAACTGAGGATACTATATCGTAATCATACCCATTACCTTTTCTAACAGACCAGTCAAAAATACCATGTTTTCCTGAATTCTTCCCTGTAGTTATACTTGTCCAGGCAATAGGGGTAATGGGGATAAAGGAGGAGTTGAGGGTGGCAAATACACCTTCTTCGCTTATCTTTTTCAGATTCGGCAGATAGCCTTTTTTTATCCAGTCCTGAACCAGAAAAAAGCCTGCGCCGTCGAGACCTATTACTGTTGTCTTATGTTTTACTGGCATAATAATTTTCAGGGGTCTATCTTATCAGAAAACCAAGGGAACCATCAATAAAAAAGCCTTCTTTTGCCATATCATGGGTATAAAATGTTTTTACAACAGGCTCCATATTAATTGCCTCTTATTTATACATACTTGAGCCATCTTTGCAAGCTATAAGAAAAATAATATAAAAAACAAAAAGAATGCATAGATATATCCCCAGAGGAGATTGACAGAAAAAAGTCTCTTTAACACAAAACCTTTAATAAGATTCATCATAAGACTAAGTGCAGCAAGAAGATAACAGAGATATGTAAGCCCCCCATATATTAAAGAAAGGGGTCCTATGAGAATGATGCCTGTTATCCTTGCAAGCTCAAGGTATAGAAGAACATTTGCATGCCTTGTCCCCTTCAGCATAGGGTCAAATAAAACCCTGAGGCTATCGAAAAAAAGTGAGATAGAGAGAAGATAGAATATATTCTTATGTATAGTATAGGCATCGCCATAGAAAAACCCTATTACCCTCTCACCCAGGAAATAAACGATTACAACCCACATAAACGCAGAGGTTATCGTAGCAAATAGCACAGAATATATCTTTCCCCTTGATCTCTCAAAGACATCCCTATCTCTGTAAACAGAAGATATAAAGGGAAATAGTGTGTCCATAACAGGCAACAAGAAGACCCACATGGTATTATTAAGGATAAAGCAGGCAGTAAATGCAGCAACGCCTTCAGGGTTCAAAAATCTCCCAATAATAAGATAGAGGACATTAGGTTGTATCCAGAATATAAGGAATGAGACATAGAGATAAGAAAAATACCTCAGTTTTTCTTTATCAAAAAGTATGCCTCTGTCTATCTCCATCTCAAAGGGCATATCCCTCCTCGAGATAAAAATCCTGTAGATTATATAAGAACCAAAAAGGGTTATATACGATGAGACAACAAAGACCAAAACAGCAGATTTTATATCAAGGGAAAAGAGATAGGTGGCAATCAAGAGGAGCACAAGCTTTATGGGTTCCCTTACCACCGAGAACAGAAAGGCATATTTCATGTTTTGAAAACCATCGGTTATTGCATTCCAGTATCTGATAATAGGGTATGGAAGTATGATTGGCGCAAGGAGGGCGGCATATCGAACAGGGAGATAATCATAGAAGATCCGCCAAAGGGGCAGGCTTATATAAAAAAACAATAAAAACAAGATACTTATAATTACTGTGGCACTGAAAAAATTCCTGATATGGACCCTGATATATGCTGTGTTACCAATGCCGTGATGTTCTGATATATATTTTATTGTTCCCTGGGACACACCAAGTTCAGAGAAGATAATAAATATATAAACAATACTTACAAGGAGTGTAAAGATGCCAAATTCTGCCTTTGGCAGATGGTTTATAAGGATAATATTCACAAGAAAAAGGGAGATATTGGTAAGGCATGATGCACCCAGGAGATAGACTATATTCTTTTCTATCGCTGGGGGAGCCATAACAGTAATCTCTTGACTGCTCCAGAGGAATATATCCTGTAAAGGCTATCAAAGACCTTTGATTTAAACGGCATTGATATATCCTTCTGGAATTTATCGAACCCAAAGGTTTTTGAGCCCCATTTTTCTTTGAACCATAAAAGATTGTTGTCCGAGGATTCAGTAAGCATGAAATCAAAGGAGCTGAAACCCTCTGAGATGGCACCCTCAATGGCATGGTAAAGGATAAAGTCGTTTGGTCTTTTGAGCAGGTATCTCCCATCAGAGGCACCTATAAAATAATGCATCATATCCTTTGATTTTATTAGCATAATCCCTGCTATAGGCTCATTCTCATACATGGCATATATGATACTGTATCTGTCAGGAAGCCTCTCTGTTATCAGTCTGAAGAATGTCTTATTCCAGTAAATAACCCCTTGATTCCTTTTAATTGTCTCCCTATACATCCTGTAATAATCAGTCAGGTCCTGTGTTCCGTTTATCTCCTTAATCTCAAGTCCCTCTCTTTTGGCACGCCTTATCTGGGTATTTATCTTGTATTTACATGCCTTTTTGTATGCATCAAGCCCCTCTTTGTCAAAAAAAAGGACTGTCTGATAGGTAAACACCTTTTTAAAACCCTCAGGGTCAGGAAAATTGTTTAAAAAATTTCTCGTTATATAGATTCGGTCTATACCATGACTCTTTAGGTCTTCCTCGAGATAGCACAAAGCCTTTTCAAAATATGAATAATCACCCCAAAAGCCACCATAGGGCATATTTGAATAAAAAATCTTGAACCAACCAAGATTTATAATACTCCCGGAGATGAAGAGCTTCTTGCCATCCTCCTCAAATACATAAGAAAGTTGTTTGTAACCAAGAGAATCTCTTAGGAGCTCAAGCCACACATTCTGATAAAAGATGATGTTATGGTTATCTGCGAGGGGATCCTCAATTTTGCCGTGGGATATATTTATGTTCATCCGGTATAAACAAGCAGGTCTATTCTGTATCTATATGATTCTGTTCCCCATTGGGAATTCACAGGTTGTTTTATTGACCTTACCATACATCCATGATTTTTTATAAATGATATTACCTCAGAGATATTAAACCACTGCCACTGGGGACCACTGGTAGCATATCTCAGCTTATCTAAAAATTCTTTAGGTCTACCAAGGAGTATAAGAGCCTTTTTTATAGTAAGTAGATACTGCACCCATCTCCTTGACCTATCCGGGATATCTCCAAGAAGAAGCATCCCCCCTCTTTTTGTAACCCTTATAAGCTCTTCCACTGCCTCCTGCCAGGGCTCAACAAACTGCAGGACACTATAACACACAACCTTATCAAATGAGTCTTCCTTGAAAGGCAGGGCAGTAACATCACCAGTAACAGGCTCTATATGGATATGCTTTTTTCTCATGATCTCCAGATGCCTTATAGAAAAATCCATACCGGTTATGTCTGCACCCGTGAGACCTTCTAAGATCGAGGTGAATATACCGCTTCCGCATCCTGCATCAAGGACCCGGTCATTACCTTTTATCTCAAGTTTTTCTATTATATGCATGACTATCTTTTCAAGCTCTTTGATATCACCGTATCTGTGAACACTCGCCATCTCATCGGCATATTTATCTCCCCATTCTGTCCAGAAGGCCCTCTGGCTTATATTAGGGTCCTCCATAAAATCCCTTTATCTTATTAGATATCAAATGAACATCCTCTGTCCTCAGGTCAGGGAATAGAGGAAGGGTCATGATTTTCTTCCACACCTCATCGCTTATAGGCGTATCCCCCTTATATCCTCTGTAAATCTCATAATGATTGTTCGGAAAATAATGGACACTCGTTGATACACCCTCTCCTGCAAGGTATTGATTAAGCTCATCCCTTTTTTCTGCCTTTATTACATAATTATGGTAAGCGCTTTTTCTATCTGGTTTAAGCACAGGCGTTCTGACCTCTGGGATATCCATGAGCAGCCTGTTATAAAGGCCTGTGAGCTCTTCCCTTTTCGCATTCAATCTCTCAAGTTTTGATAGCTGGACAATCCCTATGGCAGCGGCGATATCATTCATATGGCATTTATATCCCACCTCTGCCACATCGTAATACCATGAATATTTTGAATATCTGCCCCTCTCCCAGGTATCCTTTGTAATCCCAAGCCATCTGAGTCTTATAAGCCTTTCATAGTATCTCTCGTTGTCTGTTGTAATCATCCCGCCGTCGCCTGTGGCGAGATTCTTGACAGCGTGAAAACTAAAACAGCCCAGATCCCCTATGGAGCCCACCTTTTTTCCTCTGTATTCAGCACCGCAGGCATGGGCGCAATCCTCCACTATAAAAAGATTATTTTCCCTTGCTATAGCCACTATCTCATCCATATCACAGGGGTATCCACCATAATGGACCAGTAATATACACCTTGTTTTATTAGATATAAATTTTTTAATGGAATCAGGGGATATATTGAGCGTATCTGCATCTATATCTGCAAATACAGGAATTCCTTTATTATAAAGTATGGCATGGTTTGTGGATACAAAGGTCATCGGGGTTGTTATGACCTCAGCGTCCTCTATCTCCAGAACCTTTAAGGCAAGATGGAGTGCAGCAGTGGCAGAATTAACCGCAACGGCATATTTAACACCAATGTATGCAGCGAACTTCTCCTCAAACTCCTTTGTCTTAGGGCCTAGTCCTGCCCAGCCACTTTTCAATACCTCTTTAACTGCATTAAACTCTTCATCGTCATAGGATGGTCTGAATACTGGTATCAAATTAGCCTCTTAAGGAAATATCCTTCGTCTTTATACCATAAACATTTAGTAGTTTCAACATATCGCCCGTTGAAGCCAGCCTCTTTTGTTGGATCTCCCTTCTCTTCCTCAGCATCCTTGGCATGCCTTTAATCGCTGAGGCATATACCTTTAATAAAACCTCTATCAACTCTGTCTTTGAGTGCTCCCTTGAGAACTCCCCTGATGCACCCTTACCAAAAAATGCACCGTAAGCCTGATAAAAATATCTTGCAAGTGTAAAAAACTGTCCATAAATCAAAAGCAATAGAGGAAAAGACTTTATCTGAAGCCATATCCTGTTTCTCTCAACAAGGAATGCCTTAAACGGTGAGTATGTCCCTGCAGATGCAGAGTGCATGTGATATACTTTTGCCTTTGGTGTAAAAATACACCTCCACCCCCTAATCTGCGCCCTCCAGCCTATATCTGTCTCATCTGCATATGCAAAAAAATCACAATCATAGTATTCATCAAAAGTATGGAGTTTTATATCCTCAAGCATTGCCCTTCTATACATACAACAGCAATCGCTGGCACAGAACACCTCTTCTTCTTTATTGTAAAGATAACCCCTCTCGAGTCTGCCTCTGCCAATGGAGAGCCCATCTGGATATACAACAATACCTGCTGCATCGAGGGTGTCCTCCTCAAACTTCAGGTATATCTTTGAGGCACATGAACCATATTTTTCATCCTTTTCTATTGCCTTTTTCATCTCTGATATACAAGATTTATCAAGTTCAGTATCATTATTGAGCATCACAATATAATCACCGTGGGCATACTTTATACCTACATCGTTTCCACCGCCAAAACCAAGATTATCCTTATTCCTTAAAAGAACCACATCCTTATATTCGCTCTCTATCATATCGGGTGAGCCATCTGTTGAGGCATTATCCACTACTATAATCTCCATGTTTTTATAATCCTGACCAAGCACGCTTTCAATACACCCCTGTATAAACGCCTTGCCGTTCCAGTTGAGAATAACCACAGATACAAGTTCATCATACATCTGGCAGCCTCAATATCCTTACAAATTCATCCTTATTATTAAAGGTTATAACGCAAGTCGTATCCTTCAGGCAGTCACCTTCTGTAATATCAATACCCTTTTCCTTTGCATATGCCTCGAGCACCTCATCGATAACAATATACCGGACCCCCAACTTTTTCAGGGTATCTACAAGTCCTCTACAATCTTTTGCTATCTTTATCTCCTCCACAATGTTTACCCATTCGCTCCTTGAATAGAATGAGACAAGGGGCATCCTTGAGGCAATTTTTTTACCTGAATCATAGGTCTTCATAAAAAGACCTGCCTTTTTATTTAGTATCCTCCCTGGATTCTGGGAGATAATACCCTGATAGATGGAAGAGGCAAAGATGATAAAGATTACTATCCAGAAAAAAACCCTGTTTTTCCTGAAACGTGCCAGATAATCCCCTATCCTCACAATACCTGACACACAGAAAACAAGGACAATGGGTATAAAACCTACTGAAAATCTCCTTGTGGAGGATGTCATAAGGGATATACTTATAACGTGGAATAAAAACAAGAGCACTGCCATCATCGCGAATCTCTTTGTAGTGCCTTTTATTCCAAGAAAACATAGGATGATAAAGGGGGGGAATACTGCCTCAAAGAAATGGTAGATTACCGAGGGGATGTTCTTAAGTGTATTAAAAAAAGACAAAACAGGAAAAAGATATGAATGTACTGAAAGGCCTTCTGTCTTCTGCTGCTTTGCCAGTATTGCCTTTTTGCTTATAACCCAGAGACCTGTATCGTACTTCAGATAAAGGATATATGGGAGGGCAACAACAAAAAAACACAAAATAAATACAATGAACCCCTTAAATCTTTTTTTAAATAAAAGGATGAGGGACAGGGGCACAGGATATACAATATATTCAGGCCTTGTAAGATAGGCAAGACCAAGGCAGATACCGGAAAGGCCGATAAGATATAACCTTTCTTCAGTCCACCCCCAATAAAACAAAAAAACACTGAGGGTGAAAATAAAAATCGCTGTAGACTCAGATAATACCTGTGCTGAAAACCTAACGAGATAGGGATGAACTGCCACAAAGAATGCCATATACAGTCCATGCCTGATTCCATAAATCTTTTTTACAGCAAAATAACATAATGGGATCAATAGTATGCCTATAATAATTGACGCAATTCGTCCAGCAAACTCCAGATCATCTATAAAAAGATGAGCCAATCCTATTAAAAATGGATAAAAAGGTGGAAAGACCCCTTTTAGGGCATCCCTGAATTCACCCCTTGATATATGCTCTCCTGCATTGGCATAAAAGGCACCATCAAGCTCGATGCCAGAGGCGTTTATCGTATCAATTATGCGGGGTATTAAACCAATACAGATCAGTAAAATAAGAATAAGCCATGGTGCCAGTCTACTTCTTTCATCAACTTTTAGTTTTACCATAGCTTTTCTAAATCTTCGGGTCTATATTCATGCCCCCTTACCTCATAGAATGACCTTTTCTCGGGATTTCGTCTTAGATGCATGAAATCACCGTGGGTCATCCTATAAAAAAATGCGAGAGGGGTCAAAAAAACATAGAAGACTACTGTTAAGATAATCCTCGTGTTGATTATCCCAAGGGCATTTGCAAACCTAAGCCAACCTACCGCTATTATCTCTGATAGCCTGGAGAGAAAAAGCCCTATAAAAAGAAAAACCAGTGCAATATAAAGCAGGGTATTTATCTTTAAGATGAACCCTACTGCAAGGGCAACAAAGGCAAGGGTGCATATTGTCTGTAATACCTTGAATCTATCTTTTTTGATATCCCCAGTCATAGTTCAGTCATCTCTTTGAAATCTCAAGGTTTTTAAAAAAGTGTGTATATGAAAGGTGCAATTGCCGAGCTTGAGAATATTATAAAAAGACCGAGAAGAAGTAGCACTATAATCAATGGCAAAAGCCACCACTTCTTTCTCTCCCTCATAAACTGCCAAAGATCGCCCAGTAGTGACATATAACCTCCGGTTTATTTTAAAGGCTGCTTAAATGCCTTTAATCTCTCTTTAATATCATCCATTTTTTTGTCCTTTTCAGGGACATCGATGAGATTATTTTCTAAAATATATTCTGAAACCAATAAGCCTGCAAGCCTATTACCCTTTGAATTCCAGTGCCCATCTATCCTCCAGTAAAGGTCTTTCTCTGGGTCAAGCCATCTTTTGGGCCTCAAATCCGCATAAGACCTCATGGGTTGAAGAAGGTCAATATATCTGATCCCTTCCCTACTTAAAAATTCATGGAGTATCCTATTGGGCTGGGTTACATCTATCAACTTATCCTTCTGAAGATAATCATATACCTGAAACTTTGCAGGTATAATAACAATAAGGAGTTTTGAGTTTAGCCTATCAGCCATATTTTTGAATGCCACTAGATTGTTCAGATGGTCCGACCATGCCTTTTTGAGCCAGGGCAGCCTCTCTGTTGGGTAAAACCCCAGGTAATCTGTGGCATAGATATCCTCCTGAAGCTCTATCTTATCCTTTTTTCTTATATTGCCCTTATAAAAAAATACCCTTATCCTTCTCAGGAGACCCTTTCCTGCACTTGCCAGGTGCTCTATCTTGTCTGATATGAGTAGATTCTCAATTAACCATTTCCTTGATTTCTGAAATATGGAGGTGCAATTTGTATAATTATCAAGCCTGCTGCAGCGCATCTTTCTCTCATATCGTTTTGCCCTACCCTCAAGAAATACGTCGTCTCTCACCTCTATCTCGCCAGTTAAGTAATCAACAATCTTTCTTTTTGTCACAAAAAACCCGTCCACAACCGTGCTTTCTGGAAATAGATAATCATTACCCAGGTCGTTCATGTAGTATCCCACTATAATGAGTTTTGGAGGGACATTGACCTTTGATATTACATCCTCTGACTTGATCAACTCCTGTTTTGTCCCGAAACCACCTACACCGCACTTCAAAACCCTATAGCTGCATGTCTCATCAATAATAGTTCCCCACTTATCCTCAAAGGGTGTGAAACAATGGACAAAGCTGTCCCCAGCGAGCAATATATAATCCTTCTCTCCCTTATAGGGCAGATCCATGCACCCTAATTCATTGGAGAATATCTTGTGATAATAATTACCCTCTATATGGATGTTCAGCCCTGGATGATTTTCCTTTATGTCATGACCTAACCTTGCATCAGGCTTATAATAATACCTGAACTGGATAGAGCCTGAATATTTTCTGTATTCTGTAAATCTCAAGGCAACCTCAAGAAGGACAAGGGCAATAAAGATTCCAAAAAAAATAAGGCAGATATTACCTATCCATCTTTTAATCCAGGCCATAGGTATCCCTCCAATTACCCTCTTCCCTCCATTCAGGCTGTCTTTTTTTATCAAAGATACAGTTCTCCATAACAAGATAATCCATCTCTGTCCTCATAAAACACTTATAGGCATCCTCAGGGGTGCAGACAATAGGTTCACCTCTTACATTAAAACTTGTATTTACTATCACACCATAGCCTGTCTTTTCCCTGAAGGTATCGATTAGCTTCCAGTATCTGGGGTTTGTCTCCTTATGGACGGTCTGAATCCTTGCTGAAAAATCTATGTGTGTTATGGAGGGAACATCAGAGCGGAGATAATATAGTTTGTCACGCCAGGGAAGGGCATTATATCCCCCTGGCAGGCTGTTTCTTCGTTCTTTTTTTACATCTGCAATAAGGAGCATATATGGGGATGGCTTATCTATGTCAAAATAGTCGCTAATCTTTTCAAAAAGCACCGATGGGGCAAAGGGCCTGAATCCCTCCCTGAATTTAATCTTAAGATTGAGCTTCTTCTGCATCTCTGTATTTCTTGCATCCGCGATGATGCTTCTATTGCCCAGCGCCCGGGGACCCCATTCCATCCTTCCCTGTAGCCAACCAACAACATAACCCCCTGCAATAAGCCCTGCTGTTTTGTCGCATAGTTCATCAAAATTCTCGTAATAATCAAATGGTGCCTTATATCTCCTGGCAACCTTTTTTATATCATTAAAAGAGAATTCGGGCCCCAGATATGAACCCTTCATCTTATCTGTTCTGCCATCGCATATTCTTTTGTTGCCAAAATAGATGTAATAGGCGCAGTATGCGCCGCCAAGGGCACCCCCTGCATCACCAGATGCTGGCTGTATCCACATATCCCTGAACATCCTACTTTTGAGCAGCTTTCCATTGGCAACACAGTTTAATGCCACGCCACCGGCAAGACAAAGATTCTCAGAACTGGTGAGCCTTTTTGCCTCATCCGCCATCTTAAAGACTATCTCCTCTGTGACAGTCTGGATTGCATAGGCAAGGTCACAGTGCTCTGCAGTAAGGTCATCCTTTTCAGGTCTGCGGGGCGGAAAACCAAAAAGCCTTGTCCACACCTCATCCTTTACCATCCTCAATCCTGTAGAATAGTCAAATACAGCCTGATTAAGCCACACAGAGCCGTCATCCCTTATCTCGACAATCTCCTTCTTTATTATATCCACATATCTTTTCACATTGTCTGACTGGGGATTGCCATAAGGGGCAAGCCCCATAAGCTTATATTCGCCGGAATTAACCTTGAATCCAAGATAGTATGTAAAGGCAGAATACAAGAGCCCCACTGAATGAGGAAACCTCGATTCCTTTAAAATTTTAATCCTGTTTCCCTCTCCATGACATATGGATGCCGTTGCCCATTCACCAACACCATCTATTGTAAGGATTGCTGCCTCTTCAAATGGCGATGGATAGAATGCACTTGCAGCATGGGATAGGTGATGCTCAGGAAAAAGAAGCCTCAGTCTATTTTTATCAAAATCCCTTATCTTAGCAAGCTCATCAAGGATGAGTTTTTTAAGGAGGAGTTTTTCCTTTATCCATACTGGTATGGCAGAGATAAATGATTGCAGGCCATCTGGTGCAAAGGCATAGTATGTCTCAAGAAGCCTCTCAAATTTCAGAAAAGGTTTATCATAAAAGACAACAGCATCGAGGTCTTTAATCTCCATGCCCGCCTCTTCAAGGCAGTATCCTATTGCGTTTTTCGGAAATGAGGGGTCATGTTTTTTCCTCGTAAAACGCTCTTCCTGTGCCGCAGCAATTATCTCTTCATCTTCTATAATTGCTGCTGCTGCATCGTGATAATATGCTGAGATACCCAAGATATGCATAAGAAAAATTGCATATATATACCTTTAACAGCCCCTGTTGTCAAATTTTTTCTATTGGATAAAAGGCCATTTGCTATTGACACGTAATACGGTTAAACATATAATTTAGCTCCCATGGGCTTTAATCCTTATGAATTTTTAAAAGAAGATATAGGTGAGGGTGACCGAACAACCGAATGGATAGTTGATGTAAATCATATATCCAGGGCAGCTATAATTGCTAAAGAGGAAGGGGTTATTGCAGGGCAAAAATATGCAGGAGAGATATTCAAGACCCTTGACCCTGAAATAGAATATTATGAACAGAAGAAAGACGGCAACACCGTTAAAAAAGGGGATGTAGTTACAGAGATCTACGGAAAAACAAGGGCAATACTCACTGGGGAGAGGGTGGCACTAAATATCTTGCAACGGCTTTCAGGTATAGCAACCATGACAAGAAGATATGTAGAGGCAGTAGCAGGGACAAAGGCAAAGATCCTTGATACACGAAAGACCACGCCTGGCTTAAGAGATATGGAAAAATACGCAGTAAGGGTAGCTGGCGGTGAGAACCATAGGATTACCCTTTCGGAGATGGTCCTTATAAAAGAGAATCATATAGCCATTGCAGGTTCAATAAAGGAGGCAATAAGAAGGGTTAAGGATAAAGGCATCCCCATAGAGGTAGAGGTAAAAAACATGAAGGAACTGAAAGAGGCAACATTAGAAGGTGTGGACAGGATTCTTCTCGATAATTGGGAGGTGGAATCTGTAAAAGAGGCAGTAGATTTTTTAAATGGAAGGATTCCCCTTGAGGCATCAGGCAATATGACCATAGGAAAGGCACAGGGGGTTGCCAAAAAAGGTGTAGACTATATTTCAGTGGGTGCCCTGACCCATTCCTATAAATCTCTTGATCTATCATTGCTTATATGAACAACAATCAAAATATTTCCACCCGTCGGGAAGAGACTCTGGATCGGATAAAAACCTTGAGAGAAAAGATAGGTAAAGACCTACTCATATTTGCCCATTTTTATCAAAATGAAGACATAGTATACTTTGCAGATTTTGTTGGGGACTCGCTGCAGCTTGCCAATGAGGCATCAAGATGTAGGGATGTGCCCTATATAGTCTTTTGTTCAGTCTCATTCATGGCTGAGATGGCAAGGATTTTATGTTCTGATAAACAGAAGGTGCTCACCCCTGATATCCATGCTGACTGCCCTCTTGCAGAGATGGCGGATATTGATGATGTGGAGGATGCCTGGAAACAGCTCTCATCTTTCTGCATGGATATTATCCCTATTGTATATGTAAATTCTATGTCTGAATTAAAGGCCTTCTGCGGGAAGAACAACGGTGCAGTCTGCACATCTGCAAATGTAAAAAAGATATTTCAGTGGGTTATTGATGGGAAATCAAAAATCCTCTTTTTTCCTGATGAAAATTTAGGCAGAAACACGGCCTATTCCCTGGGTATAGGGGAGGATGAAATATTTGTATGGGATCCCCATGGGCACAATAACCTGAAGGAACTTAAAAATAAAAGGGTTATATTGTGGAAGGGGTTCTGCTATGTTCATAAGGTATTCTTACCCTCACAGGCTGAGAAACTGAAAAAACAGCACGATGGACTTAAGGTTATTGTCCATCCTGAATGCCCACACCAGTTATGCAGCATGTCAGATTATTATGGTTCCACCAGCTTTATAAAAAAGACAGTCGAAGAATCGCCCTCAGGCTCGGCCTGGGCTATTGGCACCGAATGGAATTTTGTAAATAGGCTTGCGCAGAATAATCCTGACAAGAAAATCTTTCCCCTCGCAGAATCAATATGCTGGCAGATGTCTCAAATCACATCAGAAAAACTTTTATCTGTCCTTGAGGGTCTTCTGTTAGGTGAAGAAAGGGGTAGGATAACAGTTAAAGATGAGATAGCCTATAATGCAAGGTTAGCCTTAAACAGAATGCTTGAGATAGGATAGATGAAAAAATATAAAGGATATTACTGCGATGTTTTGGTTATTGGCTCCGGGATTGCAGGGTTAACTGCAGCAATAAAGTTGTGCGAATACGGATTTAATGTCATCTTAATCACAAAGTTTTCAAACATTGAGGAGTCCAATACCTACTATGCCCAGGGGGGTATTGTGACGCTTGGAAAAAATGATTCCCCTGAACTTCTCGCCCAGGATATCATCAAGGCAGGCGATGGCATATCAAATCCTAAAGCCGTTGAGATTATAGCCCAGGAAGGTGCGAAGATTGTCAAGGAGTTTTTGATTGAAAAGATAGGTGTCCAATTTTCTACTACAGACAATAAAAAGATTGACTATGCCCAGGAGGGAAGCCACTCAAGAAGAAGGATCCTCTATTGGAGGGATGAGACAGGAAAGGCAATAGAGACAGCGATTTCAAAAAAAGTAAAAGAGTTTAACAACATACAGATACTTACGGATCACACGGCAATTGACCTTTTAACAATACCCCATCATTCTTTAAACCCTATCACAATCTATAGAGAACCTCAGTGCATAGGTGCCTATGTGCTTAATAACCTCAATGAGAAGGTAGAAAGGATCTTTGCGCTCAATACAGTCCTTGCAACAGGTGGGCTTGGAAGAATCTACCTGCATACTACAAACCCACCAGGCGCAACAGGCGATGGATTTGCCATGGCACAAAGGGCAAATGCAAGGATTATCAATATGGAATATGTTCAGTTTCATCCAACAAGCCTATTTCATAAAGATGCTGATGGATTTCTGATATCAGAGGCAGTAAGGGGTGAAGGTGCACGATTAAAAACAAAAAATGGTGAGACATTCATGGAAAAATATTCACCATTAAAAGACCTGGCACCCAGGGATGAGGTATCAAGGGCAATCTATGAGGAGATGCTGCAAAGGGGTGACAATTATGTCTATCTTGACATTGCAAACTATAGTAAGGTTAACATAAAAAAGAGATTCCCCAATATCTATGCTAAATGTCTGTCGCTGGGCATTGATATCACAAAAGAGCCTATACCTGTTGTTCCGTCTGCCCATTATATATGCGGTGGCGTTCAGGTGGATGAATGGGGCAGGACATCTATAAAAAATCTCTATGCAGTGGGTGAGGTTTCTGGAACAGGACTTCACGGTGCAAATCGTCTCGCATCCACCTCTTTACTTGAAGGCCTTGTCTGGGGCATAAGGACAGCAAGGCACATAGCAGAAAATTATACAGAGGATAAACCCTATAAAGAAGGTGAGATTAAAAACTGGATTTATCCCACAAAGGAGGAAGAGACAGACCCTGCCCTGATACGTCAGGATTGGTTCAGCATTAAATCCATAATGTGGAACTATGTGGGGATCATAAGAACACTAAAAAGGCTTGAAAGGGGTGTTGCTGATATAGGATATCTAAGGAATCGTATAGAAGACTTTTACAAAAGGGCACACCTCACACCCACAATTATATCTTTAAGAAACGGCATACAAACTGCCCTGATTGTTGCTGAATCAGCCCTCAGAAATAGAACCAGCAGGGGTGCCCATTTTATTAAGTCCACCACATCATTATAGCCTATCCATTAAAATCCCTATGGCAGCATGATGATAATTCTTTTAAAAAAAATAAAAAATCCTCTCTTGCGATCTTACCTGCAAGCATTTCATGCCATTTTCTTGAAATCGCACTTCCCACCACAAAACCCGATGCCCCTTTCCTTATAAATTCCTCTATATCCTGTCTCTTCTCTATCCCGCTCTCTATGATAACTGGCATATTAGAGGGGATAGACCCTAAAACCTGGTGTCCCTTATGTATATCCACTTTTAAGGTCTTTAAATCCCTATTAAAGACCTTTNCATAACCCCTAACCCTTAGATTTTTTCCCTCCATGGGCATTTTTATACCCTTTGTATCATAGGTAGTGANCCTNATNATGTGTTATTNTNTATCCATGTGGTTCTCTTTTTTACCCTCTCTTGCTTATTTTTCTATTCCTTTCCCCTTATTCCACAAAAGCTGTTGCCATATCCCCCTTTGCAAGCCCCTTATATCTCATACGTATAAAGTGGTAGGCACGCTTTAATCTCCCTATGGTTTGCTCTACCTTATACCTTAAGGAACTGATGAATCTGTTGATAATACGTTGGGTGGGGGTAAGAGGTCTATTCCTTGCTGCCTTATACATTATACCATCCCTAAGGTTTCTCTGGATAAGGATATCCCTATTTCTGGCAGATGCATATCCCTTATCTGCAAAGACATAGGAGCCTTCAGGAGGATCTAACTCGTCTATAACCCTTTCAAAGAAAGTCTATAGGCTTATCTATCTTATCAAGGAAGGTCTTTATATGTCTTTTTTGTTCCATAAAGTAATCTGCAAAACCATAACCAGTGAATCTATCTGACATAAGGAGGCCTCCTGGGGATTAAATATTTGGTATTATACCATACATATCAAGTAGTTCAAAGACAAGGGAGGGGGAAAGACAGGGCAAAGGTCTTACCCTATATGATGGATAGTATCAAGGAATGATAAAAAAATGGCTTGAAAAGAAAAAAACCCTTGTTAGTGAAAAAAAATACAAAATATAAATTTTTACTCCCATAAACATAGCAGTAAAATAGGCTTACTTAATAAAAATATTAGTAAATTTTTTATAAAAATTTATCTTGCAAAATCTTTCACTTTATATTTACAATGCATTTTGTGATAAATATCACATTACAATATAATCATTTAGGAGGGGGCAAGATGGTTAGAAGAACGGGGTTCATTACTATCATTGTATGTCTTTTTATTTGTCTGTGCATATCAGTAGGTAGTACTGGTGCCACAGAGCCTACAAATAAAGAGACCAGGGAACTAATTTCGCTTGTAAAAGAGGCATCTTTTTTTGTGGAAAAACAAGGTGAGGCGGCATTTCAGGAATTCAAAAAGAAAAACAGCAAGTGGCTCCACGGTGATACATATATCTTTATTATAGACACAAAAGGTTTTGTTTATATAAATCCTCAGAGGCCTGAGCTGGAGGGGGCAAATCATATAAACCTCAAGGACCTCATTGGAAAACCATTCATCCAGTCATTTATAAAGAAGGTGACTGGTGGTAGCAAAACAGAGGGCTGGGTACACTATGTATGGTATAAACCAGGGGAGATAAACCCCATGTGGAAGACCTCTTTTGTTAAATATGTAAAATCACCATCAGGAAAGGAATATATTGTAGGCAGCGGTCTTTACAATATGAAGATGGAAAGGGAGTTTGTTATAGATGTGGTTGATGATGCTGTAAACCTTATCCAAAAAAAGGGGAGGGATGCATTTAAAGAATTAAAAGACCCCCTCGGCGACTACAATTATCTCACCACCTATATTTTTGTTTTGGATGCAAAGGGTAATAACCTTATCAATCCAGCCTTTCCAGGCTTTGAGGGACAGAATGTTTTAAATCTTGCAGATAGTCATGGCAAATACTTCATAAAAGAAATCATTACCTCCCTTGAAAATTCAGATAGCGTGTGGATTGACTATATGTGGCCTAAACCAAGACAGATGACGCCCTCAAAAAAGAGTGCCTATGTAAAAAAGTTAGTGGTTGATAATAATACCTTATATGTCGCCTCAGGCATATATTTCGATTAAAAAATTTAAAAAAATAAGGGGAGGATCTATGGAACCAACAACAGAAATACTTATGTATCCATGGTATATATGGTGGGCTTTAGTAATCGGGCTTTTTCTTATGACCTTTATAGGCACATGGTTTATCACAAGGAGGTGGGATAAATGAATACAAAATATCTTCCCATACCTGATATAACCCTTGTAATGGCAATAGCATCATCTGCTGGTATAGCCGTACTCCTGGGTATATCTATACTCCTTGGTATACTTGGTAAAAAGCAATGGAAATCTTTTGATGAATATCTGGTAGGTAAAAGGGATATGGGTCCTTTTGTAACCGGTTGTGCCCTTGCAGCATCATATCTATCTGGATGGGCATTTTGCGGCTCAACAGGCATCACGTATTCAGTAGGATTTTCAGGCATGTGGTTTGCCGGTATGTGGAGTTTAATAGGGATTATACCCTGTATATGGCTTGCATCCTCTAAAACAAGGAGTTTCGCTGTAAAACTCGATGCAACCACTGTCCCAGAACTCATGGGTAGAAGGTATGAATCAAAGATGCTTCAAACTGTAATAAGTGTCTGCATGCTCTTTTTTCTATTTATATATTCTGTTGGGCAGTTAAAGGCAGCAGGGGGCGTATGGTACGCTGTTACAGGATTTCCACCTGTCCTGTGTCTCCTCCTTGGTGTTTTTATAGCCTGGATATATATGGTCCTGGGTGGCTATGTAGGCACAAACTGGTCCATGGCATTTCAGGGTGCCTTCCTTGGGATTGTAGGCGCCATAGTGGGCGTCTGGACACTTGCTTCATCAGGGGGATTCCATGAGATCTCTTTAAAGTTGTGGGAACAGGATCCAAAGCTTCTCTCCCTTATAAGACCTGATCTGCCAAAGGTAGGGCCTACAGAATTCTTTTCAAGCTGGGTGGGGTTTCTGGCATGCCCTTTAATATTTTTTACTATGGCGATAGGCTTTCCCCACAACCTGGGAAGGTTTCTAGGTATGAAAAAGATGAACAAAAAGGAATACTGGTTTCTTGTATTTATCGTATGGTTTATAACAGGTATACCTGTTATGTTGGCATCTTCAACAAACGGGTTTGTAGCAAGGACATTATTTGGGCCTCAGCTTTTTAAGATAGAGCCATGGAAGGCTGATCTGGCTGCGCCACTCCTCACACATGCAATAGGTGGGATTCCATTACAGACCATGTATGTAATGGGTCTTTTTGCCGCAACATTATCAACCCTCGCAGGTATGGTTATGATAATGAGTGCCAATGTCACAAGGGATATAATAACCCTATGGTTGCCGTCTACCAAAGACAAGACCCTTATAAGGATAAGCTATTTTCTCATTGCCCTGTTCTTGTTCCTTCCATTCTACTGGACATGGAAGAGACCGCCTGAACTTTTATCCGTGTTTATGGGTCTCGCTGCTATGGGTCTTGGTGCCATATTCTTCTTTGTAACAGCCATGTCATTCTACTGGAAAAGAGCAACAAAGTGGGGTGCCTTCTGGACAGTTATATATGGAACTGCCGCAACCCTTATAGGAGGCTATATTGTTTTTACAAAGAAGATATTGGGTATGGCAACAATGGAATTTATACTTTTTGGCGGATGCCTTATACTTTTCTTTTTTGTTAGTCTTATAACAAAACCGCCTTCAGAAAAGCTCTTAAAAAAGCTTTTTGATGGTAAGGATTAACATATACACTATTCAGGGGGGATTGCCCCCCCTGAATTTTCTTTTGGAATCAAAGCTATTCATATTTTAAGAGCATTACACAGTTTTAAAAAACTTGACATCTCCGCCTGCTTTGATTCATATTCAGCTAAACCTTGACCCCTGATGCAAATAGTAGCCACGAAGATATTCTCTCATGCTACCTTCCTCATCTCATAAAATTGTCTCATATAGTTAGCAGGTGATAGATACCTTAAGCCTCTCCTGTATACGCTCTCTATTATAGAATATCTCTATGTATTCAATAATCTCCCTTATTGCCTCTTCCCTTAAGCTCTCTTGTATATACTGCGTTGGGAATCTTCTCCATTGTGGCACCTCCATTCTTTTATTATACATCAACCTTGGTGTCCACTAAAGGCATCATAGCACAGTTTTTAACT
>Ga0067045_1002839_pt1 | contig 43515 bp, 33 predicted proteins | sample TerdegcTABiofilm_FD_59184 | JGI IMG/M metagenome (GOLD analysis project Ga0067045, IMG submission 59184) | Combined Assembly of (Gp0054472, Gp0054536) Wastewater bioreactor microbial communities from Singapore -Terephthalate degrading...
TGCCGCTTGAGAATGGCCACCTTCTCCTCGGGAGTGTAGTTCTTTCGTTCTCGACTCATGGCAAACCCTCCTCTGGGGTTCTATGCTAATCCACGGGCCGAGACTTTCCAGTTTCAACTGAGGCAACACATGCTGCGCAACAGTGCGCCGACATTCTTCGGGACATATCTCTTGCGGTTCCTGAAAAAGCTCAAGAGCGCCTCCTGCACGATGTCTTCCGCCTCGGATCGTAGCACGCCCTCCTCGAATCGACGGGCTTGGGCCAACAGTTTTCCGTGGTAGCGGCGATCCAGTTCTGCGAACGCGGTTTGATCGTCGGCTTGTTGATAACGGATCAGCAGGTCGTCGTCCGTTTCGGCTTTCAGTGCGTCTAGGGATGTCGCTTCGGTCATCCGCCCGTCTTCCTCGAATGTGCTTGGTTCGGTCGCACACGAGGTAAATCCGATTTGCCTTCAGGGGTTCGACGGACCTTGGGCGAAGTTTCCGGCTTCCAGCTCGACAGGCGTTAGGCTGTGCCGGAGAGGCGGATTGTGAGGCCAGAGGTGCGGCCCAGATAGGGCCAGGATTGACTTGGCCGGGGCTTCGCCCGGCACCGTCCCCAGTGCCGCCAATGCACACATAGGTGCCTCTCTTGCTGGGGTGCTGTAGCTGAGCGTTCAGCGCGGAGGCAATCAGCGAAGGTGCCCCAGCTTTTGCCTTGCCGTCCGCGTCTTGCCAAACCCGGTCCCGGTGGCGTGCTCCTCAGCTTCACGTTGCCTTTGGCTGGAATGCAGGCGTCTTGTCGCACCGGGCGTCGGATGTCGGACCAGGCCGGAAGCCGCTCAGGTGGTCCAGTGTGGCGGGGGTGACGCAGCCCTCTACACTACGGATCGGCAACTCGGCGGAAAACTTAAAGCAATTTCTACATTTTCCCCGACCGCTACATATTGACACGGAATGACCCGCGCGACGGTGACGCGGGAGCGCGCGGCACGCAATTGACGCCCCGCCATAAGCTGACTACCCTAGAGAAATGCAGCGTTTTTGGCTCGTAGCCGAGAGCGCACGGGGCCATTCACGTGGTACAGTATTGGTACAAAACCCAATTGAATTGGCCCAAAACGACGTGAATCCAGCGGGTTTGGGAGGGTTGTAGCGGCAGAGAGCCGAAAAAGAAAAGCCGTCGTAAGTGCTTTACTTACAACGGCTTACAAAGTCGGGGCGACTGGATTTGAACCAGCGACCTCTTGGTCCCGAACCAAGCGCTCTAGCCAGGCTGAGCTACGCCCCGGGGAATGCTAGCCAGTCTCCTGGCAAACACTCATGTCAGTACTATCTTCTTTGCGGAGTGGTGATCCGCACCTCCAAGTTCTGTTTATCTGAGAGGCTGTCGAGCCAGTACCGAGGATCGTATCGCATTCCCCCGTGGAGGGGGGCTGTAGGGGCGGCTGTTGGGCTGCGAGATTTCTGCCTCAGCCATGCAACCCCCGAATACGCCAGGTCGCTATCCCTCCAAAAGGGAGACGGAAGACTTCTCGGGCAGCCTCCTAATGGGATTCACAGCCTTGTTGGCCCTCGTTTCCTACCCTTTTCGACTACAAGGAGGAAAGGGGCGGGTCGCTCGGGCCACAAGCTAAACGCTCTCAAACGACTTAGGATACCTGCCCGTCTGTGGGCCGTCAACCGCAAGTCCAGATCTCTCCTCCTGCACGTGTGAGCGTCTTGGTTGTGGGTGGAAAACTTGGTACAAGGGGCGTCCTTGGGGCAGGTTTACCTATTTTCCGCCGAATCAAAGGAGGCAAGCCGTGGAAGGCTTGGGAAACAACGCGGTGAGGGAAGCCGAGGACAACGCTGAAACCGAACGGGTGCTTGGACTTGTGATGAAGTCGATCGAAGGCGATTTGCGGGAGGTGGCCAGGGCGATCGTCTGCAAACACGACAACGAGTTGCTTGGGCCTGGTGAGTTCGATCTTCGGGACAGGGTGTTGAAGGCTGCCTGTCACGTCTTGGAGGCAGCCATCAACGACCGTAAAAAAGGGGGTACCGAGGCAGCAGCACGAATTGTCCTGGGTGTGGCGGCGACGCGCGGTTCGTCGAATGGCGTGCAAAGAAGGTCGTGAGCCTTGTCGGCCCGATCACCGTGAAGTACGCCTGCTATCATTGTTCGCATTGCGGCCACGGCTACCAGCCGTGGTGTGAGAGCTTGCGGTTGGAGCGGGGGGCGTTGACGCCGGGCGCCGAAGAACTCTCCTCGCTGGCCGGCGTGTTGGGGAGTTTTGCCGAGGGCGCGGAACGTGTCTTGCGAAAGATGAGCGGCTTGCATCTGAGTGAGTCGACGATCGAGCGGACCACGGAAGCTGCGGGCGAGCGGGTGGCGAAGCGTTTGGAGTCGGGCAACGCGTTGGGCCCGAGGGAGGAGTGGGCTTGGCAGAAAGACGCCCGGGGACGGCGTTGCGCTTATGTGAGCTTGGACGCCACCGGCGTGCGTCAACAAGGGCCTGGCGGCTCGCGGACGGACGGGAAGATGGCCTACGTGGCGATGGTCTACAACGCCCGCAGTGAGCACGATTCGACGCGGCCGCCACCCCGGCAAGTGCGGTATTTATCGGGTTTGTAAGTATTCAGCGGAATGAAGTGCGAATGGGGGAAGGGAAAAGGAAAAGCTCTGGAAAAATGGGAAAGGCAAGAAACCGTGCCCCGATCCCACAATTCTGAATGGAAACCCTCTCCTTTTCTTTCCCATTTTTCCCTGCTTTTTCCTTTCCCCTTCTCCTCTTCCTGCAACTTCATACGGCTGAAGTGTCACCCGCAACCATGAACACCGGATGGACTACCCGCGATACGTTCGCAACGGCTGGCAAATTGGCTCTGGCCCGGTGGAGTCGGCGTGTAAGACGGTCGTGGGGAACCGGCTCAAGGGGGGAGGCATGCGATGGGGCGAGGGCGGAGCCGACGCGGTCTGCCACCTCCGCGCCCTCTATCTCAGCGAGCCCACATGCTGGGAGTCCTTCTGGAATCCTCCCCCCAACTGACACCACCTACAAAGTCTGACGCTCACACACGAGCGGAGGAAATGTTGGCAGCCCGTAGGGTGCTCTGCGAGCACCATGGCAGGACCAGTTATGGTGCTCGCAGAGCACCCTACGGGCTGAAAGCGGATCGCTTTCCCCGGACACCCTACCTCGGGCACGTCCCTGTGCCCGAGTGAGGTCGAGTGCCTGCGGCGGACTTGCCGGCACGAAGGCTGCCGGAGTCGCCGCAAAGCCCGCGGCACGGAGGCCTCCATGCCTCCCGTACCCGTGAGGACCTTCCCTTCCGGGCAAGGCGAAACGTCCGTCGGGTGGCCTGTGACGGACGTTTCCGGTCTCACGCATGGCGAGCGAACGGACGTGGTGTGGCCTTCCTGGCCGTGTTACCGAACCCTCCGTGCGTGTAGGTGTAGGACGGCCTGGAAGGCCGTGCTATTCAGGTCAGGCCGGGCCCCCCAAGGCGGCCTCGGCGATTTCGTCGTAGTGGACCTGCTGTTCCGCCAAATAGCGTTTCCACGGCTCCGCGGCCCAGAGTTCCAGGTGGTCCTGCACTCCCAGCAGGACCGCCTCCTTTTCCAACCGCGCCAGCGCGGCCAAATCCGCCGGGAGGCGGATCCGCCCCTGGCGATCGAGTTCCACCCGCTGGGCCTGGGCGTAGAACAGCCGCGTGAACGCCCGCACCTCTTTCTGCGTGGGAGGAGCGGTTCTCAGCCGCTCTCCCCAGGCGGCAAATGCCTCCTCCGTGTAGATGGCCAGGGAACCATCGGTTCCGGGCGCGACATAGAGGTTCCCTCCGACGGGGCACCCAAGAGTTTCCCGAAGACGTTTGGGGATCGCGACCCGCAGTTTCTGGTCGATCGAGCGGGCGAAGGTTCCCGTGAGCAACATCCACTTATCCCCATTTCTTCCCACTAGCTCCCAAAGATAACCAGTTCTCTCCCCACGTCAAGCGCGGTTCGTTGGCCGGGGCGCGCGCTTCGTCAACCGGCGCGATCGTAGGGGACGGTCCGGAGCCGACTTCCCGCAAGAAAGCACTTCGCAAGTCGCGGAAGATTTTTTTTGTAAGTGTTCACCGGAATGAAGTGCGAATAGGGGAAGGGAAAAGGGAAAGCCCTGGAAAAATGGGAAGAACAAGAAGTCGTGCCCTGATCACACAACTCTGAATGGGAAATCGCTCCTCTTCTTTTCCATTTTTTTCAGCTTTTTCCTTTTCCCTTCGCCTCTTCCTAGAACTTCATACGGCTGAAGTGTTACTTGTTTTCGAGATTCAAGCGGGGTGGGCTGCCAGCGATGCCCAGAGGTCCTGATACGCAATCACCGTCTGTTGGATGCTGAACTCGCGTTCAGCACGCCGACGGTTCGCTTGCCCGAGCTGTTGGGCGAGTTGGCGGTCGGAAAGCAGGCGCACGATTCGGGCCACGAAGCCCGCGGTGTCGCCATAGGCGACCATTTGTGCATCGGTACTCGATTCCAGGAGTTCGGCCACCCCCTCGACGTCGGTCGCGAGCACCGGCAGTCCGCTGGCCATGGCTTGCAGAACCACATTCGGCATTCCCTCCCAGCGGGAAGGAAGCACGAGCAGGTCGCTGGCACGGAGGATCCTCGGCACATCGGATCGCCACCCAAGGAAATGGACCCGGGAGGAAATCCCGCGATCGGCTGCGAATCGTTCGAGGGCCGGTCGGTCGGGCCCACGACCGACCAGAACGAGGTCACAATCGGGAAGACGTGCGAGCCACTCCGGGGCCGTCTCCAGGAGCCACCGGACTCCCTTCTGCGGCTCGAGCCGGCCGACGAACGTCACCAGGCGTTGCCCGGGCGGGAGTCCCAGGTCGTCGCTCGCTCCCTGCGACGTGTCCTCGTATTGCGTGGCATCGACTCCATTGGGAATGACCACGATCCGCTGGGGGGGAAGTCCGGCGTTGGCCGAGAATCGGGCCACGCCATCGCTCACGCAGACGTAGCGGTCGACCCATCGTGCAGTCAAGCGATCCAACCAGAGATGCCATCGGGCGTGCCGCTCCGCGACGCGGATCCCACAGACCACCTTCGGAACCCCCACCCAACGGGCCGCGATCCTGCCCACCAGATTCGCGTGGAAGAGGAACGTCTGGACCACATCGGGACGCTGGCGGCGGAAGCACCGGGCGAGTCTCCCCACCGTGCGAGGGAAGTCGATGCAGCGTTGCGCGCCAAGGCACTCGACCGCCACCCCGGCGGCCCGCAGCGAGGCAGCGCACGAGGCATCGGGTCGTGAAGGCTCCGGACCGAGGCAGTAGACCCGGGCCGTGAAACGAGAGCGATCGAGCCGGGTGGCGAGGGCGACCAACGCCTGCTCGGCCCCGCCGACGTCGAGGTCCGTGATGCACAAGGCAATGTTCAGTCCGGCCATGGCCCCCTGCCCTGGGATGGGTTGGCGGCATATACTCGGTTGAGCGTCTCTTGAGTATAGTCTGCCGTCCCGCCATGTCCGAACTCGATCAGTACAATTACGAACTCCCGCGCTCCCTGATCGCGCAGTCGCCCCTGCCTCACCGGGCCGACGCGCGGCTCTTGGTCGTCGATCGCCAGGCGAAGTCCTTGAGCCATCGGTACGTGCGCGACCTCCCGGAAATCCTACTGAAGGGGGACTGCCTCGTCTTGAACGACGCTCGCGTCGTTCCCGCTCGCCTTGTCGGTTACCGGACGGCGACGGGCGGGCACTGGGAAGGGCTCTTTCTGGACACCTCGAAAGAGGGGTTCTGGAGAGTTATGTGCAAGACGCGGGGCAGACCGGCGCCGGGAGAGTCGATCACGCTGGTCAATGCCCAAGGGCGGGACGACATCCGGCTCACCTTGGCCGCCTGCCAAGCCGAGGGGGTGTGGGTCGTGCGTCCGGAGTCCCCGGAGGAGACGCTCGCCATCTTGGATCGAGTAGGCCGGGTCCCGTTGCCACCGTACATCCGCAAGGGGGAGATGCTCGACTCCGACCGCGAGAACTACCAGACGGTCTATGCCAAGGCCCCCGGTGCGGTGGCTGCCCCGACCGCCGGGCTGCACTTCACGACCGCGCTGTTGGAGAAGCTCGACAAGCAAGGGATCCTCCTGTGCTACCTCACCCTGAATGTTGGCCTGGGGACCTTCCGGCCGATTGTGAGCGAGGCGCTGGCTGAGCACCGGATGCACGCGGAATGGGCGAGCCTTTCCCAGGAGGCGGTCGACAGGATCCGTCAGGCTCGCCAGCGAGGCGGACGCATTGTGGCCGTGGGGACCACGAGCGTCCGCGTGCTGGAAACCGCGGCCCAAGACGGTACGCTCCGACCGTTCACCGGAATGACCGAGTTGTTCATCCGGCCCTCGTATTCGTTCCGGGTGGTCGATGCGCTTCTGACCAATTTTCATTTGCCGCGAACGACCCTTCTGGTTCTGGTCCGCACCTTCGGCGGCGACGAATTGGTCATGCAGGCCTACGAGGAGGCGATTCGCGAGGAATACCGCTTCTACAGTTACGGGGACGCAATGCTGATCCTCTAGCGACACCTATCCAGTCAACGCACAGAAGGAAAACCGATGGATGCAACCGAGCGGGTCCTGGTGGTGCCGACCGAGTTGTTTCGCCGACTTGGGTACTTTCAGGGGTTCACCGGCGAGATTCAGGGGTACTTGGAGGAATTGCTCAGTCCCGCACACACCAGTTATCGGCCCAGGGGGGAAGTGGAGGTGGATCCGGGCTTCAAGCAACTGATTCCCTACGTCCTCTTCCAGCACCGGGACGAAGCGGGACGGACCACGGTGTTCCAGTACACGCGAGGCACCGGCATGGGCGAGGGGCGTCTGCACAAGAAGCGGAGCGTCGGGATCGGCGGCCACATCTCCACCCTCGACGTCGGCGGCGGCGACGGAGACAACCCTTACGAAACCGGCATGCGCCGCGAATTGGACGAGGAGGTGTGGATCCGCACGCCCTACACCCCGCATTGCGTCGGCCTGATCAACGACGACCTGACCGAGGTCGGGCGGGTCCACTTGGGCGTGGTCTATCGCTTCGACGTCGAGCGTCCGGCCGTCGAGCCCCGCGAGTCCGACATCCTCGAAAGCGGCTTCCTGCCCGTGGAGAAGATCCTCGCCGAGCTGCCCGCCTTCGAGACCTGGTCCCAACTCTGCATGGCGGCCTTGTACGATCTTCCCAAGGCACGGAGTTAGCGGGTAGCATGCCCTCGCCCCCTGCTCCCATCTACATGGACAACCACGCCACCACCCGGCTCGACCCCCGGGTGCTGGAGGCCATGCTCCCCTATTTCACCGAGACTTACGGGAACGCCGCGAGCGCGGGCCACGCGTTTGGATGGCAGGCCAAAGACGCGGTCGAGCACGCGCGGGAGACGATTGCCGCGCGGATCGGGGCCAAGGCCCGGGAAGTCTTCTTCACCAGCGGGGCGACCGAGAGCAACAACCTGGCGATCCGCGGCCTCGCCGAGCGCGCCCGGCACAAGGGGAAGCACCTCGTGGGCGTATGCACGGAGCACCCCTCGGTGCTGGAGCCCCTGGAGCGACTCGGGCGACGAGGATTCGAGGTCACGCTCCTCCCCGTGGTTCAGGCCCCCTCGGCCAACGCCGGGCAGGTCCGGGCCGAGCGCGTGGCCGACGCACTGCGCGACGACACGCTCCTGGTCACGGTCATGCTCGCCAACCACGAGATCGGCGCGATTCAGCCGCTGGCCGACATTGCCCAGGCGTGCCGCCGGCGCGGCGTGCCGCTCCACACCGATGCGACGCAGGCCGTCGGCAAGATCCCTGTCGACGTGGACGCACTGGGCGTCGATCTGATGAGCTTCACGGCGCACAAGATCTACGGTCCCAAGGGCATCGGGGCCTTGTACGTCCGGCACCGCACGCCGCCGATCCGCATCGAGCCTCTCGTGTACGGGGGCGGGCACGAAAGCGGCTTGCGGAGCGGCACGCTCAACGTGCCCGGCATCGTCGGCCTTGCCCGAGCCTTGGAGATCGCCGCGGAGGAAATGCCCGAAGAGACCGTGCGACTGGCCAGCCTCCGTGGGCAACTCCACGACGGCCTTGTCGCAGCCGTCCCGCAGTGCACGTTGAACGGGCCGTCACTTTCGCCGCCAGGCCTGCGTCTGCCGGGCAACTTGAACATGCGTTTTGCCGGCGTCGACGGGGAGACGATCCTCTTAGCCCTGCAAGAGATTGCCCTGAGTTCGGGTTCGGCGTGCAGCTCGGCCAGTCCGGAGCCGAGTCACGTGCTCCGGGCCCTGGGGATCGGCGACGAGGCCGTGCAGAGCAGCCTGCGGTTCGGGCTTGGGCGATTCAACACCTCCACGGAGGTGGGGATCGTCGTCGAGCGGCTCGCCGAGACCATCGCCCGGTTACGCAAGATGTCGTAGCCGTTCGCGGGCCTGTCCCCTTGGCCAAGCGCAATCGCCAGGAACTACAGCAACGTGCCTGCCAGCGGTCTCCGTTCCGACGTCCAACGAGGGATCGAGGATGACGATCGTTCTGGCGCCCCCTTCCTTGGCTTCCCTCGTCCCGCCGCGTACCATAGAGAAGAGATGGGCGGACGAGGCGACCGAGCCGTCTAGCGAGGGCGTGGGTCGCGCTGGTTCGCGAGAAGTGAACGCACACACCCCGAGAAGTGGAGTAAGATACCCCGATGGCCGTCATCATTACCGAACAGGCTGCCGGCGAAGTGAAACGAATCATGGAGTCCCAGAAGGTGGAGGCCAATACGGTGCTCCGCATGGGGGTAGCTGGGGGGGGCTGCAGCGGACTGGCGTACACCCTGGGGTTCGACACCCAGTTCGACCCGGCGGTCGACGCCCGGTACGAAAACCACGGGGTGGCCCTCGTGACCAGCAAGAAAATGGCCCTGCACCTCGACGGCACGACCATCGACTTCCAGGATAGTCCCATGGGTCGGGGCTTCACGATCGACAACCCCAATTATCCTCGTGGCGGCGGCTGCCCGGGATGCGGCGGACACTGACCGGCGCTTCGAGGCGAACATGGCAGGCGGCAAAGTCGGGGCGGTCGCGTGCCTGGTCGCCGCGACGTTCGGATTCGGGATCATCCCGATCTTCTTGAAGCACTTCGCCGAGTCTCTGGATCCCTGGACCGTCAACGGGGTGCGTTACTCGATCGGGGCCCTCTTCTGGCTCCCGTTCCTGTTGTTCCTCGACCGGAAGGGAGGCGGCGCGGCGGCCGCGGCGACAGGGCGAAGCGTATGGCGGGATGCGATGGTTCCCTCGATCGTCAACGTGGTCGGACAGGCGGCCTTCGGCGTCAGTCCGTACTTCATCCCTGCTTCGACGATGGGCTTTGTGCTCCGCTTGTCGTTCCTCTTCACCATTGTGTTCGGCTTTGCGGTAATCGTCGAAGAGCGGCTCCTGGCCCACAAACGAGCGTTCTGGTTCGGCACGGCCTTCAGCCTCGGCGGCGTGGTGGCCATGTTTGTTGAGGAGGCCCAAGGCGGCGTCGCTTCGATCGCCGGCCTGGTGATCCTCGTCGTCACGTCGATCGCGTGGGGCGCCTACTCGGTGACGGTGCGTCACTGGCTGGCGGGTTACTCGGCCCGTCAGAGCTTCAGTGTCATCAGCCTCTACACCTCGGTCGCCCTGGTGCTCTTGATGCTGCTGTTCGGGCGCGTCGGGGACCTGGCCGGAATCGACCGGTGGCTCTGGGGGAACCTGATGCTCTCGGCACTGATCGGGATTGCGTTCGGCCACGTCCTCTATTTCCGCGGGATCCACGAGCTCGGGCCCGTGGTGGCCAGCGGCATCACGCTGATCACCCCGTTCGTTACGTACCTTGCGGCGGCGTTTCTGCTCGGCGAGCGGCTCAGTTCCATCGAATGGCTGGGCGGGGCCCTCGTGGTGGTCGGAGGCGGGCTCCTCGTGCTGGCCCGGGCGCAGCTCGAAGGTGTCGCCCCGCCACCCTGTCTCGAAGTCGACGATTGCCCCGGCGACTGACACCGTCGTCGTCGCAGTCGTAGGGTGGGACAAGCGAAGCGCCGGCCCACCAGGAGTTTCGAGTTGGGGAGATGAAAGGCCGGTTGAACTGGAGGGGCGATAGAACGGGGCCCGCCGTCTTCTTTCGCCCCTTGCGGGGCTTGGTTGGCCGTGGGAGGCCGAATCGTCCCATGGCTTGCGCCATGGGCTACGCTCTTACGCTCCTTCGGAGCTGAGATCGCGAGGCGCTTTGCCAATGCTTTCTTTGTGCGATCGTTCCATCGCCTTCCAAAGAATGTCGGACACCAAACGTGGGAATACGCAACCCGCCCTTTCACCCCCGCCAGCTTCCAGTTGTCCCGGTGGGCCGGCGCTTCGCTTGTCCCACCCTCCATTCGATAGGCGGGCCGTTGACAGCGGCCTCAGGCCGGGCCGACAATACCGTCTGCCACCACCCGAACGTCTCACCTGAAGGAGAGCCGCCATGCCGAAATATCGCTCTTTTTGCGGACAAGCGTTGACGCGCCGCCAACTGCTTCGGACGACTGCCGTGGGCGCCGCGGCCGTGTGGACGACCGCCAAGAGTTGGGGAGGCGAAGCGCCCGCCTCGCCGAACGAGAAGCTCAACATCGCGGGGATCGGCGTGGGCGGGCAAGGCGGCTGGGACGTGGGCGAGTGCGCCAGCCAGAACATTGTGGCCCTGTGCGACGTCGACGAGCGCCGAGCCGCGGGCAGCTACAAGCGGTTCCCGAAGGCGAAGCGGTTCCGCGATTACCGCAAGATGCTCGACCAGATCCACGGCGAGATCGACGCAGTGGTGGTAGGCACGCCCGATCACTCCCACGCCCTGCCGGCGATCACGGCCATGAGCCTGGGGAAACACTGCTACTGCGAGAAGCCGTTGGCCCATAGCGTCTATGAGGTCCGCAAGATGATCGAGGTGGCCAAGGCCAAGAAGGTGGCCACGCAGATGGGCACGCAGATCCACGCGGGCACGAACTACCGCCGCGTGGTGGAACTGGTGCAGTCGGGGGCGATCGGGCCGGTCGGCGAGGTCCACGTCTGGCACCCGGTGGCGTACGGCGGGGGCGACCGGCCCAACGAAACGCCGCCCGTCCCGCCCGAGTTGGACTGGGACCTCTGGCTCGGCGCGGCCCCGGTCCGTCCCTATCACCCTTGCTACTGCCCGGGCACGTGGCGGAGCTGGTGGGACTTTGGGACCGGCGGGCTGGGTGATTTCGGCTGCCACTACATGGATTTGCCCTACTGGGCCCTCAAGCTCCGTCATCCCACGACGATCGAGGCGGAAGGGCCGCCGGTCCATCCCGAGCGGACATCCCCGGGTCTGGTGGTCCGCTACGCATTCCCGGCCCGCGGCGATCTGCCCCCGGTCCAGATGACCTGGTACGACGGCGGCAAACGCCCGCCATTCCTTGCCGATCGCAAGATCCCCGATTGGGGCGCGGCCGTGCTGTTCCTCGGCCAGAAGGGAATGCTGATCGCCGACTACGGCAGGCATCAACTCCTGCCCGAGGCCCAGTACGCCGGCTTCAAGCCTCCCGAGCCGACGATCCCCAACTCGATCGGCCATCACGCCGAATGGATTCGCGCCTGCAAGACCGGCGAGCCGACTACGTGCAACTTCGACTACTCGGGGACGCTGGCCGAAACGGTGCTCCTGGGCGTGGTGGCCCACCGCGCGGGCAAGAAGCTTAAGTGGGACGCGGCGAACCTCAAGGCCGCCGGATGCCCCGAAGCCGATCGGTTCCTCCGCAAGAACTACCGCGACGGTTGGAAGGTCTGACCGCCGGCTGGCCTTGCCGGGCCGTCATCGTCGCAGGCTCGGCGGGAGCCTCGCCCTCCCGGGCTGGTTAAGCTCCATTGAGGATTGCTTGACTTCCGGCCCGGCGACGGATAACTTGCGTGGGTCCGATGTGACCCCAGAGAGGAGCTTGCCATGGAGAAGAAGGCGGCGATTTCGCGTCGAGGTTTCGTGAGTCTTGCCGGGGCGGCCGCAGCGATTTCGATCGTGCCGCGTCATGCGGTGGCGGGCAGCGGGAAGACTTCGCCGAACGAGAAGTTGCATATCGCCGGCATCGGCGTGGGCGGGATGGGCGCCAGCAACCTCGCCGCCTGCTCGGCCGAGAATATCGTGGCCCTGTGCGACATCGACTCCGACTATGCAGGGAAGACGTTCGCCAAGTATCCGCGGGCCAAGCAGTACCGCGATTTCCGCGAGATGCTCGACCGGCAAAAGGACATCGACGCGGTGATCGTCGCCACGCCCGATCACTCCCACGCGGTGATCGCCCTGACCGCCATCCGGCACGGCAAGCACGTCTACGTGCAGAAGCCGATGACCCATTCCGTCCACGAGGCCCGGGTGTTGACCGAGGCCGCACGCAAGCACAAGGTGATGACCCAGATGGGCAACCAGGGGCAGTCGGGCGACGGGGGCCGCCTGATTCGCGAATGGATCGCCGACGGGGCGATCGGGGCGGTCCGCGAAGTCCACGCCTGGACCAACCGGCCGGTGTGGTCGCAGAGCGTGGAAGTCGAGCGGCCGAAGGAGACGCCTCCCGTGCCGGCGTCGCTCGACTGGGACCGCTGGATCGGCCCGGCCGCCTATCGGCCTTATCACCCCTCGTACCATCCCGGCACGTGGCGGGCGTGGTGGGACTTCGGCACCGGATCGCTGGGCGACCTGGGCTGTCACATCCTCAGCGCCCCGTTTTGGGCGTTGAATCTGAAATACCCGGTGAGTGTGGAGGGCTGCATCTCCACGTACTGGGAAGGACTGTGGCAGAAGACCGACCCGAAGAACGAGCAATACCCCCGCTCGACGATCGTCCGCTACAAGTTCCCGGCCCGGGAGGGGATGCCGGAAGTGAAGCTCACCTGGTGGGACGGCGGGATGATGCCGGCGCGGCCCGAGGAACTTGAAGAAGGCCGCCGTATGGGCGATAGCGACGGCGGCGTGCTGTTCTTCGGCGACAAGGGCATCCTGATGTGCGGCTGCCACGGCAGCAGCCCGCGTCTGATCCCCGAGACGCGGATGCGAGAGTATGAACAGCCGGCCCATACAATCCCGCGGATCCCCGGCGGACAAGGCGGGCACGAGAAGGACTGGGTCCGCTCGTGCAAGGACGGGAAGCCGGCCAGCTCGAATTTCGATTACTCGGGCCCCTTGTCGGAGATGGTGCTCATGGGGAACCTGGCCGTCCGCTTCCCCAACCGGAGGCTGCTCTGGAACGGCGAGAAGATGCAGGTGACCAACGACGCGACCGCCGACGCCTACGTCCGCCGCCAGTACCGCAAGGGGTGGGAACTGGAGTAGAACACCCTATAATCTGGGGATGGGTCAAGACTCGCACGCGTTCGGCGAATAGACCTCGAGGGCAGCACAACGCCTCTTACGATGAGGAGCCTTTGCTATGGCGGGTATCGGGATCGGGATTGTCGTGGCCGTGGCCGCGGTCTTGCTCGTGGTGCTGATCGTCATCGGCATCTACAACAAGTTGGTCACGCTCCGCAATCGTTTCCGCAACGCGTTCGCGCAGATCGACGTCCAACTGAAACGCCGCTACGACCTGATTCCGAATCTGGTCGAAGTGGCCAAGGGCTACATCAAGCACGAGCGGGAGACGCTCGAAGCCGTGGTCCAGGCCCGCAACGTGGCCGCGGCGGCCGGCCAGAAGGCGGCCCAGATGCCGGGCGATCCGGCGGCCATGGGCGCGTTGGCCGGGGCGGAAGGGCAGTTGGCCGGGGCCCTCGGGCGGCTCTTCGCCGTCGTCGAGGCCTACCCCGACCTGAAGGCGAACCAGAACATGCTCGCCCTCCAGGAAGAACTCACTTCCACGGAGAACAAGATCGCCTTCGCCCGGCAGGCCTACAACGACGCGGTGATGGCCTACAACAATCAGCGGGAGACGTTTCCCAGCGTGCTCGTGGCCACCCCGATGGGCTTCCAGGAGGCCCAGTTGTTCGAGATCGAGCAGCCCCAAGAGCGGGAGGCCCCGAAGGTCTCCTTCAGTTGACCCGGCGTCCCCCGTGCCGGCCCTTTCGGAGTGCGGCGACTCGTCGCCGCTTTCGACTTGAAGGGACCGGACGGCAAGCGGTCGTTGACGCTGCCGACGGAATCAAAGAAAGCGGCGACAGGTCGCCGCACTCCAAGGGCCGACACGCATGGATTTCTTCCAGCAACAAGACGCCGCGCGGCATAGGACCGGCTGGCTCGTCTTCTTGTTCGCGCTGGCCGTCGTGGTCATTGTGCTGGCCGTCTACGCCGTGTTCGCCGGGGTGGCGGGGAAGGCGTGGGATCCCCAGGTCTTCCTGGCCGTCACCTTGGGAACGGTCGCCGTGATCACGATAGGAAGCCTGTACAAGACCGCACAACTCGCCTCGGGCGGCGAGGCCGTGGCCCTGATGTTGGGCGGCCGGTTGGTGGACCGTGCGACCACCGACCTGGCCGAGCGACGGCTCTTGAACGTGGTCGAGGAAATGGCCCTCGCCTCGGGCACGCCCGTCCCGCCCGTCTACGTGCTCGACCACGAGGCCAGCATCAACGCCTTCGCGGCCGGGCACACGCCCGACAACGCCGTGATCGGCGTCTCGCGCGGCTGCCTTGCGTATCTCAAGCGCGACGAGCTCCAGGGCGTGATGGGCCACGAATTCAGCCACATCCTCAACGGCGACATGCGGCTGAACCTCCGCCTGATGGGCATCCTGCACGGGATCCTGCTCCTGGCGATCATCGGATACTACATTCTCCGCGTTGCCCCGTCGGGGCGTTCGAGCAGCAAGAAGGACAGCGGGGCCGGGGCGGTCCTCCTGATCGGGCTCGGGTTGCTGGTGATCGGCTCCGTGGGCCTCTTCTTCGCCAAGCTGATCCGCTCAAGCGTGTCGCGTCAGCGGGAGTACCTGGCCGACGCCTCGGCCGTGCAGTTTACGCGCTATCCGGCAGGGATCGCCGGGGCGTTGAAGAAGATCGGCGGGCTGGTGCAGGGATCGCGGGTCCGCGATCCGCACGCCGACGAGGTGAGCCACATGTTCTTCGGCGACGCCTTTGCGGGGTCGCTGTTCAATCTGTTTGCCACGCATCCGCCGCTGCCGGACCGGATCCGGCGGATCGACCCGACGTTCGACGGGACCTTTGCCGAGACCGTGCCCGTGCCCGAAGGCGACGATTCCTCGGCCCGGCCCGAGGTCCCGCGGCTTGAGCCGGCAGCGAGCCGCCCGGCTCGCGAGGGGCGTGGCGAGGCGAAAGGAGTTGCTGCCACCGCGGCCGGCCTGGCGGGCCGGATCGGCACCGTGGCCCCGGAACAGTTGCTCTACGCGGCGGCCCTGATCGGCCAGACGCCGCCACGATTGGCGGAGGCGGCTTCTGAGCCGTTCGGGGCGCGGGCCGTGGTCTATGCCGTGCTTTTGGATACCGAGGACGAAGTGCGCCGGGCGCAACTCGCAGCACTCCGGGCCGCGGGCGACGAGCCGTGCTACCGGGAAACGATCGCGCTGACGCCCCTCGTCGACGAACTCTCCGAGGAGGCGCGGCTTCCGCTGGTGGAACGTGCCTGTCCTGCCTTGAAGCAAATCTCGCCCGGCCAGTACGACGCGTTTCGCAAGAACGTGGAAGCGTTGATCAAGGCCGACGCCCGAGTCAACCTGCTGGAATATGCGATCCAGGCGATGCTGTTCCGCACGCTCGACCTTCACTTCGGGCTCGCCAAGCCGCCCCGCATCCGGTACTATGCACTCCGCGGCGTGATGGAACCGCTGTCCACGGTCCTCTCGACGCTGGCCTACGCCGGCCAGACCGGAGAGGACGCGGTACGCAAGGCGTTTGAGGCCGGGGTAAAGGAAATCGATTGCCAGGGGTCGCTGGCCGCCAAGGGGGATTGCAGCCTGGCCGCTTTCGACGGCGCCCTGCGCGAGCTGGCCATGGCCGCCCCGAAGGTCAAGGGCCCCGTGGTTGCCGCCTGCGCCGCGTGCGTCACCGCCGACGGTACCGTCACGGTGCGAGAAGGAGAACTCCTGCGGGCCGTCTCGAGCACGCTCGGATGCCCGATGCCGCCGATCCGGGGTTAGGGATTGGAGATTGGAGCCGGGCCGAGTCGGGCTCGATTGTGCTTCCCCGAATCCCTCACGCGGTGTGCGGCCGGAACGAAGCGGCGGGCGAGCCCGCCCGCTACGCGGACCCGCGGCCGCGAACCCTGAACCCTGAACCCTCCCGTCCCCGAGGTCCCGAATGACAGAGAAGACGCAGCGTCCCTTTGGTTGGTGGTCGAGTCCCATGACGCCGCGGAGCCTGGCCGAGGACCGGCGGCTGGATGCGGCCTTCTGGGATAGCGACGGCAAGACGCTGGTTTGGCTGGAAGGCCGGTCGGGACGCGGCGTGCTGGTGGCCCAGGCCACGCCCGGGGAGGCGCCGCGGGACGTGGCGCCGGAGTTGGACGTGAGGGCCGAGGTCGGCTACGGCGGGGGCGATTTTGCGGTCCACAGCGGCTACGTCTACTTCGTCGTCCACAAGACGGGGCGGATCTACCGCCAGTCGCTTTCCGGCGGTCCCGCCCGGGCGATCACGCCGGCGTTCGGCAAGTCGGCCTCTCCGGCGGTCTCGCCCGACGGGCGATGGGTCGTCTACGTCCACCACGATGACGACGACGTGGACCGGCTCGCCATCGTCGATGCGGCTGGAACGCGGTGGCCGCAGGTGCTGGCCATGGGCCGCGATTTCTATATGCAGCCCCGCTGGAGCCCCGACGGCACTCGCCTGGCATGGATCGCGTGGGACCATCCCAACATGCCGTGGGACGCGGCACTCCTTGAGGTGGCGACGGTCGTCGCTGCCGACGGCTCGGTGCCGCGGTTGGGCGAGTCGGCCGTGGTGGCCGGCGGTCCGGAGGTCGCCGTCTTCCAGCCCGAGTTCACCACGGACGGCCGGGGCCTCCTCTACGTCTCGGATGAGAGCGGCTGGGGCCGCATCGTGCTTCACGATCTTGCCTCGAGCGAGCGACGCTGGCTCACGCCGGAAGGCGCCGAGTACGCCGCCCCGGCTTGGGTCCAGGGGATGCGGACCTACGCTGTCAGCCCCGACGGCCGCTGGCTCACCGCCGTGCGCAACGACCGCGGGTTCCTGCGTTTGGATCGCGTGGAGTTGGCGACCGGCCGGGGGACGACCGTCGATGCCTTGGCGGACTACGGTGACATCACCCAGATCGCCGCGGCCCCCGACGGCGACCGCGTCGTGCTCGTGGCCAGCGGCCCGACGCGGCCGGTGAGGATCGTCGAGCACGATTTCGCCGACGGCGCGACGCGGGTCGTGGCCCGGGCTTCTTCCGAGTCGGTCCCTCGCGAGGCTTTGGCCGAGTGCGAGGCCGTTTCCTGGCTCTCCTCCGACGGCGACCTGGCCCACGGGCTCTACTACGCGCCGGCGAGCGACCGTTTTGAGGGCACGGGCAAGCCGCCCCTGGTGGTGCTGATCCACGGCGGGCCGACCTCGCAGTACCGGGCGGGCTGGAATCCCCAGGCCCAGTTCTTCGCGACCCGGGGCTACGCCGTGCTGCTGGTCAATTACCGCGGCAGCACCGGCTACGGGCGGAGCTACATGCTCAGACTCCGCGGCAATTGGGGCCTCTGCGACATGGAAGACGCCACCAGCGGAGTGCGCCACCTGGCCGACGCCGGACGCATCGACCCCGAGCGGACGGTCATTATGGGCGGCAGCGCCGGCGGCTTCACCGTGCTCCAGACCATGACGCAGATGCCCGAATGCTTCACGGCCGGGGTGTGCCTCTACGGCGTCGCCAACCAGTTCCACCTGGCCGCCGAAACGCACAAGTTCGAGGCCCACTATCTCGATTCCCTGCTGGGGCCTTTGCCCCAGGCATCGCGGATCTACCGCGAGCGGTCGCCGCTTTACCATGCGGGCCGGATCAAGCGGCCGCTGGCGATCTTTCAAGGCGACATCGACCGCGTGGTGCCGCGTCAGCAGTCGGACTCGATCGTCGAGGCGCTCAAGCAGAACGGCACGCCGCACCTCTACCACGTCTACGAAGGCGAAGGCCACGGCTGGCGTAAGGCCGAAACGATCGAACACTTCTACCGCACCGTGGAGTCGTTCCTCCGGCAGTACGTCCTGTTCGCCTGAATCAGGCTTCGCGTCCCGGCGAGTCGATCTCGGCAAATAGAGCCGCGAGAGACAGCTCAAAGCCCGGCAGCACGTCGCCGCCGGAGAGGGTTCCCTGGGCGCCGAGTTCCTCGCACCTCTCGGGCGATGTGTAGACCCTGGCCGTGCGCGATCGCGGATCGATGTACCATACCAGGCGCACCCCGGCGGCGAAGTAGTCGCGCAGCTTCCGCTCCATTTCGCCCGGGGTGTTTCCCTCCGAGAGGATCTCCACGGCCAGGTCCGGCGCCACGGCGGGAATGGGCGTCTTGGGGAGCTTCCGCCCGGGGAATCGGTCCCAAGCGATGAAACAAGCGTCGGGGATCCGAACCTGCCCCAGCAAGATCCGCAGGGGCCCGTCCGCCGTCAGGACAATCCCCAGGTCCCGCTGGCGGACGAAATGCCTCAAGGCTTCCACAACGGCCCCGCCCAGCAGCGATTCCAGGTATCCCATGGCCTTCTCCACCAAGACGCCGTCGATCAGTTCGCAGATGCGGCCGGTGTGGCCTTCCGCCTTGAGCACGTCCTCCTCTGTGGCAGTGCCCGGTGGCGGACGCATGCGAATGCGGCTCAGTGGGATATGGCCCAGGTCTTCCAGAAGATCGGCCAGCGTCCATTCTTCTTGGGACGCAGCAGGATCGAGCGTGGTCGCCATTGCACAACTCCTCTCGAACACAGGCCGGGGACTGACTCCTTTTTCGGTCCGTTTCGCGTAGCCTGACGGCCGAAAAATGTGCCTGTCCCCTTGGCCGAAGGACAGTCCCCTGGGGCACCAACATTCTACTCCCACGGACGGCGGCCGGGAAGCATTTGCGCCCCCTCACGGGGCGCCGGGCGCGCCGAGCTGGCGCACGAACTTGGCCTTCGGTTTTCCGCCCGTGCCGGTGAGATACTCGGCCAGATAGCGCTGCCGGTCGCGGCGATCGTAGGGCGGCCGGAAGTTGTCGCCCTTCTGGAGGATCGGTCGCGTTTCGTTGATGCCCCCGAACGAACGGTTGCCGTCCATTTCGCACGGAAACCAGTGGCCTTTGCCGTCGTCGTCGAGGAGGTAGAACTCCGGATAGCAGTGGTCGGGGACCCAAACGGTCCGGGCCGGCACGCCGGCGGCCCGGCAGAGGGCGATGAACAGCGAGGTGGAATCCTCCACGTCGCCGTTGCCGTCGCGCAGGGCGGCCAGCGCGCCCTTGACCGGTCCCTTCTGATGCCCCACCTTCGCGCGGACCCAGTCGTAGATCGCCTCGACCTTCTGCCACGCCTTCTCCTTCTCCGAGGTGATTTCCTTGGCAGCGGCCTTGATCTTCGGGTTGGAGCTCTCGATCTTCGGGCTGGGGGCCAGGTAGGGACGGATGTCGCGCGGCAGTTTCCTGGACTCGGGCATCTCGTAGATGCCGGTGTCCGTCGGCGCAATCAGGGCATGGCGGCGGATCTCGTAGGTGAGCAGCGCTTTCGCCTCCTGGCCCGCCGGCAATTGTGGGATGCTCACCACCATGACCTTCACGGTGCCTTCCACCATCTCGTTCTTCACCCTGCACGCCGGCGAGATGTCCTCTTCGGCGACCGAGATCTCTTGCTCGGGCCACGCGACCGGCAACGGCGCGTAACCGACGATCCCGGTACACGGCCCGCTCGCCGCCGTGACGATCACCCCGGCCTGCCACTTCAGGACCTTGGCCTCCCCGAGCTTGGGCCCTTTCGGGTCCTCCTCGGGCGCGCGGAATTGTCCGAACCCCGAGGCGGCAAGACACAGCACCACAACCAGACTGCCTAGAACGTTTCGCACGGACACGGCTCGACCCTCACGAGTACACGCATTATGTGGGGTGGGACAAGCGAAGCGCCGGCCCACCAGGATTCCTGCAATTCCGTAACACTTCAGCCGTATGAAGTTGCAGGAACAGGAGAAGGGAAAAGGAAAAAAGCGGGGGAAAAGGGGGGAAGACGAGGAGGGGGTTTGCGTTCAAGATTGTGTGATCGGGGCACGGTTTCTTGCCTTTCCCATTTTTCCAGAGCTTTTTCCTTTTCCCTTCCCCTATTCGCGCTTCATTCCGCTGAACACTTACGCAATTCCTTCGGTGGGACCGCGCTTCGCTTGTCCCACCCTACGGGCTATTCCCACCTCACGGCTCCCTCACTTACACAACCCTAGCTCACCCTGATGCGTCACGGCTCCACCTGCTCGCAGACCGGTTTCAAACGCAGCTTCCCGCCTCCGCTCCCGGGAAGACCCACCAGCGTGTCGGGGAGGTAGCGGACCGTCTTCTTCTTCCTTGCTCCGGCCTCGGGGTCGGGGACGAGGAGTTTGTCACCCCTCTGGAGTATGGGCCGGGGGTCGGGCATGAAACCGAAGGCCCGCGTGCCCGCCGCCTGGCATGGGAACCAGCGTCCCTTGCCGTTTTCGTCCAGCAGGTAGAACTCCGGATAGACGTGCCCCGGCACGCGTACGGTCCGGGCAGGGATCGCCTTGGCACGGCACAAGGCGATGAAGAGCGAGGACATCTCGTCGCAGTCGCCGGTGCCGTCGTGGAGCGTTTCGGGCACGCCCTTGATCTGCCCACCGCGGTTGTCCACGAACTTCACGTTGGCACGCACCCAGTCGTAGATGGCCTCCACCTTTTCCCACGCCTTCTCTTTGTCGGCCCCGACCTTCGCGGCCAGTTCCAGGACTTGGGGCGACGTACACTCGATATAGGGACTCGGGCCCAAGAAGTTCGCCATTTTGCGGTCCGATCGTTTGGCGTTGGGCAGGCGGAACGCCTCCGTCTCGGCGGGAGGCTTTTCCAGGAGTCGCTTGATCTCCAAGGTCACGATCGCTCGGACCTGTTGGCCGTCGCTGAGCGACGGGATCTTCACCACCATCTGCCGGGCCACGTCTTCGATCGTTTGATAGCTGATCGAGACCCCCGGCGAACGATCCTCCTTCACCACCCGGACCCGCTGCTCCCGCCAGTCCATCGGCACCGTGGTCGTGCCGACGATCCGGTGAAACCCGCCGCCGTCGGCCGTCACCTCCATGCCGACCTTCCACGACATGGTGACGATTCGTTGGCCGGATGCGCCGTCCGGAGCGGCCTCTTCGTCGGACTGCCCAAGACAGACCGCGGCAGCCAGCGCAAACCCTGCCGCCAGCATCACGCGGAACAGCCCCCCTGCTGTTCCGAGAGTGTATCCGAAGAACCTCCCCTCTCCCTTTGGGAGAGGGGCCGGGGGTGAGGGCCGTAGTGCTGAAGTCCCGGGAGATGGGTATCTCTTCTCGCCGCTCGCCCTCACCCTAACCCTCTCCCAAAGGGAGAGGGGACCGATTTGCAGACACGCTCTCGGATTCGGGCTGTCCAACAACCGATCCTCCCTCAGGAAGGTCCCTGACCGACGTAACCACCTCAATTGTAGACTCGACCAACCGGCCGCGGGGCGGAATAATTGACAACCGTCACCCAGAATGTCAGGGCCTGCGTGCGACGATTGTGGCGAGATTTCCGAAGGAGACGATCATGAGTGCGACCGAGGCGTTGCCGACGCGACAGGAACTTCTCGAAATGGCCGCCGGTTTCCGCGAGGCGTGCGTGTTGGGGGCGGCGGCGGAGCTCGACGTGTTCACGGCGATCGGCGAGCAGAGGTTATCGGCCGACGAAGTGGCCGGGCGGCTCCGCTCCGATCGCCGCGCGACGCAAATGCTCCTCGACGCCCTCGCCGCGATGCGGCTCCTGGCCAAGGAGTCGGACTGCTACTCGGTGCCGCCGGAGCTGCTTCTGCTCCTGGCCGACGGCACGCCGGGTAGCGTCCTGCCCATGATCCGCCACAACATGAACATCCTCCGCAACTGGTCGCAGCTTGCATGGGTCGTTCGGGCCGGCATTCCCGGACCGCGCCAGGCGAGCATCCGCGGGTTCGAGGAGGATCGGGCCGCGTTCCTCGCGGCGATGCACGTGGTATCGGGTCCGGTGGCCGACGACCTGGTCGGGCGACTCGCCCCGCTGGAAATCCGGCACGTGCTCGACGTGGGCGGGGCGTCGGGCACTTGGACGATGGCGCTGCTGCGGGCCCATCCGGGGGCCTGGGCCACGATCTTCGATCTGCCCGACGCCATCCAACAGGCCCGCGACCGTTTCGCCAGGACCGAATTCGCCGGGCGCGTGGGCTTCGCTCCCGGTGACTACTTCCGCGATGAATTGCCCCGCGGGGCCGACTTTGCGTGGGTCAGCGCCATCATCCACCAGCACGGCCGGGAAGAGAACCGGGAGTTGTTCACCAAGGCCTTCCGTGCCTTGGAGCCTGGCGGCCGCATTGGCATCCGCGACGTGGTCATGGACCCATGCCGCACCCGGCCCGCCATGGGGGCCCTGTTTGCCATCAACATGCTCGTCAATACCGAGCGCGGCGGCACGTACACCTTCCAGGAGGTCGCCGACGACCTCGCCGCGGCCGGCTTCTCCGACGCGGAGCACCGGGTTCGGGCCGACGACATGAGCTCGGTCGTCCTCGCCCGAAAACCCAAGTAGGGCCTCGGCGAGAGGGGCGGGGGATCACGAAGACGCGTTGGGGACCCCGTGCGCGCAAAAAAAAGGCCCCCGGAAAGGCCGCGTCCCAGGGGGGCAAAGGACACTATACTTTTCCGGGAGCGATTGGATCTTCTGCGCCGCAGGGCCCATTCAGGCCGCCAGCGCGGGCAGTGGGACTGCCGCAATGGTTGTCTCGAAGCGTTGCGCGAGGGCTTCCATGCCCTCGCCTGAACGCCTCGGGGTCCGCAGGAACACCCTCGCGGGCATCCCCAGATGCAGACCCATCCATATGAAACCACGGTGGTTCGTTCTCGCCGCCGGAATCCTTCCGGCTGCCTCCTGAGCAACTCAAGAGGTCGGGAGAATAGGAGTTTCTCGAAAACATGTCAACGGCAAAAAAACACGATCTCAATAGGCAATCCTAAAGACAAGGCGTAGGGCACGTTAGGACATGAACGTTCCATGAGCGGCCCTTGCGGTGTCCCCGCGGCAGTGGTAGGGTAAGGCGATTGCAGTACCGGACTGCCCGGGCCGAAAGCCCCGGCGGGAGTTTTTCCGAGCGCCCATCAGGGCCAAGAACGGCCCCAGGGGCCCGAATCGCCACGGCTGCCATGACCGATACGACCGCTACGATCGCCCAGTTGCGCCAGATCGTGGAAGAATTCGTCGATTGCCGCGATTGGCACCCGTTCCATACGCCGAAGAATCTGGCGATGTCGATGGCCATCGAGGCCGCGGAGTTGATGGAGCATTTCCAATGGCTCACGGCGGAGCAGTCGCGGGCGGTGGCCGGGCAGCCCGACCGGTTGGGCGAGGTGGCCGACGAGATGGCCGACGTCTTGTGTTACCTCCTAGCCATGGCCAACGAGTTGAAGCTCGATCTGGCTGCGGCCCTCGAGGCCAAGATGGTCAAGAACGCGAAGAAGTATCCGGTGGAGGCGTACCGGGGCCGCTTCGGGCCCAACGATCCCAACAAGCCGTAGCGCGGCCTTCCAGGTCGTCGTACGGGGGAATTGTGCGAGACACTTCGTGAGTGCTTGAGCCGATGGCGCCGTTCGGGAAAGCGTTTGGCCGCCTGTGGGAGCGGATCGCGGCTCCGAAGGTGAGCGAGGAGCAACTCGGCCCTTGCCTGGAGCAGATCCGCCGGGACCTGCCGGCACCGGTCTTCTGGCTGCTGGGCAAGGCCCAGTCGGGGAAGACGTCGATCCTCCGCGCGATCACCGGCAACAGCCGGGCGGAGATCGGCAACGGCTTTCGCGCCTGCACGCGGACCTCGCAGGTCTATCCCTTTCCCTCGGAGGAAGAATGCCTGGTCCGCTTCCTGGATACACGCGGGCTGGGCGAGGTGGCCTACGATCCGGCCGAGGACATCCGCGTGTTGGAGGATCGGTCGCACTGCCTGGTCGTGGTGGTGAAGGCGATGGACCATGCCCAGCAGAGTGTGCTGGAGCCGATGGCCGCGATCCTCAAGGCCCACCCGAAATGGCCGCTCGTGGTGGTGCAGACGACGCTTCACGAGGGCTACCCGACGCCCGAGACGCGGCACCTCGTCCCGTATCCTTACGCCGGCGATCCCCTGCCGCCCGAGGTGCCGCAGGACCTGGCCCGGTCGTTGGCGGCGCAGCGGCAGTGGTTTGACCGGTACCGGGCCCGATTCGCGGCGGTCGACTTCACGCTGCCGGAGGACGGTTACGATCCGGAACTCTACGGTCTGGAGGCCCTTTGGGCGGTGATGGAAGATGCGGTCCCGCTCGGGCTCCGGGCGATGCTCCAGGAGATGCAGGGCGTCCGGCGTTCACTCCGCGACGTCTACTTCCGAACGGCCCATCCCCATGTTCTCTCCTACGCGGTGGCCGCCGGATTGGTCGCCGCGGTGCCCGTGCCGATGATCGACCTCCCGGCCTTCGTGGCCATCCAGGCGAAGATGTACCACACGCTTGCCTCGATCTACGGGCAGGAGATGTCGGCGAGCCGCATGGGCGAGATTTCCAGCACGGTGGGCGTCGGGTTTCTCGCGCGGTTGGGCGGGCGCGAGCTGCTGAAGTTGGTTCCCGGCTTCGGCTCGGCGGTCTCCGCCCTGTTCGCGGCGGCGAGCACCTATGCCCTCGGATGCACACTCTGCGCCTACTTCAGCTTCGCCCGCGACGGCGATATCCCCGATCCCGCGGTGCTCCGTCAACTCTACAACGACCAGTACGCCGAAGGGCGGCGACGCCTGCGGGAGTACCTGGATCGTGCCACCCGGTGGCAGAGGCCGCAACCATGACTCGTTGGAAGTTCTGGTGGCTGTTCCTCGGCGCACTGCTTTTGGTGCCCTACGCGATCCTGTTCGTCACCGGGTCGCTCTGGCTCTACGAGTACGGGATGCTCTGGTGGTACCTGGCGATTAGCGTTGCCGTGTCGCTGGCCAGTTCGGGCGTGATGCACTGGATGCGGAACTACGCGGCGGCCCGAGCGAAGGAGGAGAAGTCGCCTTCCGGCCCGCTCGGACTGCCCAGCGGCGGCCACGCCGATCCCCATTGGCCGCCCCTGGCCAAACAGGCGTGGGACCGGGTGCAGGTGATCGCCGAACGGGTCGGAACGGAAGACGTGCCGTTGGACCAGCCGGAGCGCGTGTGGCAGATCTTCCACGAGGTGCTCCAGGCGGTCGCCCGCCAATACCATCCCGGGGCCTCGCAGCCGGAGCTGGAGACGCCCGTGCCTCAGGTGCTGTGGACCGTCGAGCAGGTGGCGAGGGACCTGCGCGAAGCGTTTTCGGAGAACGTGCCGGGGTCGCATGTCTTCACCGTCGGTGACTTCTGGCGCCTCACCCGGTTGACCCATTGGTATCGGCGGTTCTACCTGCTCTATCGCGTGGTGGCGGCGGGGTTCAACCCCGTGTCGGCCCTTATGAGAGAAGTCCGCGACGCGGCCACCGACAAGATGCTGGTCACGTCCACCGGCGACCTGAAGCAATGGGCCGTCGGCTTCTGCATCCGCCGTGCGGGGTTCTATGCGATCCAACTCTACAGCGGCCAGCAGGAATGGGACGTGGCCGCCCTGCAAGCCTTCCGGAGCCGCGCTTCGCTCGCCGACCTGCGGCAAGCTGCGGCGGCCGACGTGCCTCCGGGCCAGGAGCCGCTGCGGATCCTGGTTGCGGGGCAAGTGAAGGCAGGCAAGTCGAGCACGATCAACGCCCTTTTCGGCGCCACCCGCGCCGCCGTCGATGTCATCCCCTGCACCAGGGACGTCGAGCCCTACGTCCTGGAACGCGACGGGATGCCGCTGGCCATCCTGTTGGATACGGTCGGATATGAGGCCGCCGGCTCGGAAGATAATCCCTTCGGGCCGCTGGAAGAGGAACTGCTCCGCTGCGATCTCGTGCTCGTGGTGTGTACGGCGCTTTCCGCGGCACGGGACGCCGACCGCCGCACGCTCGACCAGTTGCGGGCATTCTACGCAGGCCACCCGGATCGGGTCATGCCGCCGGTCGTGGCGGTGGTGACGCACGTCGACCAGCTTCGCCCGGCCAACGAATGGAACCCGCCCTACGATCTGACCCGGCCCGCCGGAACCAAGGCCCGCAATATCGCCGAGGCGGTCCGGGCCGTCGAGGAGGACCTCGGACTGTCGGACAAGGACCTGATCGTGCCGGTGTGCCTGAGGCCGGGGGCGGAGTACAACGTCGAGGAAGGACTCGCCCCCGCGATTCTCAACGTCCTCCCCGGCGTCCGAGCCGCGTGCTACCTCCGCTGCCTCCGTGAGTTCCGCCAGTCGGCCCATTGGCGCCGGCTCTGGCAGCAAGCCCGAGGCGCCGGCCGCACGCTGCTCAAAGTGAGCAGGGCGTGGTTCCGGAGAAAGAAGAGGGATTAGGGATTAGGGATTAGCAGCGCGTAGGATGCGTGCTTTGCACGCACCTTCTGGGGCCGGAGCTGCCAGCGAGCTGCAACACCAAACGGAGGTCATTTCCATGGGGAAACGTAATCGACGAGAGTTCTTGGGAACCGTCGCCGCCGGGGCGATGGGCTTCGCTGCCGCCCGGCGGGCCGCCGGAGCCGAGAAGAAGCTCCGGTTCGGGGTGATCGGCGTCGGTTGGTACGGCATGGTCGACGCCCGGGCCGCCCTCAAGGCCGGCGGTTGCGAGATCGCCGCCATCTGCGACGTCGACCGCGAGCACCTCGCCAAGTCGGCCGATGACCTGGAGAAGCTCCAGGGTGCCCGCCCGAAACAGTTCAAGCTCTACGACGACCTGCTGGCCCTCGCCGGCCTCGACGCCGTCATCCTCGCAACCCCGCCGCACTGGCACGCCCTCCAGTTCCTCGCTGCCTTGAAGCGGGGAGTCGATATCTACTGCGAGAAGCCGATCGCCTACGACGTGCGCGAAGGCCGGGCGATGGTCGAGGCCGCCAAGAAGTCGGACCGCGTGGTGCAGATCGGGTTCCAGCGTCGCGAGAGCAAGGCGTTTCGGGCGGTGAAGGAGTACATCGAGTCGGGCCGCGCGGGGAGGATCGTCCAGGTCGACGCCCAGATCCACTACAACGCCAGCCCCAAGGACGCCACGCCGCAGCCGCCCCCGCCGTCGCTAGACTGGGACCTCTGGTGCGGCCCCGGCCCCAAGATCCCCTACAGTCCCCAGGTGGGCCATCTGAACTGGCGATTGGAGCGGACCAGTGGGCACGGGCATCTGGTCGACTGGGGGATTCACTGGATCGACGCATGCCGCTTCGTGCTCGGGCTGGGGATGCCCAAGCAGATCACCGCCGCCGGCGGGTTGTATCAACTCAAGGGAAAGATCACCACGCCCGACACCCTCGCCGCGCATTTTGAGTTCGATCCTCTGCCCATTGTGTGGCGGCACCGCATCTGGGGCGCCGAGGAGTTCGACCCGGCCGTCTCCAACGGCATCTTCTTCTACGGCGAGAAGGCGACCATCTTCGCCAACGACTCGAAATGGGTCGTCATCCCAAGGGGTAAAGGCAAGGACCGCCAGGAATTCAAGGTCGAAGGGGACCAGGGGCTCGACCACATGGCCGACTTCCTCGCGGCCGTCCGTTCGAGGAAACGCCCCTCCTGCCCGATCGACGACGCCTATCGCTCCACCGCGACGGTGCAACTCGGGATGATCGCCTACGAAACGGCCTCCACCGTGCGCTGGGACGCTGCCGCCGAACAGATCCCCGACAACCCGCCCGCCTCCTCGCTCCTGAAGCGAGAGTACCGCAAGCCGTGGGTGCACCCGTATAGGGGTCAGGGGTCAGGAGCGTAGCGGGCGGGCTTGCCCGCCGTTCAGCCGCCGCAGCGAGAATTGGCATCGGCGTCAAAGGAAAGCCCCAGCGCCCCGAGACGCCGGTCGAAGGCATGGTCGAACGCCGCATCCTGCTCGGCGGTGAAATACGCGGCCGAATCGCCTACGCGTCCCTTACGCAGAAATGAATTCATCGTGAACCCACGTTCCCACATCACCTCGGTGGCGTGGTCGAAGAGCATCTCGTGCTGCTTCATGTAGTGGAACGAACACCGCTCCAGAATGCGGGGCATCTCCTCGGCGGGCACATCCAGGCCGCAGAACTCGGCGATCTTGCCGATCGTCCCTTCCAGATCGGCGATCATGTCTTCGTATTTCAGGAAGAGAACGTCCGGCCGGTTGCGGTGCTTCCACCAGCCGCGCACGTGCTGGAACCACGAGCCGTAGACGACCCAGCCCCGCAGGAAGTCCTTGAAGAACCGGTCGAAACTGCCCCGGTATCGAAAGTGCGACTTGTAGAAGTGGAAGAACGAGACCGCCACGTCCTTCCCGTTCCTTGCGATGTAGATGTACTTTCCCCTCCGTTTCGGCATGAACAGGTACGCCAGGTGGCTCTTGAAGATCCGCGGTGAAGGCAGTTTTTCGAGGTCGCGCCGGTTGACGGCCGCCCGCTCGAACCACGGGCAGACCTCGGCAATGTGCCCCATCCGCATCTCCCCGCCGGTCGTCAACTGGTAGAGGATCATCTGCATCCAGGTGGTACCCGATCGGGGGTAGGTGACGATGAAGATGTCGTCCGGGCGGGACTTGTAGTCCAGGAAGACCAGGCGGAGATAATCGATCGCAACGGAGACCCCGCGGACCGCAAACGCGCATCCATAGACGGCGGTGCTCAGTATCCAGAGCAGACGCGAAAGCAACCGCCTCACCCAATCGACGAGAATCATCGCGACTCCCACGTGCCCGACATAAGGACGCCCCATTCCGGGGGACGCGATATTGCTGTCCAGGCAAGTATAATCTCTCTTCGCTGGTACGTCGGGACGCCTGTGCGGAGTTTTCCCCGCGGGCATCCCCTGCTAAAGATGGAGAAGCGAGGCAACCGAGGCTTATTGCGTAAAGGCGATAGCCTCGGAAGACTGCCCCGTTCTCCGGCCGCCATCAAGCGATCCCCTTCAGGTCCCCCCGAATGCGGTTTGCGACGCTCGTCTTCACGAACATTCGGCGGCGGCCGACGCGTTCGGCCCTCACCGTGAGCGGGGTGGCCATCGCCGTGACCGCGGTGGTGGCCCTCGTGGGAATCGCCCGTTCGTTTGAGAAGACGTTGCTGGCGATCTACGAGTCGCGCGGGGTGGACCTGGTGGTGGTGAGGGCCGGGGGGGTACAACGGCTCGGGAGCGTGCTCGACGAAACCCTGGGCGAGAGGATCCGTCGGCTGCCCGGCGTGCACAAGGTGTCGCCCGCCTTGGCCGAGGTCGTCTCTTTTGAGAAGCTCGATATCTTCGGGGTGCTCGTGCGGGGACTGCCGCTGGAGAGCTTCATTCTCGACGACATCCGCATCGTGGCCGGGCGCCGGCTCCAGCCGGGCGATACGCGGGCGGTCATGCTCGGCACCGTCATCGCCAAGAATCTCGAAACCGGGGTCGGCCGGCAGGTCGAGGTCGTCGCCGGAAAGCCGTGCGAGGTGGTCGGCATCTTCGAGAGCCACAACCTCTTTGAGAACGGTTCCATGATCATGCCGCTCGAAGAGCTTCAGAAACTCATGGACCGCAAGGGCGAAATCACCGCCCTGATGGTGATCGCCGACCGGAAGGACCGGGAGTCGCTCGACGCGCTCCGCGACAAAATCACTTCGCTGACCCCTTGCATCGAAGTGCTCCTCGCCCGGGAGTACATCGAGACGGCGATTGAGGTCCGACTGGCCCGGGCCATTGCGTGGCTCACCTCGACGATCGCCCTGATGGTCGGCACGATCGGGATGATCAACACGATGCTGACCGCGGTCTTCGAGCGGACGCGGGAACTGGCCATCCTCCGGGCGATCGGATGGCGGAAGTCACGGATCGTAAAGCTCATCCTCTCGGAGTCGATCATCCTCGGGCTTGCCGGCGCGGTGGTGGGCACGATCCTGGCGATCGTCATTACCCAGGTCCTCAGCCGGCTTCCCGCCGCCGGACGCATGGTCAGCGGAGAAATCTCGCCGCAGGTGATCCTGCAAGGCTTCGCGATCGCGACGCTCGTCGGCCTGGTCGGCGGGCTGTTCCCGGCATTCCGCGCGGCCCGGCTCGTGCCCACGGAGGGGCTCCGCCATGAGTGATCCCGACGCCGGCGCTGCGGTGCTCCTCCGTGCCGAACAGGTGAGCAAGCTCTATCGCGACGGCCGGGTCGAGGCCCTCGTCGACGTGTCGCTGGAAATTCCCCGGGGCCAGTACGTGGCGATCATGGGCCCGAGCGGCAGCGGCAAGTCGACGCTTCTCAACATGCTCGGTGCGCTCGACCGGCCCACGCGGGGCGAGGTCTATTTCGAGGGCCGGGCGCTGGGCAGCATGAAGAGCCTCGATGGCTATCGGGCCGAGAAGCTTGGATTCGTCTTCCAGTCGTTCTGCCTCCTGCCGACGCTCAGCGCTTCGCAGAACGTGCAGATCCCGATGTTCGAGACGCGGCTCACCGCCGTCCAGCGCACGGCGAAGGCGGCCGAGTTGCTGGAACTGGTCGGCATGGGCCACCGCGCCGGGCACGTGCCGGGCGAACTTTCCGTGGGCGAGCGGCAGCGGGTGGCGATTGCCCGGGCCCTGGCCAACGACCCCTTGCTGCTACTGGCCGACGAGCCGACCGGGAACCTCGACTCGAAGACCGCCGCGGGGATCTTTGATCTCTTCGAGCGTCTGCACCGCGAGCGCCGCATGACGATCGTGCTCGTGACCCACGACCCCGGGCTGGCCGGGCGCGCCGAGCGGATCGTCCGCATGCAGGACGGCCGGATCGTGACGGCCTCCGGGTGATTGACACGGCCCGGCAAAGCAACGAAACTCACGGTCGTGGGGCTGCTGGGGCGGGGGCCGGTGGCCTCGAGGGAGTGGAGTCCCGCCAACCGCAATCCCTTCCGTTCAGCCGCGAACTCATTCTGTGGAGGCCAGTAGCCATGTCAGGGAGAACCGACAAATCGAGGGTCCGGATTTCACGACGCGCGATGCTGGCCTCGGGCGGGGCGGTGACCGCGGGGATGGTCCTCGCGCATGCCCCGAAGGCTCGGGCCGCCGAACCGCTGGCGGTCCACGGCGGCAAGAAGGCCGTGACCGCATCGTCCAGCGGCGCCACGTCCTGGCCGCACTTCGGGGACGAGGAAAGGAAGGCCGTCGAGTCTGTGGTGCGCGATCCCGGATACGGCGAGATTTCGGCCTTCGAGAAGGAGTGGCAGGAACATTTCAAGCCGCCGTTCTGCAAGTCGCACATGAACGGCACCAGCGCCCTGACGTCGGGCCTGTTTGCCCTGAACCTGCCCGCCGGGAGCGAGATCCTGGTCCCCAGTTTCGACGCCTGGTTCGGCATCCTGCCGATGCGGTTGTTCGGCCTGGTTCCCGTCTTCGTCGACAACCATCCGCGGACGATGAACTTCGACGTCGAAGACGCCAGGCGGCGTCTGACGAAGAAGACGCGGGCGATCGAGGTGGTCCACCTGTTCGGGTTGCCGTGCGACATGGAGGCGATCTGCGATTTCGCCAAGGAGAAGGGCCTGCTGGTCCTGGAAGACTGTGCCCACGCCCACGACGCTTCGATCAAGGGCAAGTATGTGGGCAACTGGGGCCAGATCGGGGCCTTCAGTTGCCAGGGGAGCAAGGTGCTCCCGGCGATCGAAGGGGGCATCGCCAATTACGAGAATCGGGAGTTCTACGAACGCGCGGCCTCGTTCGGCCACTACGAGTGCCCGGGACAGTTCCCCGGTGGGAGCAAGTACAAGAAATATGGGAGCACCGGCCTGGGGCTGAAACTGCGCATGCACCCCATGGGAGCCGCCTTGGCCCGGTGCCAGTTGAAGATCCTCGACCGTCAGACCGAGATGGAACGCGAGCAGAACCACTCCCTCAACAGCCGCTTGTGCCAGTTGCCGGGCATCTCCGAGCAGGCGCCGGGGCCGGGAGTGAAGCGGGTCTACTGGTCGCGGAACCAACTGTTCCTCGACCCCGCGAAGGCGGGCATGTCGCGCGAAGCCGCGATCAAGGCGTTGAAGGCCGAGGGCGTGGCCGTCGGCAAGCTCAACTACTGCGTCAGTCACCGCGATCCGGTCTTCAACGAACCGGAGTGGTGGCACCATGCGCCGGTGATCCCCGATCGCCTTCCCGGTCTGGAAGAAACCCTGCGGACAGGCATTTCGCTCCCCCGCTTCACCAAGCCGGTGCCGGAATTGATCGACCAGTACGTCCGGGCCTTTGAGAAGGTCTGGGCGCATCGCGCCGAGTTGGGCAAGACTTGATGGGTGGAGATTCCGAGCCTGTGGTGTCAATGCCTGGGCAACACTTCACGCAGAGGCTCAGAGACGCCAAGAACGGAGACTCAAGACTCCGGATCGAGAGGCCGTCTGGGAAGTGCGCAGAATCGGTCCCCTCTCCCTCTGGGAGAGGGCTAGGGTGAGGGCTGTTGGGCCCCAAGACGATCGTTTCGACTACTCAGCTTGCACACGCCCTCATCCCCTCTCCCAAAGGGAGAGGGAAGGCTTTTGGGACGGCCTCTTACGGGCCGGCGGACACACGGACCACGTCGAGGAACGAAAGCTCACAGGCAGCCATGAACCAGTTCGCAACCCGATTCACTCTCTCAGGTTGGTTCATCTCGTGCATCCTCCTTTGGCTCCACGCGACGCTCGCCCTTGCGGGACCGCTCGTCGTGGAGCCGAAGGTCTGCCGCAGTTACGTCGACACGTTCAACCGGTCCGACCGGGAAACCGTGGTCCAGAGCGTGCCGAACGCCGCGGCTGGCGACTGGCTTGCGGCCAACGTCCCGCTCTTCGAGTGCCCTGACCGGGACATCGAGCAGACCTACTACTTCCGATGGTGGACCTATCGCAAGCACCTCCGCAAGACGCCGGATGGGTGCATCGTCACCGAGTTCCTGCCGGATGTGCCCTGGGCGGGCAAGCACAACTCGATCAGTTGTGCCGCAGGCCATCACCTCTACGAGGGCCGCTGGCTGCGCGATTCCAAGGTCCTCGACGACTACAGTGTGTTCTGGTTCCGCAAGGGAGGCGAGCCCCGGCGCTACAGCTTCTGGGCAGCCGACGCCGTTTACGCCCGGGCCATGGTCAGCGGCGATTGGAGGCTCCCGGTGGACCTGCTCCCCGATCTCGCGGCAAACTATGAAGCCTGGGAGAAGACCCACCGCGACCCGAATGGGCTGTTCTGGCAGATCGACGACCGGGACGGAATGGAGGTCTCCATCGGCGGCAGCGGCTACCGGGCCACGATCAACAGCTACCAATACGGCGACGCCACGGCAATCGCCCGGATCGCCGACATCGCGGGCAAGAAGGACCTGGCCGGGCAGTACCGGCAGAAGGCATCGCAAATCAAGCAACTCGTCCAGGAGAAGCTTTGGGACGCCCAGGCGGAGTTCTTCAAGGTTTCCCCGCGCGGCTCGTCGATCCGCCTGGCCGACGTCCGCGAATTGCACGGCTACACCCCCTGGTACTTCGGCCTGCCGGACCCGCAGTTCGCCGTCGCCTGGAAGCAGATCATGGACCCGCAGGGGTTCTTCGCTCCGTTTGGACCGACTACCGCGGAACGGCGCCACCCGCGGTTCATGTTCCAGCACAAACACGACTGTCTCTGGAACGGCCCGAGCTGGCCGTATGCCACGTCCGTGACGCTGACGGCCCTGGCGAACCTGCTCCACGGCACGCCGCAGCCCTGCGTCACCAAGAAGGACTACCTGGAACTGCTGCGGATCTACGCCCGTTCGCACACGCTTCGTCTGCCCGACGGAACGACCGTGCCATGGATCGACGAGAACCTCCATCCGGACACGGGCGAGTGGCTCGCCAGAAGCATCCTCGAAAAACGGGGCGTCAAGGATCGCGGCAAGGATTACAACCACTCGTCGTTCTGCGACCTGGTGATTTCGGGCCTCGTGGGACTACGGCCAAGGGCCGACGGGACCGTGGAGGTCGATCCGCTCGTTCCGGACGGGAACTGGGACTACTTCGCCCTCGACCGGGTCCGTTACCACGGCCACGACCTGACGATCCTCTACGACAAGACCGGCCAGCGGTACGGTAAGGGCAAGGGAATGCGGGTGCTGGCCGACGGCCAACCGATCGCGGCCGCCGAGGGTCTTCAACGGCTCACCGCGCGACTGCCCGCGAGTTCCCAAAGCGGCCCGGCGGAAAGCGACACGGCGGCCGGATGGGTCAAGTGGAAGCAGAATCCCGTGCTGGGAGGCAGCCTGGGGACCTGCTTCGACGTGGCGCTGCTTCGCGAGGGCGACACCTTCCGGATGTGGTTCTCGTGGCGCCCGAAGAAAAGCCTCGCCCTCGTGGAGAGCAAGGACGGCATCCACTGGAGCGAACCCCGGATCGTCTTGGGGCCGAACGCGAAGACCGACTGGGAGGCTGGTGTCAACCGCCCGGTCGTGCTCCGCCGCGGCGATCTCTATCACCTCTGGTACACCGGCCAGGCCCGGGGGCGGTCGTGGATCGGCTACGCCACCAGCCCGGACGGCAAGCGTTGGGACCGCAAGAGCCCCCGCCCCGTCCTCACCGCCGAAAGTCCTTGGGAAAAGGTGGCCGTGATGTGCCCTCATGTCCTGTGGGACGATGTGTCGCAGCGGTTCCGCATGTGGTACTCCGGCGGCGAGCAGAACGAGCCGAACGCCATCGGTTACGCCACCAGCCGCGACGGACTGAACTGGACGAAGCACGCAAGCAACCCGGTTTTCCAGCCCGACGCGGGCGCGGCGTGGGAAAGGCACAAGGTGACGGCCTGCCAGGTGGTCCCGCATGACGGCTGGCACCTGATGTTCTATATCGGCTTCCGCGACGAGGCCCACGCGCAGATCGGGCTTGCTCGGAGCAAGGACGGGATCACGAGCTGGCATCGCCATCCGGCCAATCCCGTGATCCGCCCCGGCCGCGACCAGTGGGACCACGACGCCTGCTACAAGCCTTTTGCGATCCTCGACCAGGGCCGCTGGCTTCTATGGTATAATGGGCGGCGAGGGAGGGTCGAGCAGATCGGCCTCGCGACGCACGAGGGCGAGGACCTCGGGTTCTGACGCCGGACCGAACCTGCCAACCCAACGCATCCAGACGAGACGAGGAGAATCGCCAATGACATCTTGCCTGACGCGACGAAGCTGCGAGGTTTTGTTCCTGGCCGCGGTCCTTTCTGCAACGTGGGCCGTGGGCGCCGAGTCGCGCCCGGTGGCGGACGAGTTCCGAGATGCGCTCGCGCGGCTCGCCGCGGTAGCGCCGGCCAAGTCGTTCGAGGCCCTGGAATTCCCGCCACAGGAGGCCCGGTTCGTGCGCGTGGCGATCCGCGAAACGAGCGGCGGTTCGCAGCCGGGGATCGACGAGTTGGAACTCTTCGGCCCCGGCGGGAAGGAGAATCTCGCCCTGGCCGGACGGGGCGCGGTGGCCAGCGCGTCGTCGGTGCTCCCCGGGTACCGCATCCACCAGATCAAACACCTCAACGACGGCCTCTACGGAAACGACCACAGTTGGATCGCCGCAACCGGCGGCCGTGCGTGGGTGCAGATCGAATTGCCCAAGCCGGCCGCGGTGGCCGGCGTCCTGATCACCCGCGACCGCACCGGCAAGTTCCGCGACCGGATCCCGGAAGTGTTCGACGTGCTCGTCTCGCAGGATGGGAAGCAGTGGCGGTCCGTGGCCAAACGCGAACGGACGGGAAAGAACCGGGCACGCCGGCTGCCGGTCTTCCAGGTCGATCGGCTGCCGGAGAAGACCTGGGACGGCTTCCTCCGGTACGCTTTTCTCCGCGAACGGGCAACGTGGAGCAAGATCCCGGCCGACGACCATCTGTCGCCGTTGGTGGTCGATCGGCCGGCCGTGCCGGACGGCACGCTCTACTGGGGTCGCCTCGCCCGGCTGGCGCCCTTGGAACGGGTGCTCGTGCTGTTCGAGGAACTCATCGCCCGGCTCGACCGGCAGGGGCTCGACGTCCGCGCCGAACGAGCCCGGGCCGCCGAGTTGCGGCGCCAGGCAGCCGAGGCCCCGGACTCGCCATCGCTCTACCTGGCGGCGAGGCTCGCCAAGCGGCAACTCTTCCTCCGCGATCCCGCCCTGACGCCGATCCAGAGCATCCTGTTCGCCAAGCGGAATCCCTTCCTGGAATCGCACAACTACAGCGAACACCTCGATGGGATCCTGGAGCCGGGCGGCGGGGTGTATGTCCTGCACATCCCCCGCGACGAGCAGAACCGCTTCCGGCCCGATGCGGCCCGCATCGAACAACTCTTTGACGGCCGCGAAGGCATCGCACGCGAGCCGGTCTCGGATTTCGACGCCAAGACCGTCTACTTCGCCTATCGACCCGACAAGCCGGAGGTCGACGGTTGGGCCTCCTACTGGCACATGTACTCGATGTCCGCCGACGGCTCCGGCCTGCGCAAGCTGACGGACGGGCCGTTCCACGACTTCGACGCCGTCTGCCTGCCGGACGGCGGTCTGGCCTTCAACAGCACGCGGTGCAAGGTCCGGTTCCTCTGCTGGCGGCCGCAAGCCTACGTGCTCTTCCGCATGAACGCCGACGGCACGGACATCCGGCGTCTCTCTTGGGCGAACCTCAGCGAGTGGAAGCCCTCGATGATGCAGAACGGCCGGATCCTCTGGACCCGGTCGGAGTACCTGGACAAGGGTGCCGATTTCGGCCACACCCTCTGGTCCATCCGCCCCGACGGCACCCATCCGGAACTCGTCTTCGGCAACAACACGCCCAACTGCTACAGCCAGGCGCACGAGGTGCCCGGGACGCGGGAAATCGTTTGCACGCTCATGTCGCACGGCGACCACTCCGGCCCCGTCGCCCTGATCGACCGGGCCCGGTCGCCGTTCGATACCGCGGCGATCACGAACATCACGCCGGACACGCGGCCCCAGTACCAGATGAGCCGGTCGCACCAGGATACGTTCCGCGATCCGTACCCGATCTCGTCGGATCATTTCCTGGTTGCCCACAATCCCGACAACCAGCACAACTGGGGGCTCTACGTCATCGACCGATACGGCAACCGGGAGTTGCTCTACGGGGATCCTGAAATCAGCAGCTACCATCCGACGCCTCTGCGCCCGCGCCCGCGCCCGCCGTTGTTGCCCAGTTCTCTCGATGCGGCGCTCGCGCAACAGGGTCTGGGAGAGTTCGCCGTGCAGGACGTGTACCAGGGCTTGGGTCCGGCCGTCGCCCGCGGCCGCGCGAAGTACCTGCGCGTCGCCGAGGAAGTCCCCGCGGACCTCCAGGCGATGCCTGGCGGAGAGTGGTGCTCCGACCATCCGCCGTTCACCGATTTCTACGCCTCGCCCATCCACCTGGTCCACGGGCCGGCCCCCAGCTATGAGACGCGGACCGCGAACGCGCCGGTGATGGGCTTGCGGACCAACCACGACTGGTCCAAGCTCGTGACGCAGGAGGCTCCGGGGCTATACCGCGTGCGGGAAGGAGGCGGTTGGCCCAGCTACGTGGCCAAGGCGTCGCTCGGCACGGTGCCGATCGCCGACGACGGCTCGGTCCACTTTCTGGCCCCTGCCGGGAAGGTGATCTACTTCCAGTTGCTCGACGCCGACTACAACGAGTTGCAGCGCATGCGGAGCGTGATTCAGTTGCAGCCCGGCGAGCGGCGCACCTGCATCGGCTGCCACGAGAACCGGCATTCCTCGCCGCCGGAGCAGTCCGGCGTGGCCATGGCGCAACCGGCGCAACGGCTCCAGCCGCCGCCGTGGGGCACCGCCGCGTTCGACTACCAACGCGTGGTGCAGCCCGTGCTGACCGCCCACTGCGTGCGGTGCCATGACGGCCGCGAGCCGAAACGGACCGATCTCCGCGGCACGCTCGATGCGGGCCGCGTCCCCGCTTCGTACCGTTCGTTGATTACGGGCGGCTGGGTCCACTACTTCGACTTCACCTACGGCATGCGGCACTTCAAGGCCGAGCCGCTTTCGTTCGGTTCGCTCAGAAGCCGCCTCTGGCAGGTGCTCGGCGACAAGGACCACAAGGAAGTCTCCCTCGACGAGCCCGGCAAACGGGCGATCAAGGCCTGGATCGACCTGAACTGCCCGCTTTGGGGCGACTACCTCGAGCGGACCAAGCGGCCGATGGTGGTCCAGGCCGAGTAATCCCGCGGACCACGCCGGGCTGCGCGAGCGCCAACCGGCGCGCGGGTCCTCGTGGAGGGCTCTCCCCTCTTCCGCGTCGGGAGAGGGCCCGGGAGTGAGGGCGCACTGCGGCTCCTCCGTCCTGACGGAGCGAGCGCATTGCCACCATGCGATTCCCGTGGTACATTGTGCCCCAGACGTGGGAGAAGAATCACCGAGGAGACGACGCGGGGAGAGGCGACGAACGTCTGTCTCTGTCGTCCCCTCTCCTTTCTCTCTTCTTCGTTTCCGTCGGCTCCAAGTCTCCTCTGCTTCGCGGAGCGCAGCATGGCCGAGTCCTTCGATCCCTATTACACGTGGCTGGGCATTCCGCCGGCGCAGCAGCCGCCGAACCACTATCGCCTGCTCGGGATTGAGTTGTTCGAGGCCAATCCCGACGTGATCGAGCGTGCGGCCGACCGGTGCATGGCCGACCTCCGCACCTACCAGACGGGCAAGCACAGCACCGAGTCCCAGAAGCTCCTCAACGAAGTGGCTGCCGCCAAGGTCACTTTGTCGGCCCCGAAGAAGAAGGCCGACTACGACGCCGCACTGCGGGCGAGGCTGGTGGCTCAGGAGAACGAAGCGGTCGAGGCCAGCGTGTTCACCTCTCTTGGGGAGACGACGGTCCGGACCTCTTCGCCGTCCGCCAAGACTGCGGCCAAATCGAAGTCGAGAACGGCCGTGATCGGCGGTGCCGCGGTAGCGGCCGTGGGCTTGGTGCTCGTCGCAGGCTGGGTCTACTGGTCGGGTGGCTCCGACCGCTCGCCGTCGCCGGATCGATCGGCCGGGGAGACGACCGCGGCGTCCGGGCAAAAGCAATCGGCGGATGCACGCCCGGACAGCGCGTCTCCGCCCACCGCAGGCGCTCCGCTGCCGGAGAATCTCCCAAGAGACGCCGACGCCCCCGCACCGCCGCCTTCGACCGCGCCGCAAATGCAGCAGGTCGCCGCGAATCTGGGAGGAGAGAAGCCCGCGCCCTCGCAGCCCTCGGGACCGGATGAGGGCGCCACGATGGAATCGCTCCTGAAGGCTGGACGCCTCAGCGAGAACTTGCTCAAGCCCGGTGCATGGGGCAAAGCGGCTCGAGAATGGCGGCTCGACCGTCAGGGGGACGTCTTCGTGTTCGATAATCGAGACGATGCGGACGTGGTCAGCGGTGCGTTGCAGGTGGTCTCCTTTGATACCCCGGTGCGAGGCCCCATCTTCGCGGCGGCTACGAGCAGAGCAGAAGGCGTTGGTCGGGAACCGACAAGCGATTATTCGCTCTTCATCGATCTTGAGTACGAGGACAAGACCAGCCTGTATGGGCAAGCGGTCGCATTCGACGCCGGCACTCACGATTGGCAGCGCCGCGAACTTGTCATCAGGCCAGCCAAACCCGTCAAGAGAGTGTCGGTGAACCTCTTGCTGCGGAGGCGTACAGGCAAAGCGTGGTTCCGCGATCCCGAGCTGCGGGTGTTGAAGTCCACCGACGCGCCCACGCCGGTCGTTGCGGCAAGCACGGCCGCCGCCCAGACGCCGCCCACACCCACCGAGGAAGCAGCGACCAAGAGACTTCCGATCCCGTCGGCCGATGTTCAGCGGGAGGTGGGCGCCGCGATCGAAGAGACCTACAGGATCACGGAGGCCAAGGACCCGGAGGCGAAGATCAAGTTGGCTAAAGAACTCTCGGCGGCGGCCGGGAAGTCCGCGAAGCCGGAGGAGCAGTACGTCCTGCTCCGCAAGGCGATCGATCTGGCCTGCGACGGCGGCGACGCGGCGTTGATGCTGGAGACCCTCGGCCCGATGACCGAGGCGTTCGCCATCGACCCCTTTGCCGCCCAGACGGCGATGCTGGAGCGATTCGCCAAGGGGCCGCGGAGCCCGGCGCGGGTCCAGTCGCTGGTCGAGGCTTCTGTCGGCGTGATCGACGACGCCCTGGCCGAGGACCGCTACGAGATTGCCGCGGCCCTGGCCCGCTCCCTGGTCGACGCCTGCTCCCGCTCAAGCCCGCAGGTCCGCAGAGAGGCGGCCGAACGCCGCAAGCGGGTGCAGCAACTTCAGAAACAGTATGAAGAGTTCCAGAAAGCCCTGGAGGCATTGAAGGCGAACCCTCAAGACCCGGAGGCCAATCGGACGGCCGGCTCCTGGTACTGCCTGGTCAAGGACGACTGGAAGGCGGGCCTGCCGCATCTGGCCAAGGGGAGCGACGCCCTCTTGAAATCGCTCGCCGACCGTGAACTCTCCTCGCCGCCGGCCGCGCCGGAGGACCAACTCACGCTGGCCGATGCCTGGTGGGAGGGCGCGGCCGAGCGCCGCGGGGAAGAGAAGGCGGCCATGCTCCGCTGCGCCGGCCACTGGTACGAGCAAGCGATCGGGCAACTCCAAGGGATCAACAGAACGAAGGCGGAAAAACGCCTCGCCGAAATCGCCGCACTCGCCCAAGCCGCCCCGCCTCGCCCCGGCCGCGAGCCGCCGCGCGCGATCGCCCCCTTCGACGCCAAGCGTGCCCGCGTTTTCCAACTCCAATGGGCCCGCTACCTCAAAGTGCCGGTCGAATTCACGAACTCCATCGGCATGAGATTCGTCCTCATCCCGCCGGGTGAGTTCGACATGGGGACAACCGAACAGGAAGTGGAGCGACGACTAAAGGAAGCCAAACGACGGGGCCTGCCGGGGTGGTACCAAGTCTATCTGCCCCTCGAAGCTCCGCAGCACCGCGTCAGGTTAACGCGTGCCTTTTACCTGGGCACCTGTGAAGTAACGCAGGCACAATTCGCACATGTAATGGGCGTCAACGGCCGCGTGCTCAAGCCGAGCGGGCCCGACGCGCCACAGGACAACGTCTCATGGAACGAAGCCGCAGAATTCTGCGGGCGGCTTTGCCGGCTGCGCGGAGAAAGACCCGCTGCGGGTGCGTACCGTCTTCCTTCGGAGGCCGAATGGGAGTTCGCCTGCCGGGCGGGCACGACAACGGCCTACAGTTTTGGCGACGACGAAGCACTTCTCTCGCAGTTTGCATGGGGAGACGCGAACACCGATGGGAAGACTCACCCCGTAGGACAGAAGAGACCGAACCATTTCGGGCTCTATGACATGCCGGGAAACGCATGGGAATGGTGTGCAGATATATTCTCACCCGAGTACTACAGACAATCGCCCCCAGCCGACCCACCCGGAGCTTCAAGCGGCTCCGCACGTGTGAAGCGAGGAGGGTTTGCAGGAGACAATTTCGCGGAAGGTTTCCGGTGCGCGATCCGCAACCCGCACGATCGAGCGGACCGGGATCCTTCGTTCGGCTTCCGCGTTGCCAGGAGCCTCCCGGGTCAGGAGGCGGATCCAAAGGAAGACACACGGCCTGCCAAGGACGCCAAGGCGAAACCGTAACCGCGGATTGCCGGCCCGTCATCTGGGCCGATGGGCGCCGCGAAGAGTCTGTCCCGACCGCAAAGGAGATCGAGCCGGGGGCGACAACGAGTAGGTCCCGCTTGCCGAGCGGGACCTTTGCGCCATAGCCTAGACTCGACTCCAGGAGTGGTCCCGCCCGGCAGGCGGGACCTACCGAGACGAGGCCCCCAAAACGAAAGGAAACGGCCCATGATGTCGCGACGTTGGCTGCTGTTAGCGTCGAGTGGACTATTCGCAGTGCTCTTGAGTGACTCCCGCCTGAACGCCCAGGAGCCGCGTCCGAATATCCTGTTGCTGCATTGCCATGACCTCGGCCAGTTCCTGCACTGCTACGGGGTGAAGACGGTGCAAACGCCGAACCTCGACCGGCTGGCGGCCGAGGGGGTGCGGTTCTCGCGGAGTTTCTGCACGAACCCGGGGTGCAGCCCGTCGCGGGCGTCGATCTTCACGGGCCGGTGGCCGCATTCCAACGGGGTGATGGGCCTGTGCCACGCCAATTTCGCATGGGACCTGAATCCCGACGAGCGGCACCTGGCCCAGATCCTCCGGGAGGCCGGCTACACGACCGCGGCCGTCGGGATCCTCCACGAGACCGCTTCCGGCTACAAGCGGTGCGGATACGAGCGTCACCTCCCCAATGCGAAGGCCAAACCGGCCACCGACGCGGCCATCGGGCTGTTGAGTTCATTTCGGAGCAAGCGCGGGAAGCCGTTCTTCCTGTCCGTGGGGTTCATCGAGCCGCACCGCCTGGGGTACGAAGCCCCGACGTGGCCGGGGGCGCTGCCGGGCGACAACAGTTTCCCCGGCCCGGGCCTCGAACCCGACGACTCGCTCGGCGTCGACGTGCCGGGCTACCTCAAGGACACCGAGGGGACGCGGCGCGAGCTGGCCGGATTGCAGGGGGCGGTGCGCCACGTCGATACGCAGTTCGGCCGGCTCCTGGCGGCCCTCAAGGAGTCGGGGCTGGAGGCCGATACGTTGACGATTTTCACCACGGACCACGGGGTTGCCATGCCGAGGGCGAAATGCTCGCTCTACGAGCCGGGAGTCCAGGTGGCCCTGATCCTTCGTCTTCCGGGCCGCAAGGGCTGGCATGGCGGCGCGGTCCGCCCGGAACTGATCTCCAACGTCGACTATCTGCCGACGATCCTGGAGTTGGCCGGGGTGCCGATCCCGGACAACGTGCAAGGCCGGTCGTTCGCTGCGTTGTTGGACGGCAAGGCCTACGAGCCCCGCCGCGAGGTCTTCACGGAACTGACGTACCACGACTACTACGACCCGCGCCGGGCGATCCGCACGGAAACACATAAGCTCATCGTCAACTTCACCGCGGCGCCGGCGTTCATCGACCCGTCGCAGTGCTGGCGCCCGCCTTCCGACACGGTCGTTCCGGCGAACCGCGCCGTGGCCTATCACCCGCACGTCGAACTGTTCGACCTGGCCAACGACCCGTGGGAGCAGCGCGACGTGGCCGAGCGCCCGGAATACGCGGCGGTCCGGGCCGGCCTGCTCAATCGGCTCCGGCAGCACCTCGTGGAGAGCCAAGACCCGATCCTGCAAGGGGCGGTCACCTCGCCGCAGCATCGCCGGACGATGGAACTCCTGGAGGCGGCGGGGCGGAAGTGATCGCTCAACGCGGGCCGCTCTCGGCAGAGCCGGTTGGCAGAGCCGCGTTTTGACTTGAATGAAACCGGAGGCGATTCCGTTCCAAACAAAGAAGGTTCATCCGACTGAACGGTGCGCAGAGGTAAGTTGTTGCGCGGGTTGCGGCTGCGCCGCAGGATTTTCTTAGGCATGGGTCCGGTGTCCAATGGGTTTCACGAGAACAGCCCCTGGTGACATAAGCCCTCAGGGGCCTGACGCGCCATGGGCGCACCGGAACCTGGATATCCCTTGTCTCACTTGCGTCCCCGCAGAGCCTGACTCCGTTTCTCCAGG
>Ga0067045_1003234_pt1 | contig 43514 bp, 48 predicted proteins | sample TerdegcTABiofilm_FD_59184 | JGI IMG/M metagenome (GOLD analysis project Ga0067045, IMG submission 59184) | Combined Assembly of (Gp0054472, Gp0054536) Wastewater bioreactor microbial communities from Singapore -Terephthalate degrading...
CTGTATTTAATTCTCCAATTTTAAGCTGTGGAGAATTATTTTAGCAAAATTTTTAAAAATTTTTTCTAAACAGTTCAATAGGATACTTAACAATTTAGACAAATTTTTTTTAGGGTTGAAAATCAATTAATTGATAAATAACCTATTATTAATGGGTAAAAATTTAATTTAAAGAATTATCCAGCTAAAAATATAAAAAAGAAATAAAAATGAGGTAATTATATGCTATAAAATTACCATCGCTCCACTTAAATATGTAGGATCAAGAGCATATAAACCTTTTGAAACTGATTTAAAATCAAAAGTAAATTAAGTAATATTAAAAATAAAGCATTATCAAAGGGTTAAAATTAGAGAAAAATGGGCCCGCTGGGATTCGAACCCAGGACCTCACGGTTATCAGCCGTGCGCTCTAACCAAGCTGAGCCACGGGCCCCCTACTTAATTCATGTATATTTAATTTTTAAAATAGCATTTATTGTAGTGTAGATGCTAGATTAGTTTTCATCATATTTATACCTTTATTTTTAGGGAAACTATCCTTATTTATTTATAGGTAACTCTTCAAGGTATTTAGAGATTCTTCAAACTCGTGGTTATCCAAAATTACAAAAATGGAATTTAACAGGACGGAACACACAGCCATGGATGTTCTCAGGAGTTCTATATCCTCTTTTAAGGTCTTCCATTTCTGGACAGGCCGTGTCCTTTCCTGGTCGTTTATCCTGCGTTTTACAATCTGTTCGTAGCTGGATTCAACCAGGATGATGATATCCGGTTGGAGTATCTCCACAGGCAGGGAGATGAGATATCCCTCCCGGGACTTGTCCAGGCCGTGCAGATCAACCAGAACATTCTTCCAGTCACTTATCCTGGTGGCAGCTTCCTTCCAGATTTCATATTGCAAATCCAGGGGGAGTTTAAAGATTCCTTCCAGGGTGGATGCTATTCTCCTGTTTTTTGCAATTTCAAGCATCAACTCCCCGTAATTTATGTAACGATACCCTGAGGATGATGATGCTGCCCTGCAAAGTGATGTTTTACCTACACCTGGAACACCCACCACTGCGGCAAGGTTCCAGCGTCCCATTTTATTTGTTCACCATTTCACATATGGCATCCGCCATCATGTGTCCTTTGACTATGATCTCTGCCTTGTCGATTTCTTCCAGGCTTTCTGCTGCTAATCTGGCCTGCATGGCTATGTTAGCTGCACTCATACATCCCGGGTTGGTGGGTATAATCTCTATTTTAGCTGTTTTTTCAGCTTCGTTGACTTCTATGTTGCCTACAATGCCCATCTCCGCTATACTGATTCCCATATGTGGATCTGGGATTTTTGCTAATTCTTCTCTTATTTTATTCACTAGTTCTTCTGACATAATTATTACCTCAAAAGTAAATTATTAACCTTCTATTAGTTTGATATCTTCATTTGAATGGAATTATGGTTGTTTAACCCCCTTAAAAAGGTCCATTCCTTTTGAATAAATTATATTAAAATTTATTTCATGATTATATTTAAACTTATGTTTATTTATAATTTTTATACAATAACATTGAAAGAAAGTTAAAATTCTTAATTTAACCCTTTATTCTATGCCTTACCCTGACCGCCACTCCTTTAACTGCCTTTTTCATCTCCTCACCAGAGAGAACTGTCTTTCCAACACCCACCACATCTGTCTGCCTTAAAATTACCACTTCATCCCCGGGGAGGATGTCCGGGTGTGCGTCCACCACTCCCGGTGCAAACAGGGTGTTGGTTTTAAGGTCGAAATCAATTTCCACCCAGGATCTCCCCAGATCCCTTAAAATCCAGCCGCCCTCCAGGTTCAAGGAGTAGAGTCCTGTTTCATATAACAGTGTTGCTATCTGTTTACCTTCGTGGATTACCCGCCGGTTGAATCTGCCGGTTATCCGGGAACCGTCCGGTATCAAAGAATCGGCGTCATTACCATTAAACTGGTAACGAGCAATGGATCTTAATTTTTTCAGGTTTTTATCCTTATCCCTAATTTTAGAATAGCTTTTAAGGGCAGTTCTCAGGTTATGCATGGACTCTGGTGAGGTTGTCTTACCATCCTTGCAGGTGTAAACCGCATTTTCCAAATACCTTTCACACGTTTCCCGGTAGCCACCAGCCACATGGGCTACCACCGGCAAATCTTTAACATATTCCCTGAGACATTCACCAGTTACGTCTATTTCCTCCTCTGACCAGTTTCCAGTGGTGGAAACATCATAGGATTGTATGGGATAGGTTTTCTCCATCTCCCGGGGGCATACCCCGAATGGGGAGGTTAAAATGGCCTCCTGGTAACCTTTGGTGACCCTCATGAAAACCAGGTGGGACTTGGACTGGGAATAGGGTTTCCTCATACTGCAGGGTAGCACCACCACCACTCCGCCGAGGGGTTCAAGGTGCCTCATCCTCTCCCTCCACCTACGGACTTCCGGTCGGTGAATGGCCTGCTCAGTAACGCATAGAACTTCCAATATAATGAACTCCTGTATTGAATTTGTGTAATCTAAATTGATTTAATCGATTTGTATACATTCTCTCCTTCGGGAATAAAAGTGTTTCCCACTTCCCAAGGATAAAAGTATTCCCACTACAAATGATAAAAACTATTTCCCACCCAACCATCTAACTCCACAGATCTCTGCTAGATCTTTGTTTACTGAGATTATATCACTTTTGTCGAGCTGATTAACATCGTCCTTGCCTACTATACGGGTGAGATTCTCTATCTCCCGGGTAGATAGTTTAATGAAACTGGTTAATCTTTCAACACCCTCTTCTATATCTATCTGTTTAATCAGTTGTGGGTTCTGTGTAGCCACACCAGTCGGGCATAGTCCGGTGTAACAGATTCTATACTGCTGACAGTTGATGGCTATAAGTGCTGCCGTTCCTATATAAACTGCATCGGCACCTAAAGCCAGGGATTTGGCGAAGTCATCGGAACTGCGCAGCCCACCAGATGCGATAATTGAAATTTTATCCCTGAGATTCAACTCTTTCAGGGCGTCATGGGCCTGGGGAATAGCAGCGAACAAGGGAATACCCACATTTTCCCTTACATATAAATTCGTGGCACCAGTTCCCCCTCCAAATCCGTCCAAGGTTATGAAATCCACCCCTGCCTTCGCCAGTATCTTCGCGTCACTTTTAACATCACCACATCCTATCTTAGCACCGATAGGTGCGCCTTCAGTTAAAAATCTTAGCCAGGATATCTTATCCTCTAACTCCTGTGCATTGGTGATATCTTCATGATGGGCTGGGGAATATGCACCTTCTATAGGTTCTAATCCCCTTATATGGGCGACCTCCCGGGTCATCTTCTCCGCGGGGAGGTAGCTACCTTTACCAGGATATGCTCCCTGTCCAAAACGGATCTCCACGGCAGAGGCCTGTTTTAAGAGCTCTTCATCCACTCCGAACCTTCCAGTTGCATACTGTAATATCCGATTATCCCATCCCAGTGATTTCTCTTCATCTACCAGTCCGCCTTCACCAGAATTAAATCCAATGTCGAGTTCTTGGGCAGTTTTTAATATGGCTAATTTCACGTTCTTAGAAACAGCTCCAAAACTCAACCCGGATATCAGGATAGGTGAAGATACCGTAAAAGGCTTCTCTGCATGATTACCTAAAGTAACAGTGGAATTCACATGTTCTTCTTCATTTAAGGGAATCTTATTTATCTGGGCAGGGATGAAGTAGAGGTCGTCCATGGAAAATGGTAACTTCTTCTGGGAGCCCATGGATACGGTGATACTTTTACCCTCCAGACTCTCCTCCCGGATGTTCAAAACGGTCTGGTAGAATTTTTCATCCTCATCAGACCTTTTTTTACGCATCAACGTGTTAGTTTCCCCCGTCTCTACCAGATTACAGTAATAGAGTCCTTTTAACCCATATTCATAGTAAACTGGGCAGGTGTCGCACAAGCAGGTCTGGGGGTTGATATCACATTTACTCGCCTGAGTGCCACAGTAAAGTATTTCACCAGGGCACTCCTGGGGATAGCTGGGGCACAGCGGACAACGGCATCTGTTCCGGTTTTCCTCGTTATTTTGAACTTTAGATCGTATATCAGCAGGCTCAAGAACCATGTTATTACCTCAAATACCATAAAATAACCAAATAAACCTTATAAAAGTAGTAATCTCCTTTCAGATAAATCTCCTTTCAGATAAATCTCCTGGGATCGGTTTCAATATCCACGATGACCGGTTTATCAATTGACAGGGCCTTGTCCACTGCTTCCGGTAGTTCCTGTGGATCTTTAACATTTATTCCCACCCCTCCGCAGTCCCGTGCGTAAGCTGCAAAGTCTGGGTTGTAGAGTTCAGTTTCCCAGTTTGGGAATTTTTCCACCATCTGTTCCTGCATGATCATGGCCAGCTGGTGGTTGTTGAATAAGAAGAGCTTAATTGGAAGATCGTTACGCACCGCAGTTACGAAGTCGGCCATAACCATGGAAAATCCCCCGTCACCTGTGATGCACACCACCTGTCTCTCGGGATAGATGAGTTGAGCGGCCAGAGCCGCTGGCAGGCCTATACCCATGGTACCCAGGTATCCGGACATGATCATCTTCTGGGTTTTCTTCATCCAGAAATTACGTCCAAACCACCAGGCATTTTCGCCAGTATCCAGGGTGATAACCGCATCGTCATCCAGTTTTTCATTCAGGACTTTAATGATGTACTGGGGCCTTATTGGGGTTAAACCACCATCAGCTTCCTCATCAAGAAGATCCAACCATTCCATTTTAAGTTCTCTTATCTCCTCTAAATAGTCATCTTTTCTATTTTCCTGGACCAAATCCAGTAGCTGAGGCAATATTTCCGCGCTGTTACCGTAAAGCCCCACCTCAACCGGGTACTGCCTACCTATCATCAGTGGATCTATGTCTATCTGGATTGCCCTTTTCTCTGGCAGATGGGTCATGTCTGAGAAGGATGAACCAATGACTATGAGTAGATCAGAATTCAGTACAAGGTCAGTGGCGGCTGTTGAACCAATATCCCCATGGCTTCCCACATAATACTCGTTATCTTCATCTACCACTCCTTTTCCCCGGAAAGTGGTTACTATGGGTGCGGTTATCTTCTCTGCCAGTTCCAGGATGTTTTCTCCCTGGGTTATGGCTCCGAATCCAGAAACAATCACCGGACGTTTCGACTGGTTTATGGCCTGGGCTGCCTGGAGTATGAGGAACATGGGCTGGGTGATGGCTTCATTGGGGAAGCTACCTTCGAATGGTATTGTCCTGGCGGTGTGTGGAATTTCCTGAACATCCTTGGGGATTCCTATATGGGCAACTCCCTTATCTAAGATAGCGTGTTTAATGGCGTTGGTGATGAGGGTGGTGGTCTGTTCTTCAGACATCAAAACCTTGTTATAAACAGTTATAGATTCGAAGAAACTCTGCTGGTCTATTTCCTGGAAGGACCCCGGGCCGATGAGCTGTCTTTTCAGCATACCGGTTAAAGCCAGTACAGGGGAATGGTCGAGGCTGGCATCATAGAGACCGGTGGCCAGGTTGGTTGCCCCTGGACCGGCAACTGTAAGACAGGCCGCGGGGTGTCCGGTGAGTTTACCATAGGCAGATGCCATGAAAGCAGCGGTTTGCTCATGCCTAACCTGGATATACTTTAGATCCTTACTTTTACGGATAGCATCCACCACACCCAAGGAAGAGGTTCCGGGTATACCGAAAACATATTTAATCCCCCATTCAACCATTTGAGCTACTAAAATTTCAGAAACAGTAGCTTCCCCCTCTTCAAGTTCAACCTCACCTTCAGATAATAATACGAAAGAATTCAAAGGAGAATTACAAACCGGGCACCTCCAGTTATCTGGTAACTCATCAAATGCGTAACCTTCCTTTTCCTCATCAAATATGTAATTACAAACCGTACACCGATATTTTGCCATTTTTTAACCCCTTGAAAAGCAGTTGCATAAGATTATACTAACTATTATGAATTTAAAAGGTTATAAAAATATCTAATTCAAACTTTAAAAGGGCGGTTAATTAAGAAAAAAGTCATTCAACCTATTAAATATCCCATATCTTTATAAGCAGAAGAGATATAAGAATATAAACCCGGAAAATAGAATTTTCCCCTGAATAACACCGGTGTTATTAAACTATTTAGTGAGTTCTAAAATGAAGAACATGTTAACCACCCTTCTAAGATCAACCAGGATAAGCTGGTCATCTAAAACAGTGAATATGTTTCTTTTAGCCCTGACTTATGCCTACTTTTCCAGTTTAACCATAAACAACCCCCTGCAGATAGTGGAGGGTCTGATCCTGGTCTGCGCCCTCTGGGGTGCTCTCTACAGTCTTAACGACTTAACCGATATAAAATCCGATAAAAAAGATCCGAAAAAACAGGGCAGGCCCTTTATCAGGGAGGATATTGAAAAAAAATGGATCTTGGCCTTTATAATCTCACTGATTTCCCTAATTTTTATAATATCGATATTCACCTTAAAGTTTGATTTCACCATCATTATGGGTTTAATGGTCATAAATCAGATTATATACACAGTATCCCCCATAAGACTTAAAGATACTGTGCTAGCTCCATTTGCAAGCACCGCCACCAACTCTGTTTTAAGGATCGCCTCCTGCTGTGTGCTCCTGGGAGATCTGTTCCTGGTCCCGGTGAGTGTGTATATATTTATGTACACCGCCAGTTTAGGCACCTACCTGATGTACAAAGGTATTCCTAAATTAGCCAGCCTAGTAGGGGTGGTAGCTGGAGGAATTTTGATATACATACTGTACTTTGGTGAAATGAACCTAGTTCAATTGGCTGTTGCCATTCTACCAGCCATTATAGCTGGAATTCCCTTATATCTATCTCTTTTCTCCAACAAAGACAGGATGGCTCATCTGGCAGATATATTGTATCATCAAGTTGCACTGGTCTTTTTCCTGATATGTATCGTGTATATCCTTTTCTTTTAGAGGGAGAGCCTCTGAAATTAGAAAATTGAAAAAAAATAATTTATGGAATTAAAAAAAGCCAATAAGGGATTTAGAAAAGTTTTCCCAGCTTCAACAACGCCTTGGGAGAAACTTTAATCAACTGCTTAATCAGTTCTGCCGTGTTTATGGTGTCCAGCTCGATATCCTGGAAGGCGTCGGCTATGGAGTTAAGTTCCTCATCAGATAGACTTTGAAGGTAGTCTTTAACCTTTAAGTCTCTCTTGAACTTTACACCAATGTTCTCCTCACACCTTTCCTGGTATTTGCTTAACTTTTTAGCTGAGTAATCACCGTCCTTAACAGCTGCAGCTGCTACCTCACCGGCGTATACTCCTGCTTCCATGGCGGCGATGATTCCCCCACCTGTTAAGGGGTTTACCTGACTTGCTGCATCTCCCACCAGCATGAAGTTGTCTGTCACCAGTTCCTTAAGCATTCCGCCTACGGGGTCTCCGCCTATATTTAACTCCACGGGTTGGGCGTTCTGGGTGGATGGATTATTTTCCACGAATTCCAGCAGATGATCGTAGGCGCTTTTATCTGTCTCGGTGGTTAGAATTCCCAGTCCCACGTTTGCTATGTCATCCCCTTTAGGGAATATCCAGGCGTATCCTCCGGGTGCCACGCTTCCAAAGTAGAATTCTATGGAGTCGGGGTCTTCCATTTTAACATTCACCATCTCAAATTGAGCGCAAGATTCCATGTTTTTAGGTTTCAGGGTTGTTTTAAGCCCTAAAAATCTTCCCATTCTTGATTCTGGTCCGTCAGCTCCAACCACGATCTTGGCTTTCACCTCGAACTCTTCGCCCATGGTCTCCAGGGTCGCAAACAGGTAGTCACCTTCCCTTCTAATTCCCTTGGCCAGGGTTTTAACCATGATCTTAGCACCGGCCCGGGCAGCGTCCATGGCCATGTGTTTATCGAAGACCTTCCTCTCCAGGATATATCCTGCCTCGGGTAATTTGACTTTCTCCTCATTTAGCCATACACCAGTGCCGTTAGGGGCTATCAGGCGTACACCGCTGAGTTCCCTGGTCACCCATCTGGTGCTGGGTTCTATTTTTAATTTCTTCAGGCCTTCCTTGGAAACTCCCTCGGCACACCTTTTAGGGGCTCCAATTTCGGATTTCTTATCGATCACGATCACATCGGCACCATTCAGTGCGGCGTGTTTTGCGGTTGATGATCCTGCGGGTCCTGCTCCTATTACCAGTACATCGGTTTCTATTAGCATCAGTATTTCTCCCTTTATTCCTCTTTAGCCAGTGCCTGGACTGGGCAGACCTGGATACATATGGTACATTCTTTACAATTTTTTTTATCGAATTTTAAGCTGTTTTCCCTGACTTCGATGAGAGATCGGGGACATACACCAGCACATTCCCCACAATACATACACCATTCCTTTACCTTCATAATTATCATCTTACTCGATTTTGGTTATCTACAAAACGAAATTTGGTTATCTACTAATGAATTTTATTATTTTTAAACTTCAAGTATTTATAATCTGGTTTAAAAAGTTTCCCCCGAATTTTTTTTATTCTTCATCTTCACCAGTTACAAATACATATCCGCACTTGGAGCAGACAAGTGACTTTGTAGTCGCATGTGCCTGGAATTCCCTATCGAATTTCCTGTTCATTGTTTTATCCTTGCTACCGCATTTAGGACATTTTTCATTTAATTTGCCTATGTTCATGATTGATCTCCATTTGTATTGTTAAGATGGCTTGATCATCAGGGCCATCACACCTGGCCTGTTTTTTTTATCCCCTGTTTGCGGACTTACCGCTAATCCGGAGTTGCCTAACATTTCTTTAGTGGCCCTTTTGGTGATCTCCTTGAATATGGTTTTATAGGCAGGGCAGTGGGGGTCCACGCCATCTATTCCCCCTTCACCTTTTGTCAGAGCGTTGTAGGGGCATCCTCCCCTGCAGAATTTTATGTAGGTGCATCTTTTACAGTTTTCATCCACGTACTCCTTGAATTTCTGGAGTAGTTTCCGTGGCCCCGAATTTGCTAGTTCTTCCTGGCTGGGGTGGTCGCGTACGTTGCCCATCACCCATTCCGGCATTCCAACGAAGCGGTAGCAGGGGTATATGCTTCCGTCTGGCCCCACTGCGAAGGTGTCGTCCATGCAGTCTACGAATGTACAGACAGCTCCCCGGCGGGTGAAGATGCTTTTGCAGATGTGGTCGATGTTTTTAACCTTGATGTTATCCATGTTGTCCAGATATTTGTCCAATAAATATATCAATAGGTCACCGTATTGTTCTGGTGGTAGGGCCCATTTTTCAGGGTTTTCATCCCTTATTGATGGTAATGCTGGATGCAACTTCAAATCCAATCCATTTTCCAGGAAGTAGTTGAATATCTCTTCTTTAAAATCTATGGAATAGGAGGTAAAGGTGCAGATGAAGCTCACCTGTAGTTGGTTATCCTGGGCTATCTGGTAGCCCTTCATGGTCTTCTGGTAGTAGCCTTCTCCCCTCTGGAGGTCGTTTAGTTCCTCTGGTCCGTCCAGGCTGGAACCGACAGGTATAGAGTATTCAGCAAATAACTGGGCTAGTTCCGGGGTTAAATTCCAGAGATTGCTTTGCAGGGCGAATGCTGGCCTTAAGTGGCTTAATTTCTTAGCCAACAGGGGTAAAGCTTCTTTGAAAAATTCATACCCAGCTAACAGAGGTTCGCCTCCATGGAAGGTGAAGGTTACTGGTTCGTTGCGGAAATCTTTAAGCCATTCCACTATTTCTTCAATTATCTCCAGGGACATCAGGGGTGATCCTTCCTCGCTGCTCCAGCAGTAGTTGCAGTTTGAAGGACAGCCCAGTGTGGGGATTATCATCACATGAAAAGCCATAAAAATCTCTTCTTTAAAACAATCAGATTATTAATTAAATTTTATCCTCGATATCAGATTATTAATTTATCCTTAATCTTATAATTTAATTTTTATGTTTTTAGAAATAGTATTGAAATATGATAATTTTAATCAATTCAGTATTCTCTAAAAAAAATTAGTAAAAGATCATCCGAACCGGACTTTAAGCATTCGAATGAGGTTTCTCAGGTCATCAGCGCTGGCTGCAGCCAGTGCATCGTTCAGTTCATCCCAGGTTATTCCCTTAAAATTTTCCACGATATCGGTTATTTGATCTTCATTCATAGTTCCCCACCTTCTTTTAAATTTTTAATAAAATAATGTATTTTAAAATAAAAAAGAGAAGATATTATAATCCATTTTAGGATATTTATTTAATATCTACGTTGATTTTTTCTGCCTCTTCTTTAGGGAGAGTTATGGTTAATACTGAATCTTCAAATTTCGCTGTGGCAGCTTTAACCTTCACTTTCACCGGGAGTTCTATGATCTTTACAGTTTCACCGAAGTTTCTTTCCCGGCGAATATAATCGACTTCTTCCTCTTTGTATTCTTCTTCAAATTTAGCAGTTATTTCTACAGCTGTCTCAGATAAAGTTACGTTTATGTCTTCTTTCTTGGCACCAGGAAGGTCTGTTTTAATGATCAGTTCATCATCAGTCTCCACCACATCTGCCAGGGGTTTTTGCAATGAGCTGGTGTAATCAGTGATTGCCTTAGAGAAATCCTCCTGTCGGTCACGGATAGTGCTTATAAAGTCGTTGAACATTTTCTCTGCTTGTGTTCTTCCTTTAGGAGTGTCTGGTTCTCCTTCTTTCCTCAGGGATCTTGTTTCTCCAGCCGTTGATTCTTCACTTTCCGCTTTTTTACCTAGTTGTACCTTCTCTGCTCCCTCATCGGCACCGGTACCTTGAGTTCCTTCCAAATTTTTCTCATCTACCATTGGATATCACCAATATAATTTGTAAACTTATGAATCGGTCAAGTTAATGATCTATATCTAGTAGATAATAAATCTATTTTTTATCTTTTTTACTTGTTTTTTTAGTAACCGGAGTATTGAAATTATATAGTTTGGTATCCTGTTCTAATATCCTTAATCTTTCTGCTAAAAATTCTAAAACTCTTTTTTTATCTGTAAACGACACGTTCTTTTTGGATAACATATTAATTAGTTCTGTAATACTTCTAGCGGAATGTGTGCCTGTTCTTTCATCCATCAGTATTATGTCCCTTTTTCCAAATTCTTTGGAAGTGGATACAAAAACAGCACCCCACACATTTCCATTTTCGTCCTTTAAATCCATGGAATTGCGGAAATTATCCTCTTCTGTCTTTTTTTGCATCTTAAATCACCTTAATACATCTTACTACAACAACATTTATATATGTTTCGAAAAAAAATTTAATAAAAAAGTATTTTAAAGTCTCTGTGAAACGTACACCTTTTATCTATATAAAAACATAAACTATTAGAGACTGTTACCAGAGAACATGGATTATATATAAATTTCTAAAAATTAATAAACGAAAATTTTAATTTTAAGCAGGGCAAATAAATATGGTAAAAGAAAATTTGGGTAGTAAAAAGTCGAATTTTTTAATCTACTTATAAAAATCATTTCGAAACTTACAAAATTCTATCGAAAATCAATATTTGAGGAGGAAGTATGGATTCCGTAAATGCACAACCATTAGAAATCCTTCTAGTTGAAGATAATCCAGGCGATATACGTCTGATTAAAGAAATATTAAAGGAAACTAAAATTCGAACTAATATACAGGTGGCCATGGATGGAGAAGCTGCTTTAAAGTTGTTGTTCAATACGGAAAACTTAAACGCTGCACCCCGTCCGGATCTGATACTTTTAGATTTAAACCTGCCCAAGATAGATGGTAGGGAACTCCTGTCGGAAATTAAATGTAGTGAGGACCTCAAAAGTATACCGGTGGTGATACTGACCACCTCTACAGCCGAGGAAGATATAATAGAAACCTATAATAATCATGCTAATTCATATATCACCAAACCAGTGGACCTGGATCATTTCATTAGAGTGGTTGAATCAATCAAGGATTTCTGGCTTTCCATAGTTAAGTTACCCCGGAGTGACGAAACATGAAGTGCATCAAAGTCCTTCTAATAGAGGACAATCTAGGAGATGCCGTTCTGATACAGGAAATGCTCAAGGATGTTAAAACTACTAATTTTCAAGTTAAACATGCCCAAATACTAAGCGAAGGAATAGAATATCTTCAAAATGAAGATTTCGATATAATATTATTGGATTTAGCCCTTCCAGATAGCCAGGGGATTGACACCTTTAACCGAGCCAATGAACATGCCGCTGAATTACCTATAATAATCCTGACCGGCCTGTCAGATGAAGAATTCGCCATTAAAGCTGTGGGAGAAGGGGCCCAGGATTACCTGGTAAAGGGAGAAGTGGACAGCAGACTACTGGCCCGGTCCATGAAGTATGCCATTGAAAGGAACATCATCGAAGACAAACTCAAAAAGAGCGAGGAACGATACCGGATCATGGTGGAAAAAACCCAATCAGGAATCTTCCTGATAAACCCCTATAACAAATTAAACTACGTTAACCAGCAAATGGCGGATATGCTGGGCTATAAAGTAAATGAAATGATAAACAGGAGCATATTTGATTTTATGGATAAGGAAGGGGAAAAAGCCCTCAACGACCATTTAAAAAAGATTGACAATGGTATTGGAAATATTTATGAACTGAAATTCAAAAACAGAAGCGGCTCACAGCTCTGGGCACTAACCTCTACCAATCCAATCTATAAAGGAAATGGCGAATACCTGGGTAGTGTCTCTATAATTACCGATATAAGCGCCCGTAAAGGTGTGGAAAAAACCATAATGGAAGCCATGATTGAAAAGGACAACAATTTCCGGATGATCATCGCCAACATGATGGAGGCCATAAAACCCCTGATTGCCCAGGAATACTCGGAAGAATACCACGACCGGTTAACCTGAGACTAACGACCAGAAATTATTAAAAAACCAATAACCTGAAATAATAGATTTAAAAATATAATTATCTTTGACACACCATTAAGAGGACCCACCATGCGTATAGATTTATTAATTGCCAGCCTGGTTGTAATGGTTATAGGCCTGGTAATCTCAGGGATGATTGGAAGCCTTATTTTAGCCGTGGGAATTATGCTCTTATTATATGTTATCTTCTCCAGAGAGGAGGCCGGGGAACCGGAACCAGCCAGATACGTGGAACCCGAATATCACAAAGAGACACCCCGTCAAGGTGAGAGAAAGAAAGAGAGAGAATACCAAGAATCCCAACCCAGAAAAAGAAATGTAGACCGAGCTGAAAGAGAATTAAGAGCATGGAGTCCGGGAAAACCGGGAAAACGTTGCCCGAAATGTGGTTCCACCAGTAACCCATCTGATGCCCGCTTCTGCGCTGATTGTGGAAGTAAAATATAGGTTAGTAAAATTAGTTAAAAGCTTATTCTCCTCTTCAATTATTAAAATCCCTTTTATATTAAAAAACCACTTCTATTATCAAATCCACTTCTATTATTAAAAAATTCTTCATTTTTTAAAATCTAATTCTCCCTTTATGTTTAAGGTAATAATATATGAACCTCACACTAAGCACTAAAAGAACTAAACCGAGGATCATGATAATTAGATTCCCAATGAAGCCGAAACGGTCGGGATATAAGAAGAGTGCAAATATCACGAAGTAGATACCGGCCAGGGCCATGTTAAGGGCTCCGGCAAATTTTATTTTCAAGTTCAGGGAGAAAAGGTTTAAAATTCCAAGTATCAGGGTAATTGCACCAAAAAGGTATACAATCAGATATTGGTTGAAATTTAAAAGCAGTATAAGGATGCCGAATGCAATTAAAGACCGGCTTACATCCCTCACCGCGAAAGTCTTCTCATCAGTCTCCATGGGAACTCTCTCAATGAATTTTTAGATCAGCGCTTTTATCTATCAATGATATTTTTTATATCAATGCTCTTTTTGTTCGTTTTTATATCAATACTCTTTTATTCGTGCTCATTTTGAGATTTCTCAATTGCCTTTAATATAAACCTGATCCTGTTACCATACCGTTCAATATATGACCTGATCTCTTCCGCCTCCACGTCAGGGATCCGTTTTTTAACTATATCTATTATTTCAGATTCGCTGTAAGATATCTCCACCACATCAAAGAATAATTTCAATAGGGACACCATGAGCCTGGAAAACAGGCCGAAATCCGTGAACAGATCCTTTTTCACTCCCCGGGTCCTGAAAGTCCAAGCAGTCTGGAAGACCAAGTTAACCTTCCTGAACTTGGATAAATTTCTAAAATAAAGGATGATAAGTGAAAAATAGAAAGGAAAACTTCCAAATCCCTTGTTATCCATCCATAAACTGAAACCTATCTTACCTTCATATAGATAGTGGGAATCATGAAACCTATCAGCCAGCAAAACCGCATCATACTCAGATGCCTTATCGAAAACCCCATCTATACTGTTAACCTTCATATCCTCCTTTAGAGTGTGGAAGAATTTATTGTAAACTTCAGTAGAGCTTTGATGAACATCATCCAACGCCAGAACCGCATTATAAACATTTAAATCCAGATCTTTCACGGCTTGAAATATGTTGGCCGACTTTCCAGTGCCCGGAGCACCAATAACATGGATTATCCTGCCTTTACGGGTTTTCAAATCCTTTAATCGTGCATATAATTTTTTGTAGGCAGTGGTGGCTCTAAAATCCTGGTCGTCCTCTGCTGTGTTCACCTTAAATTTGACCATAGAACTAATATAGAAATCATATAAAATCAATTTATGGGAAGTATTGAGAAAATAGGAGTAAAAACCGAATTATACTAGGGAAAATTGAAGCAACAAAAACTAAATCTACAAGGAAAAAATTAGATTAAAAAAACTAAATCTACAAGGAAAAAATTAGATTAAAAAAACTAAATCTATTGGGATTTTTTCGTAAATTTAAATGTTACCGTACCAGCCTCTGAATTTTTAGTGGTGGATCTTAGAATGTAAAACCCACTTAATCCCCGCCGTATAAGATCATAGGCCTGGGCTGGATCTTCACCCTTATCCAGTTTAAGAGTTATCTCCATTTGGGTTAACCTCCCACATCTTGAGCAGACATGTAAGCATCATATATGGCGTAAAGCCAGACAATTATGTATATTATGATTCCGAAAAAAGAAATTAAAAAAATGGCTAAAGTGGAGATAATAAAGGTAAGAACGATTAAACCCAGGCCAAACAAGGTTTTACCCACATAAATTTGGCCCAAACCGGGTAGCAAGAAAGATAAAAACGCCGCTAGAATTGGATTTTTCGCCATTCGGAACATCTCCCTTTATTTAACTTACATAATATTATTTTATTCTTTATAGCTATTCTATTTATCCAATAACTTGGTTAATTCCCTGAGATTGTTAGTATTGATGATATCCTTTTTTTCCGCATAACCACGCCTGGCTGTGGCTATTCCCAATTCTATATCATTCAAACGTTCTTTGGAATGGGCATCTGTATCTATAACCAGTTTACACCCGTTCTGTACGGCTTTTTTAATGAGGACATCCTTTAAATCCAGTCTATCCGGCTGAGAATTAACTTCCAGGTAGGTATTCGTATCTACAGATGCCTGGAATATCCTGTCCAGGTCCAGTTCATAGGCACTTCTTTTATGAATCTTCCTCCCGGTGGGATGGGCTATGATGTTCACATACTGGTTTTCCATAGCAGAAATAATTCTATCTGTTAACTGTTCTCTGCTCTGCCGGTAACCAGAATTTATACCGGCGATAACCACGTCTAAGTCCTTTAAGATCTCCTCTTTAATTTCCAGTTTTCCATCGGAGTCTATGTTAACCTCAAGGCCCTTCAGTATGGTGATGTCCTCAATTTCACTGTCGAGCTTATCAATTTCCCTCATCTGCAACTCTATTTTATCTTCACTTATACCCTTTGGGACCTGTAAATTCCCGGTGTGGTCGGTTATGGCGATGTACTGGTGGCTTAACTCTCGGGCGGTTTCTGCCATCTCCTTTAGACTGTTTTTACCATCACTCCAGGTGGTGTGCATCTGGAGATCTCCTTTGATATCCTGGTAGCCTATAATAGGGGGTAATTCACTCCTTATGGCTGCCTCCAGATCTTCTGCAGTTTGCCTCAGTTCTGGTTCCATGTAGTGTATTCCCAGTTCCTGGAAGACTTCCTCTTCAGTTCCACCGGCAACCATCTTATCTCCCCTGAAAAGACCGTATTCATTGAGTTTAAGCCCTTTTTTAATGGATATCTTCCTCATCTCCACGTTGACTTCCTTAGAGCCTGTGAAATATAACAGTGCTGAGCCGAATGATTTTTCCGGCATAACCCTTAAGTCACAGTTTACATCGGCCTTTAAACGTACCGTTGATTTACTGATCCCTTTGGCTATGACCCGGTCAACCAGGTCCATAGCAGCGAAGTACTCCATCACCTGGTGCGGATTGTCGGTTACCACCAGTATGTCGATGTCTCCTATGGTTTCCTGCCTTCTTCTGATGGACCCGGCCACTTCAACCCGCATAACAGGGTTAAATTCCTCTAATTTTGCTTTAATTTCACGAGCAAGTGGCAGCATATAACCCAGGAGATGGCGGGTTGTTTTCCGGGCGTATTTGATGTTCTCCAGTATGTTCTTTTCCTTCTTTTCACTCATCCCCTTTATCCTTCGAAGCTGATGGTGTTTCGCCATTTCCTCCAGATCATCCAAATCCTTAATATTTAGTGATTGATAGAGTAGTTTAACTGTCTTGGGACCAACCCCCTCCACGGCAAGGAGGGATTCAAAGTCTATGGGGCATCCCTTCCTTAATTCCTCGAAATAGGGTAGGTGTCCTGTTTCATTTAATTCCACTATTTTCTTGGTGATGCTTTCACCGATACCAGGTAATTTCATTATTTCAGCTGGTTTTAAATCCTCAACCGGTTGGGAGAGGGAGTTAACTGTCTCAGCCGCTCTCCTATAAGCGATGGGTTTGTAGGGTACGCCCTTGATTTCCAGCAGATCCGCTATTTCATCTAATATTCGAGCTATCTCCTTATTTTCCATTTAAACCACTTCTACCCCCCAATAAACTTTTCACGTTTTTAAAATGGGCCTTAGCCACGTACGGTAGTATTTCTGGGTTTATTTCTTCAGGACCTGAGTTTTTAAGATCTAAATCATACTTTTCATTTAATTCATCGACTGCTTTTTCAAAGAGGGACTTGGCTATGATGCTCGCGGCAGCTACTGGTGTTTCAGTTTCTGCACCGGTTTTCTGGATAACCTTAACCCGGCTTTCATCGTAGTTTCCCAGTCGTTTCTCTGTCTTCTTCTGGTCGAATTTATCGATTATTACCTGGGCCTGGTTAAATTCGAGTCTTCCTAAAAGCTTTTGAATAATTTTGGAATGGGCCCAGGCCATTAAATCGTTGAGGGATTTACCTTCACTTTTAAATTCTCTGTAGAGCCTATTGTAACTTGCCGGACCCAGTACAATAGACTCGTAGGGAATTCCCATTTCCCTGATATTTAGAGCGGTTTCTATAATTTTAGGTGTTTTCATGGTTTTACTATCCTTCACACCCAGTATTCGAAGTTTGATTATCTCTTCCGGAGTTAGTGCAGTTACCACCACCACCAGGGGACCATACCATTCCCCTTTACCTGTTTCATCAGAACCTAAGAAATGATCAAAGCCTTCCTCCCTCTCGAGGATGGAGTTTAAAACGTCTAGAGTTTTGCTACTTTCATTAAAAACCAGTTTCCCGGTACTGTAAAGAATTAAATTAACGTTCCGGTCCTTGGCCCGGAGTATCTCATACTGGTTGGTTACCGGTTTTCTTTCCAGGTGGGAAGATTCAATATATTCCTTTAACCTTTGGACCTCTATTTTTGAGAGTGTCAAAGAATTCATAAATTAATTATGTATCTGAAATTGTTTCAATATTTCGCAAAAAAATTGAGTTTGAAAAAAAATGAGTAAAAGTAGGGGTATTAAAATGAACAACCCCCTAAAACCTGAGTTTGTTTACTTAAAAGAATGGGAGAAGCAACCTTAAGGCTATCCCACCTACCACTATTGCCGTTGCGAAGTTGGCTAAAACAATGGTTGTTGTGGATTTCCATCCGAATTCCCTGAGTAGAACGGTAACTGTCGCAACACAGGGGATGAACAACATGCTAACTAGGGCCAGTACAATGAACTGCACCGGGGTGAAGAATGGGGCTAGGTTGGTTCCAAAGAGGGTTACCAGTATCAGTAAAACGAACTCCTTTCTAACTACACCGAATATTAAAACCAAGCCAGCTACTACCGGGAGGCCAAGCCATACCACAGTTATGGGGGCCAGGGCATTGGCTATTGGCGTCAAGACACCGAATGCATATAGGGCTTGTATCGCGGCACTGGAGATGATGTACACTGGAAACACCAGGTATATCAGTGATTTAGTTCTACTCCAGGTCTGTTTAAGTGCAACTGAAATAGATGGAAGCTTAAATGAGTGTATCTCCATTATGAGGCCTGGTGTTTCGCCGGGGACCACCTTCAGGGCCACCCTTCCCATTATGAACATGACCAGTATATCGATGGCGTAGAGTGCTATCGCCCACCATACACTAACGTAAACTGCCACCAGTCCCAGGACCACTATGGTCCTCGCTGCGCAGGGGGCGAAGGTAATTGCAAATGCGGCCAGGAGTCTTTCACGGCGTGTCTCCAGGATACGGGTACTGTCTATAGCTGGTACGTTACATCCATAACCCAGGATCATGGGTATCAGGGCTTTTCCATGGAGGCCGATCTTATGCATGAGGCTGTCCATCATGAAGGCCACCCTGGTGAGCACTCCTGAATTTTCAATCAAGCTTAACATCAAATAAAATGGAATTACAAAGGGTATTATCAAGGTTAATCCAGCAACTAAACCCCCAAAGGCACCGTTCCATAAAATACTCACTATTGGCCCGCTTATCTGTGGATCCACTGGTTGGAAGAAGCTTAAGGCATCCCCTAATAATCCTGAAAAGAAATCCCCAACCACAAAGGTCCATAACAGTAATCCGCCCACCACCAGTGCTGATGTTACGTATCCCAATATGTGGTGGGTGAACAGCCTATCCAGTTTCTCTGAAAAGCTGGTTTTGATCTTGGTTTGGATCTGAGCTCCCTGGACTATCAAGTTGGCAATGGAGTACCTTTCCGCGGCGATGACTGCAAAGGATGGTTCCTGGTGTATATCTTCTATTTCTGTGGCAAGCTGGTAGGCCCTTCTAACCACGTCTTCTGATTTGGACTGTATTAAACTACGAATCTCTGGATCGTTTTCCAGTAGTTTAATGGCCACCCAGCGGGTTGCATATTCCAGTTCTAATTTTTTGGAGTCTATGTAATCGCTTAAAATTCGTATACGGTTTTCTACCTCGGCACCGTACTCCAGTGGTTTTGGTTTTTGATATTTTCCCGCAATTTCAACAGCCTGTTCAACCAGTTCATGGAGTCCTTCTCCCCTGATTGCCACCGTGGCTACCACTGGCACCTTCAGTGCTTTTTCCAATTTCTCGGTGTCGATGACTATTCCCTTTTGCTGGGCTATGTCCACCTGGTTGATGCAGACCACCATGGGGACTTCCATTTCCATAAGCTGCATGGTAAAAAAGAGATTTCTCTCCAGGACTGCGGCGTCTACGACGTTTATCACCACGTCTGGTTTCTTAAAGGCTATAAATTCCCTGGAGACAACTTCTTCCATGGAATAGGTGGAGAATGAGTAAATACCGGGTAAATCAACCACATCGATCTCATGGCCTTCGAAGTGGAGGTGACCTTCCGCTAGTTCTACAGTTTTACCAGGCCAGTTACCAATAATCTGATTGGAACCAGTGAGTTCGTTGAAGATAACGCTTTTTCCGACGTTGGCATTTCCGGCGAGAGCTATGGTTATGTTGTCCCTTTTGTTATTTTCTGGTCTTCCATTGGACGATGTTGATGTCTTTTGTTCTGATCGGTTGTCCATTGTCTTACTTCCGGAATCACTTTGACTTTACTTGGCAGTGGCTTGGCTCTTGGTAGTGGCTTTACTGTCTCCGGTTAATTCAACGAATACGTTACAGGCTATATCACGTCCGATTGCAAGTTTAGAACCCCTGATTGAGACTTCCACCGGACCTTTTAAAGGTGCGACTTTCATCACGCGGATTTTAGCACCAATAGTGATTCCCATGTCCAGAAGTCTTCGGATGATCTTGTAGTCTCCCCTAATAAAGGATACCTTGCCTTCCTGGTGGTCTTTCAGGTCCATTATGGGGATGAGGTTTTCATTTCTCTTTCCAACTTCTCCCACTTCTTCTTTGCGGGCCATACATTCTTCACAGCTGGTGAATGGGAAATCACAGGCAGGTATGGGGGAATCGTCTGGACAGGTATCTGGATATTCTAGAACCTGACAGAGTGCTCTTTCAGCATCGTCTGATAAAGAATGCTCCATTTCACAGGCCTGTTCATGTAGTAGGCTGTTTTTAAGCTTTAAAATGTCATGGAGGAATCTTTCCAGTAGCCTGTGTTTACGTGTGATGCTTTTAGCTTTTTTAAAACCAGTATCTGTTAGTTTAACGCCTTTGTATTGTGAATAATCGACGTATCCCATTTTGTTAAGTTTTTGAAGCATCTGGGTAACGCTTCCAGGGGCAATGTTCCGGGTTTTTGATATTTCGGTGGTCTTAACCCTTTCACCATTATTGCTTAATCGGTATATGGTTTCCAGGTATTCCTCGATATTTTCGCTGAGTTTCTTATCAGAAGGACTGTGTGGCATTTAGGTTCACCTAATAGTTATCATCTATTAGTTAATGTTAAAAACACATATAAACTTTTGTATACCTAAATTTATTAATTTCATCCAATTATCTATTTAGATATAGTAAAAAAGAATTGTGAACCTTTACCTAGCTTAGAATTTACCCACATTTCCCCACCATGTCTTTCTACAATCTTTTTGCATATGGATAAACCTATACCTGTACCGGGGTAGTTTTCCCTTCCATGCAACCTCTGGAATACCTTAAAAATATGGTTTACATACTGAGGATCAATTCCAATACCGTTATCGGATACCTGAAAAATCCATTTATCTCCACTATTTTGGGCGGAAATATGGATCTCAGGAGGTTCTTCTCTCCTGAATTTTATGGCATTACCAATAAGATTTTGGAATAGTTGGACTACCTGAGATTGATCTGCTCTAACATAGGGAAGTGATTCATGGGTTATGGTTGCATTATTTTCTTCCACGGATAATTTCAAATTAGATAAACTCTCGGTCAGAATATTTTCCATATTCACCATTTCGAACTTTTTACCACCGGTGGTAACCCTGGAATAAGCTAAAAGATCATTAATGAGTTGCTGCATTCTTTGTGCACCATCAACAGCAAATTTAATGTAGTCATCTGCATCTTGATCTAGTTTTCCTTTATACTTTCTCTCCAATAACTGGGTGAAACTGGAAACCATCCTTAAAGGTTCCTGAAGATCATGAGAAGCAACATATGCAAATTGCTCCAATTCCTTATTAGAACGTTTTAACTCCATTAAAAGGTTCTCCAGTTGTGCTTCTGTTTTTTTATGCTTATCTATTTCTATTTTCAAGAGAGCATTTGCATTAGCAAGTTCTTTAGTGCGCTCTTCAACCTGTTCCTCCAGTATTTCATGATATTTTTGTAATTCGATTTCTATCCTCTTACGTTCAAGGGAGTATATGATAGAACGTTCTAATAATTTATGTTCCACCTCTCCTTTAATTAAATAGTCTTGAGCACCTTTCTTTACAGCGTTGATCCCTATATTTTCATCTTTTAATCCGGTCAGTATGATAATGGGAATATTGGAATTATTTGATTTAACTTCGTTAAAAGTATCCATTCCATCACTATCTGGAAGCCCCAAATCCAATAATATCAAATCAACTTCATTTAATCCCAGATAATTCAACCCCTCATTTAAAGTTTCAACCACTTCCAGTTGACAGGAACAATAAACAGACTCATCGATCATTTCCTCTATCAACCCGGCATCTCCGGGGCTATCCTCGAAAAATAAAATTTTGATCTTATCCATCAAAATCGCCCTAATATCACCTTTTATCTTCTGGAAGTTTGACAACTTCGAGCCAAAAGTCTTCTATAGACTTTATAACTTTAATAAATTGATCAAAATCAACTGGTTTGGTAATATATGAATTAGCATGCATATCATAAGATTTTAGAATATCTTTTTCAGCTTTAGAGGTGGTTAACACCACAACCGGAATCCTTCTTAAATTTTCATCTTCCTTTATTTCTTCAAGGACTTCTCGTCCATCCTTTTTCGGTAAATTCAAATCTAATAATATTAGATCTGGACGAGGAGAATTGGCAAATTCCCCTTCTTTCCTTAAAAATTCCATCGCCTCCTCTCCATCCTCGGTAATATTGAGATTATTGTTGATCCTGCCTTCCTCAAATACTTCCTCCACTAATCCGATATCGCCTTCATTATCTTCCACCAAAAGAATTTCTACTGGCCTTCCATTGTTATCACGTCTCATTATATTCCTCCTCATCAAAATTAGATACAGGTATATTAAAATAGAAGGTAGAACCTTCTCCTAATTTAGAATCAACCCAAATACGTCCACCATGTCTTTCCACAATCTTCTTACAAATGGAAAGACCGATACCAGTACCAGGGTAATCCCTTTTTTTATGTAATCTTTTAAATACTTCAAAAATTCTTTCTGAATACTTTGGATCTATTCCGATTCCATTGTCCTTCACTGAAAATAACCAATATTTATCCTCTTGACTTGCTGAGATATGTATTTTAGGATTATCCTTACTACGGAATTTTAAAGCGTTGTTTATTAAATTCTGTAATACCTGGGTCATTTGGGTACCGTCCACCATTATTTCGGGTAGGGTGCCATGTGTAATAGTGGCAGAGTTTTCCTTTATTGATACGGATAAATTAGTTAAGACTCTATTTAATATTACTTCAATATCCGTTAATTCGAATTCATTTGCCTGAGTGGTTACCCTGGAAAATGTTAACAGATCATCTATCAGGTTTTGCATACGAGTGGCTCCATCCACAGCAAAATGTATATACTTATCTGCTTTTTTATCCAATTTTCCCTCATATTTCCTTTCTAAAAGCTGTAAATAGCTAGCGATCATTCTCAAAGGTTCCTGCAAATCATGGGAAGAAACGTAAGCGAACTGTTCAAGTTCGGCATTGGAACGGGCCAATTCATTAATTTTTAATTTCAAAAGTTCTTCTGCCTTTTTAAGTTCAGTGATGTCACGGGCAGCGGCAAAAACTCCGATAACCTTTCCATTTTCATCGGAATACACTGATGCATTGTATAGTACAGGAGTTATATCTCCATTTCTATGGTGGATTTCCAGGGGATAATCAATTACTTTTCCCTTCTCAAATACCAGTTGATAGCCTTTTCTAGCTTTATCCGGTTCTGTGAAGTAGTCTGAAAAGTCAGTGCCTATAAGATGATCCCTTGAATATCCGGTAACATCTTCTGTAGAATCATTAACATCTGTTATCTTTCCATTTGGACCAATAGTAACCAATGGATCTATACTTGCCTCAATCAAGCTACGGTTATAAATATTTGATAGCTTCAACAGCCTTTCATTTTCCTTCAGAGCTTTATTAAGGGTTATTAATTCATCTCTCTGCTTTTCCAGCTCTTCATTGGTCACCTGAAGTTCCTCAGTTGTGGCCTGTAATTCTTCGTTAGAAGCTTTCAATTCTTCAGCTAACTGTTGCTCCTGTTCCAACAACTTCTGTTTCTCAGCTTCAGCAAGTTTACGTTCAGTGATATCACGGGCAGCGGCAAATACGCCTATAACTTCCCCATCTTCATTACGATAAATGGAAGCATTATATAAAACTGGGGTTACGATACCACTTTTGTGTTTAATTTCTAAGGGATAATCTTGGACTGTTCCTTCCTGGAAAACCAGTTGATATCCTTCTCTGGCCTTTTCCGGTTCAGTGAAGTAATCAGAAAAGTCAGTCCCAATAAGTTCATCCCGGTTAAAACCAGTGACCTTTTCTGTTGATTTGTTCACATCGGTGATCTTACCGTCCGGTCCAATGGTGACCAGGGGATCTATGCTGGCCTCAATCAAACTACGGTTATAGATATAAGATAGTCTAAGTTCTTCTTCGGCCTTTTTAAGTTCATTAATATCACGAGCAGCGGCGAAAACACCAATTACTTTGCCCGATTCATCTTTATAGACCGAAGCGTTGTACAGTACCGGAGTTATATGGCCATTTTTATGCATAATTTCCAGAGGATAATCAAGTACCATTCCTTCCTGAAAAACCCTGGTGTAACCTTCTCTGGCCTTTTCCGGTTCAGTAAAGTAATCAGAAAAGTCAGTCCCAATAAGTTCCTCTCTGGGACGGCCAGTTACGATTTCTGTGGAGTTATTAACATCTGTAATCTTACCATCCGGACCGATGGTAACCAGGGGATCAACACTGGCCTCAATAAGACTACGGTTATAGATATAAGATAGTTTCAACTCCTTTTCAGCCTTTCTTAATTCAGTGACATCACGTGCTGCAGCAAAAACACCGATAACCTCATCATCTTCATCCCTATAAACCGAAGCATTATACAGAACCGGTGTTATGAAACCATCCCTGTGCTGGATCTCCAGAGGATAATCAAGTACCATCCCCTCCTTAAACACCTGCTGATATCCTTCTCTGGCCTTTTCCGGTTCAGTGAAGTAATCAGAAAAATCGGTTCCGATAAGATGTAATCTTGAATATCCAGTGATTGTTTCAGTAGATCCATTAACATCGGTGATCTTACCATCCGGGCCAATGGTAACCAGGGGATCAACACTAGCCTCAATAAGACTACGGTTATATGTGCTGGCTAATTTTAGTGCCTGTTCTGCTTGTTTGGTTTCTGTAATATCGTTGTTGATTTCCAAGAAACCGGTTACCTCATTTTTTTCATCTTTCTGTAAGGACCATCTGCTGGATACTATTATTTGTTTTCCATCTCTCTTTTCATGGGTTAATTCACCTTCCCAACGGCCCTTTTCTAATACTACGGCTTTAATCTCTGATAGGGGTTTTGAAAATTCTGTGTTCAATAATTCATTGGGGTTTATGCCTAATGCGCTTTCTTCTTTCCATCCGTACATTTCTTCTGCGCCTTTATTCCAGAAGATTATTTCATCGTCTAAATTACGGACAAAAATAGCATCATGTGTGAGATCGATCAGGTCCGCCTGTTTTTTTAATTTTGAAGTTCTTTCATTTACTTGTTCTTCTAAATTGTCGTGAGCTTCTTTAAGGGCTTCTTCAGCTTTTTTACGCTCATTGATATTACGTGCTACATGAACGCTTCCCATAAGTTCCTCTGCTGAATTATAAAGGGGTGATGCACTGACGATGAAATCACCGCCTAAATTGTCTTCATGAACTTCTGAGGTGTGTTCGCATCCATCCTTAAGTAGTTGACTATGTGGACAGAAATAAGGGGGCTCATCTGTTCCATGTACAGCCTGATAACAGTGCAGTCCAACACATTCATCTGGATCTAGGCCTAATTTCGCTGCCATGGCTTTATTTACACGAACAACCTTGTGTTCATGGTCGAGTATGGCTATCAGATCCGGCACAGCATTAAATGTCTGCTCCCAATTTTTTTTAGACTGAATAGCCTCCTCTTTAGTCTGTTTATGTTCAGAATTTTCAATTATGTCCCATTTACCCTCACGTTTGATCAGGGCAAATTCATGGTTATTGATGACATCTATTATCTCTGCTGCTGTGCATCTGTCCAGAGAATATGTGCAAAGGGCAATCATTTGATATTTGCCGATGACGTTGTCCACAGCTTCTTCATATTCAACAAAATCATTCCAACCCTCTTTTTCAAGCCAGAAAGTATTTCCGGTTAATCTTAAGCCTTCATAACCATCTTTCAATGCTTGATTAAGCTTAGAAACCCAGCCATTTAAAACCCTGTCTGAATCAAAATCACCTTCTATAACGTACCATTCGGTATAGGAGATGATTTCAATCTGTCCTTTTTCCAGGTAATAATCGAGGTTTGGAATTTCCCTCCCCAGTGATCTTTTTGCCTCTTCTGCTGAAAGAGGTTCTGATGTGACCCACATACAAAATTCATTGTTTTCGAGCCCTGATTTAAGATAAGGAACAAGGACATCAATCAGATCCTCCTTTGTCTTGTAAAACTGACAAAAATGAGTTCCCCATGGGATTTTTCCTATTATATCAATTCCTGAGTTTCTAATAATTCCCTTCATCTAATAATTCCCTTCGAGTATGTTTCACCATAGTTACTTTATTTTGATGAATCCCTGATAAATTCAAAAAATATTTTAGAGGATTATCTTTGGTTTGATTTACAAAAGATTTGAATTCTATCGGTTGTCATTACCCGAATTACTTAAATTTTCGATAACATTTACAAATTGTTTATATATTTATAAGATGAATTAGAACCTTTTTAAAGATAAATTTTTTTATCCATAACAGTGAATAAATAGAATATTGCAGTATAAAGTATAGAATATAGAAAACTAATAGAATATTGCAGTGGAATATAGTGAAAATAAATATATAATAGAATGTATATTATTCAATTAATTCAAATTCTCTTGGAGGTCAAACAGATGTCAGAGGAAAATGTGGTATACATCGGAAATAAACCAGTAATGAACTATGTATTAGCTGTAGTAACTCAGATGAACGGCGGGGTCTCAGAAGTGATGCTTAAAGCTCGTGGAAGAGCCATAAGCAGAGCTGTAGACGTTGCAGAAATTGTCAGAAATAAATTTATACCCGAAGTACAGCTAGGATCAATTGAAATATCGACTGAAGAAATTCAAAACGCAGAAGGTTCAAACAGTAACGTTTCAGCCATAGAAATACAGCTTAACAAGTAAATAAAACTTGATAAGTTTAATATTTTAAATTTTCCATTTCCTTATTTAATTCTTTAAATTCAAGTTAATCTATACCTTATTTTTTAAATTTAAAGCATTTAATATTATTTTTTTAATAATAGGTTAAAAATACTTAAACCATCAATTACATAACAATATGGTGAGATGTATTAAATTACCATGGGTTTAATGGATATGATATAACACATTAAATCCCGCTTTTTAAAAGTATGATGAGTATTTAACTCCATCTGAAAGTAGCGGGGGGTTGAATTTGTTATCATCTGTTCCAACAAGGGAAAAAAAGAAACCAAAAAATTATACAACCATCTTTTTAGTTGGATTTATATTTGTACTGGTTATTGCTCTTTCTGGACTATCCGGCCTATATTATCTTGCGACTCAAACATCTCCCACGGTCATCGTGATAAACCAAACAGCCAACAACACATCAACCCATCAAAGCCAGCCAGTAGAAGATACAACCAGCACTGTAGATACACAGAAAAATAAACAAAATACCCCTACTATCACTAACCAGGAAAATACCGATAAAAAATCTAACAGTAAAGATTCTAAAGATAAAAGACCCAATAACAGTACCTAATTCCCACTATTTTTACAGTCCCCTATAACCTAATATGAAGGATTAACAGGGCAAATAATCCTTTTTCCAATCATTTTATAGAGTATAACTTATGGTCTAAAGGGGCAAACTGTGTTAAATTAAACTTATTAGGTAAAAGAAGTTTAAAAACGAGTTTAATTGGTTAAAAAGGAATTAAAATACAAATATTCTTTTTATGTTGTTACGATTCCCTTTAAAAAGGCCTTAATTTTAAAAAGAAGTTCTGAGACTTGCTTTTTGCCAGGAAAAAACCGCAAACTTTATAAGTGATCATTAAGTGATACTTGTTTAAGTCCAGAAAAAGTCGTAAAAAGACTTTTTTAATATATTGGACATGGAGGCGGTATAATTAATAGAAATTTAACTCTGGCAGTGATAACGCTGTTAGCATTAGTATTATTTGTTAATGTGAGCGCTGTTTCTGCTGCTAGCACTACTACTGTAGATGCGAATTCTATAATTAAATCTTCAAGCACAGTAAAAAATTACGTTGAAACTAAAAAAACAGTTCCAAGCACCGTAACAGTCGGAACAAAAAAGGTAACATCAGAACAGTACATGTACCTGTTAGCTTCAACTGTTACAAACCTGAACAAGAACACTAAAAAATCAGTTACAGTAAAAACAGTTTCCAAAGCACCCAAACCAGTCGAAAACGTAAAGACCGGTACCCTATCTAAAAGTGAATACATCAAACTGGCCGGTAAAATCACAGCATTTGTAAACACCAACGGAAGGCTACCCAACTTCATAAGCACTTCCAAAGGAACAATGAACCCTAACAACCTGATCTACACCTACTCAAAGATCGTTGCTTTCTACAAAACAAACAACCGACTACCCAACACCGTATCAGTCAAATCATGGAGTTCCATATCAAAGACCAGTTCTGAGGGAGCTCCCAGCGGCAGTGTTCAGGCTAAAATCGACGCCATCGGATATAAAGAGGCAACATACGAACGTGCTCAGGGTAATTCCAATCCAACCACAATGGAAAAAATTGGATGGGGAGACTGCTGGGCCAGCAGTTCCTGGTTGTATAACAAACTTTCCGCAGTAGGTGTGAAAGTGCGAATCGTGCAATGTTCAGGAGGCTCATATCCCCTTCACAGATGGGCTCAGATAAACACCGGTAACGGATGGGTAACCTGGAACTACGCTAAGTATAACTCACAACACATCGGTGCAATAGGCGGATACTACGTGGTTAAGACATACACAGGTTAATCCTGTAATGAATACCATAGAATTAAATTAATTGGAGAATATGCGATCTCCAATTTATAAATTTTTCTATACTTTATTTTCTTTTAAATTCATTATAACATATGCAGCTTTTTCACCCTCAATTTTTATGATTGCCTCGGCAATTTTAGACCTGACCATTTCATTTTCATCCTCTAAAGCAGGGGTAAGATATTCTACCGCTCTTTTATCGCCTAAGTTACCCAAAGACATAGCCGCTCTTATCCTGACAACATGATGTTCATCCTTTAAACCTTTAACTATATTTTCAAAGGCCACGTCTCCCCCCATCCTTTCAAAAGCTTTTATTTTCCCTTCTCTTACCTTATAATTTTCATCGTGGATTTCAGGCAATATAATCTCCAAAAACTTTCTATTTTTAAAATTAGATAAGGCTACCATGGCATTTGCTCTAACAATGGGATCTTCATCATTTATTGCGTCCAAAAGATGTTGGAAGGCCCTTTCATTCCTCAACCTACCTAGAGAAATGGTTGCATAAGCCCTTGATTCAGGATTTCCATATTTTAAAACATCGATAAGTCCAATGACATCCTTATTTTTCTCCAATCTCTCAATATCAGATGTGCCAATGGATTTCTCTGTACCTACAAGATCAGATTCCAAGCTATTTAGAAGATCTCCAATATCTTCCACTTCAATGAGTGCCCCACCACACCTGCAACTTTCAAAATCCTCCCTAGATTCACCGGGCTGCAATTGGTAGTATCCCCAGCATTTCTCACAAAAGAGATAAGACATTTAATTAACCCCCGAAAATATATTATAATTTAGAAGTAAAGCTGATCTTTATTTCTATATCCCTTATCTGATATTAAGTTATTACATGATAATGGAGGGGATGTAACTTGGATAGTATGGTTAAAATTGTAATAGCTGTGGCGGTCATCCTGGTTGCAGTTCTGGGCATAACGTCGGGATCTTCTATACAAGAATACTTTACCAGTAATTTGGCAAGTGAGGGTAACAACACAACCGTGGGAAATGAAACAAACACCAGCGTTAATCAAACCAACAATACAACAACTACACCAAGAAATGCAAATTACATAGGTACAGAAGCAGCCATAGAAAAAGGAAAAACAGTGTTAGGCGACGATCCCCATATAAAATATTACGCAGAATTAAACACAGATGCTGATATTCCCTATTACCTGGTGGGTGGAAAAATATACAACGAAAGAGGAGAAGAAATCAGTCAAACATCCACCGTGAAAGTAGACGCTGTGACTGGTGAAATATTATAGGTTTTATAGACTATGCAGGCAATATACAATGAACTATCTTCTTGAGGTACTACAAGGAGGAGATTTACGCTCTGATGGCCATGCCGATGAAGTAGCAGGGGATGTAATCCAGGATCCTGCACTTTTCCCACTACTTCTACACATTTTTGAATTTGTTCCTTTGTTGGGCGATATCCTTATCATTACTGGAACATCCCCCTATAACGTGATGTCCGTGTTGAGGGGTTCCAGGAACTGCTGCCGGGTGTAAGGAAGCAATACCTACGTCTTTCCTGTCCTTTCTAATTTCTTCTCCAGTACATAGTACAAAACGAGAGGTGATACTCTATATGTGTTGGCGATTATTCCTTCTCCTGGGAGGTGATGGATAACTTCTTTAGCAATGTTAAAGGTTTTCTTACCAAAGGGGTAAACAAAACAACTACTTCAGCATTTTAGAGCGGCTTCTACATCATTTGATGTAACCGCTACGCTTGCATCCTCCACAGTCTCCCAATGGTCCTCTGTGAGGTTTTCATGTAATGGTTCTGCCAGATGGACATCGTGCCCTGCCTGGGCAAATTCTATGGCCATTCTAGAGCCACCATATGGAGGTTCCACCATATTTTTCTGGTAACTAGAGGTGGTTCACATAAAGGTCTTGATTTCCTGCGCCGTAAACTGTGATGTTCATTTTTTTTACCTGTGGATGGTTGAAATTATGGATTGTCTTGTTTAATTAGCACATTGGGCTTTTATTAGACATTTTCGGAAAGGACCTGTGAAGTGGACCTAAGGATTTTATGGTATCTGTGAATTCCTCCATGGTTTTCTGGAATTTTTCACCCTCAGAGGCTGAGATCCATTCGAATCTAAACCTCTTTTTAGGGATTCCGAATTCAGGTAGAAGATCTTCGATTAGTTTGGCCCGCCGGTTCCATTTGTAGTTTCCGGCATCATAATGACAGTCCCCCATATGGCAGCCGCCGACGAAAACACCATCAGCCCCTTCTTTAAAGGCTTTAAGTACCATCGCGGGGTTGATTCTACCAGAACACATCACCCGCAAAACTCTAACATTTGGAGGATACTGCATCCGGGCAGTACCTGCAGTGTCCGCACCTCCATAGCAACACCAGTTACAACAGAATCCCAATATCTTTGGTTCACTAAACATATTTCATCACACCTAAAATTTCTAGAAATTTCATTAAACTCCTTCTATTTACTATTTCATTCCTTTTCTGGACTGAAAAGTGGGGGTAACTCTTCACTAACCCCCGGTATGAATCCGGTTTTATCCCGGTATTTTTTCTGCATTCTATGGAAAATAACAGCCAATGGAATTTCCATTGGGTCACACATTCTTTGTAAAGGTATGGTAGAGCATATAGCAGCCACTTCGTTTTCTTTTACTGTACCTAGAATAGGTGTTTGAGTGATTCCTGGACAAATTGCATTGCATCGAATGCCTTCTGGTGCAAAATCTCGGGCTATGACTTGTGTAAGCATAATTAAGCCACTTTTTGAAGTGTTATATGCATAACCATTTGAATGTGATCTCAGTCCTGCCATTGAAGCGGTATTGAGTATATTTCCTTTTGTTTCTCTCAGATAAGGAATTGCTTTTTTGCTCATTATGTATGGTGCTCTCAAATTGGTCTTCAATACAAAATCCCAATCTTCATCTTTAAAGCTTTCTAATGGTCCTGAAATCACCACTCCTGCATTATTGAAAAGAATATCAAGTTTTCCATAGGTGTCAATGGTTGTTTTCAGCAGTGCATCTAAATCCTCTGAATTGTTCATATCAGCCTGGAAAAAGATCGCTTCTCCCCCTTTTTCTTTAATTTCATCAACAACTTTTTGACCACGTTCTTGGTTTCTTCCAACAACTACAACTTTAGCGCCTTCAGTGGCAAATAGTTCTGCAGAAGCTGTGCCAATACCAGAGGTTCCGCCAGTTATAATTGCCACTTTTCCTTCTAATTTAGCCATATTTATTTCATCTCCATTTTTTTTATCATTTAATTTTAAATTATTAAATGAGATTAAATTCTCACTATTTTTTAGTAAAAGTTGGATTAAGGGTTTTAAAACCGATTATTAATTTTTAAACCATTATTTGATTCTTTATCCCAAAATTCTCTTCAAATACTAATGGGTTTTCCGAATAATCCAATACTTACTGACTAGATATGGTTATAGTTTAGGTTCCTACCTTCAAAGTCTGATTAAATCTTTTAAGAAGCTTTATGGCTGAGTAAGCTGCTAAAACGCTGGTTTTGGGATTGGTGACGCAGCTACGGTTCTGGGTAGTCGTTTTGATCTCACCAAAATCCCCCACTACATGCACCTGGTGACAGTTGTAGTCCACTGAGGGATCTGCTATGATCTTCACTTCTGCTTCCCTGCCACAGGCTATGCTTAATGCAGCGGCCACATTGATATTTGCCGGAAATTTCCGAACAGCATCTCCTGCTTTTCCCTCAAATAATACGGTTTCCTGGTCTGTTTTAATTCCGAATGACAGGGGGTTTTTCCTGGTGACCAGGCTCACTTCCATAATTTCTCCTACAGCTGCGGATCTTACACCATCTAAACCGGCAAGAGCCCCTGAAGGTAAGTATACATGGGCATTATTTTGTCGAGCCAAATCTTCCAGATAATCTTTAAGATGGAAATCCATTAAGGCACCTAAACTCATGATCATAACATCTTTCCCCGCTTGTAAAACGGTGGGGACTAAATCTACCACTGCAGGGGGTGATGCTGCTTCGACCACCAGATCTACGTGGCCCAGCATGTCTTTAACATCCCTGACAGCCACACCATCTACCTGTGCTGCCAGTTTCTTCGCTTTTTTCAGGTTCTGATCATAAAAAAAATTCGTTTCAACACCCAAATTCCCCGCCACTGCATAATCAGTGATTATTTTGGCTATGGCACCGCAGCCTATGATACCCACTATATTGACTGGATGTTTATGTTCACCGACTAAATTCGCAGCATTAATTAAAAGAGAATTATATTCATTCCCTTTTAATTCCAGAAGTTCATCCTTAACTGTTTTATCCATATTTTCAATATCCTTGGACTAATCTGTTCATAAAAGTTCTGGGTTAAAAAAGATGGACATCCAGAGGTGTTTTGAGCGAATAGTTAATTTTTGATGCCCTATTCTTCTTTAACTCACCAAATTAAAGATCCACTAAACTTTTAGGGGTGTCTTTGGGGTCAGTATATTCTACATTCTGGGTCTATGCCTGTTATTCGTATTCCTGCGTCTTTGCAGGTTTTTTTGATGTTCAGGCCGATGAGTAGTGGGGTTATTTTTTCGATGATTTGGGCTCTTTCTAGTGGTCCGCAGTCTACTACTTGTACTCCTGGTATCTGTTCGATTATTTTGGCGGCTGTTATTTTGGCTTCCTGATTGTCTCCGGAGATTAGACAGTCACAGTCTATGGGTTCTGTGAAGTTCATTAAGGCTCCGCTGCTTATATTATTGAAAGCACAGATTACGCTGGTTTCTGGCACGATTTTTTGGGCTCTCTCTGAGGCTGCTCCTTCAGGTAAGTATAGACATCTGGTGGGTGATCCACCAATTGCAGTTTCTAGTGGCCCAGTGGCATCCATTAAGATTTTCCCGGCTGCCCCTTCCTTAATTGATAATAGGGTTGCTCTTTGGGCGGCCAGTGGTACAGTTAAAACCAATATGTCTGATTCTTTTGCAGCGTCAGGGTTTTCTGCTGCTTTGAGATTTGGTATTTCGTCTTTTTTTAGAAGTTCTTTGATTTTATCAACTGCTGCTTGGGCTTTTTCAACTGTTCTTGATCCTATTATGACATTTTCTCCTGCTTGTACAAAGCGTATGGCGATTCCTAATCCCTGTCCGCCGGTTCCTCCAATTATTGCCATTTTCATTTTATCAAAACCTCCAATATTCCTAAATTATGGGTTTCTAAACTGATATTAATCATCATAATATCAGTATGAATTTACACGTATATCGAAGTAATATTTAAATTAAGTTTTAATACTCCTTTTAACTCAATTTAATATCTTTAGCACTGAATTTTGACCCTTTACTGTGAGATAACATATTTGCATCAATCTCAGACAGAACTGAATAGGACATAACATAATTTAAAATAGTAAGATACTTTTTTAGTAGTTACTTCTAAAAATAGAATCATTAAATTAAAAAAATAGGATAATATGGCTATATTGATTCAGTTATATTTGAGTTGTTTATTTTTAGGCCTTATAGTAAAGCCTTCATATGCCTTGTATTTGTCTGTAATAAATGAATGTTTAATAAAATAAATATTTGAAACTCCATCTTCTTTTTGATTTTTAATATATTCATCAGACCATTCTATCATCGAATAGAAAACCGAGATCAGTTTTTCACCAATTTCTGTTAAAGAATATCTTACTCTAAATGGGGCTTCATTGCATATTTCTCTTTTTATTAACCCTTCCTTCTGTAAATCTTGAATTTGTCGGGTAAATATACTACTAGAAGTATGAATAAATAATCTATGTAACTCATTAAACCCTTTAGGACCTTGACCTAAGTACCATAAAATGGGGATTTTCCATTTGCCTGTAATTAGTTGAGACATGAGAAGTAAGGCGGCTAACTCATAATCAGTATTGTTTTTTTCTTTAGAATTTTTCATAAAATTCATTAACCCAATCCATTTTTTTATATTTAATTTGGAGATTTTATTGATAATAAATTTTTGTTAATCTTTTATAGCAATCCAAATTTATTAGGGTTAGTATATTCATTTTGAATGTGTGGTTTAATGCTTCGATTGTATTTTTCATTACTTTAGTTAATTACCCTATTTTATCTTCAATAATTTTGGAACCAGAAATTAAGATGAAATTATAAAATTATAAGAAAGTTCTCCATGAAATGTTGTCTGATAATGAGTTATACCAGAATCAGATGGGAGAGATGAAAGTATTACTCCAGAACGTGCAATCAGAACTTGAAGAATTAAAAAATAAGGCATGAAAGCAAAAACTTATATATAATCATGTATTACAAATAATTATAATTATAAATAATTAAGAAATAGGTATAAATATTTAAAAAAATTTTTTGGGGTGTCTCTTTGCTCACGTCTGTACAGAAAGAAATATTGCAGAGTCTTATAAATCTATATCGCCAGTCAGAAGGTAAGTCCATTAAGGGCGAGGAAATTGCCGAGATGATGAACCGGAATCCTGGGACTATACGGAATCAAATGCAGTCCCTAAGGAGTCTGGGTCTTGTCAAGGGAGTTCCCGGTCCCCGTGGAGGTTATAAACCTACCATAGAAGCTTACCATAATCTAAATATTTCTGATGCAAACAAGGAGACCCAGGTACCGCTTTACAAGGACGGAAAACTGTTGAAGGATCTGACCGTTGCCAGAATTGAGTTCACCAGCATACCCCATCCTGGGGAGTGTGAAGCGGCTATAAAGGCCATAGGCAACATAAAAAGCATTGACCTTGGAGATAGAGTAAGAGTTGGCCCCACACCGGTAAATAAACTGGTGGTTAATGGTGTGGTGGTTGGCCGGGATGATATGGACAACATCCTACTATTAGACACCACAGGTATACGCAGCATACCCAAAAAGAAGGTTATCGAAGTAGCCAGCAGGGATCTGATAACTCTAGGTCCAGATCTCCCTATTAAAGAAGCTGCTAATGTTCTTACAAAAGAAGAAATAGAGGGAGCACCAGTACTGGATGGTGAGGAGGTTGTTGGAATTTTAACCCTCAGCGATATCACCAAAGCCATTGCCCAGAACAAAGAAAACCTGAAAGTAAAGAATATAATGTCCGATAAAATCATCACAGTTGAATCTGACATGATGATCGCCGATGCAGTAGAAGTCATGAACCAGAACAACATCGGAAGATTGATAGTCCTTGATGAAAAAGGACGTCCCATTGGCATCATCACCCGTACCGATCTCTTAAACAAGATCGCCGCCCTTACCTGAAGGAAGTAAAGAAATATCTTTTTAAATTTTCAAATTCCACATCCCTATTTTTTGTTACCCAATTTCATAATTTATTTAACAACCCCCATTCAATTTTATAAATAATTTTATTTGCTTAGGAGACTTAAGATCTTGAAAATCAATCACATGGAAATCCAGGAGAAGATGAGCGTCCTGGAAATCATAGAAGAAATGGGAAAATCAGGAGTATTAGGAGCGGGAAGACTATCCCGCGCCACCAAACTACTGGCCCAGGTAATAGCAGATGAAGATACTGCTTTATTTTTAAGTATCGCCGGTCCAATGGTGCCTGGGGGACTTCGAAAGATCATCAGAGATCTGATTGAAAAGGAACAGATAGACCTGCTGATCACCAGCGGAGCTAACCTTACCCACGACCTCCTGGAAGTTTTTGGAGGAAGTCACTACCGGGAAATCCATGGTAGTGATGAAAACCTCTGCGAGATGGGCATAGGTAGAATTGCGGATATCTACACTAAATCAGAGGATTTCGAAGTCTTCGAAAAAGAGATAACCCATTTATTTTCTGAGATATCTAGGGACAGGACTAAATTCAGTATCCGGGAGTTCCTCTATGAAATTGGAAAACGGATCCCCGATGAAAACTCTATCTTAAATACCGCTGCCCGTAAAAATATCCCCATCTACTCTCCTGGAATTATAGATAGTATGCTGGGCTTGCAGCTGTGGATGCACACCCAGGAAAACGAACTGACCCTGGATGCAGTGGCTGATATGCACGAACTTTCAGACCAGGTTTACGCATCCCCTAAGGTAGCTGCGGTGATGCTGGGAGGTGGTCTGCCGAAACATTACGCATTGGCATCTAATCTACTTAAAGGAGGGATTGACGCCGGAATCCAGGTTACCATGGATCGTAGTGAAACAGGAAGTCTTTCCGGCGCGCCCCTGGAAGAAGCTAAGTCCTGGGCCAAAGCCAAATGCGGATCGAACCTTGTTACAGTGGTTGGAGATGCAACCATAATATTTCCCCTCATGGTGGCCGGTGCCTGGGAGATCATGGGTGAAAATTAGCTCCGTTGAAATGAGGAATATAACTCGATTTTTAAGATTTAATAATATGATTTTAAAACTTTATATTTCATGAAAATAAAAATTTATTAAAATAAATAGACTTTTTATAACCAAGCCTTTTTAACCAAAATTATCTGATAACATGCTGGAAATATTGCTTTATTCCCTTTCAGGTTTGTTCATGAAGGTATCCGATGATGCCCACGACCAGAAGCACAATACAATTCTGGGTATTGTGGCAGCTGTAATATGCGGTGTCACCATAGGTTACCTGGCTGTTACCAGTGCAGATGCTGCCTGTATCTTCCTGGCAATCCTGATTGGAACGGTAGCCGCCTGGAAGGTGGACTGCCTAAACCATATCCTATCCCTACTCATTTTTGTGGGGATAATTATAGTACTGGGCTTTCCCACCATAGGCATCGTTACCCTGGCAGTGTGTGCAGTGGCGGCTTTCCTGGATGAAATAGGAAATGACAGTAAATGGGCTGCAGAGCAGAGGTATGTGAAAGAATTTTTCCAGTACCGGTTTGCCCTTAAAATAGTTATCCTGATATTTGCTGTACTGGGAATGTTAACCACAATTTATCCTGAATTACAAATAGCAGGGATTCAATTTTTCACCCCGTTAACCTTCGTCTACTTTTTAGCGTTTGAGTTATCCTATGAACTGGTGGGTTTAAAGTTCAATGCCATCTATGATAGAGCGGAGAGCCTCCTGGGGGTTATCCGCGGCGTAGATAGATCGGCCAACGATTAACGCATCAGCGAATTCCAGTGTTTTTGCTGGATCTCCTCCCTGGACCCCTACGCCAGGGGATATTATGAAGGATTCATCTCCCACGATTTTTCTGATCTTTTCCAGACGGTCCAGTCTCGTAGATGGTGCTACATAATTTTTAAGGCCCATATCCACACCCATACGGGCTATATCCAGGGATACGTCCTGTATAAATTGTTCTGCCCCAGGGTGTGACATTTCGGTTAAAAGAAAGATATCCCCACCATGTTCACCTGCAGTATCAAGACAGGCTTGTACACTGTCCCTGCCCACAAATCCATGGGTGATGATGGCATCAGCACCAGCATCAAAGGTTAGTTCAGCAATCTTCTGGTTAGTTTCTGGTATATCAGCCACTTTAAAATCAGCTATGATGTTGAATCCAAATGTTTCTTTAATTTTAGAAATTGACTGGAGACCCTCAGAGAGGACCAGTGGATAACCCACTTTTACCGTGTTTATCTGTCCTGATATCTCCTCTAATAACTGCATTACCTCTTCCATCCGGAATAGATCCAGTACAATTATCAGATTATTTTTAACCTTCATTGATTTTAATTTGGTGAATCTGTTTTAAATTCTTTTTGAATTTTTTTATATTAACTGTAAATCTCTATATCCATCATTGACTTATTCCTCGTTTATAACAAAACTATATATATCCTCACATCCAATATAACTTTAGACCATTTTTTTGGGTCTTTTGGAGTGATTGAATTGTTTAGAAATGATTACGGTAGGGATAACTACAATGACAGAGGAAATTCTTCACCTATTAATGAAGGAGAAGAATACGACGTTAAAATTGAAGACTTAGGTAGGGATGGAGATGGAATTGCCCGGATTGAGGGTTTCGTAGTTTTTGTCTCCGGTGCCAAGGTTGGCGATGAAGTTAAAATTAGGATTACCTCCGCCAGAAGAAACTTTGGTTTTGCTGAAGTGGTTGAATAGATTTTTAAATTCAGTTTTTTAGTTTTTTAATAACACTTTTTTCTTTTATTTTCATAAATACACTTTTATATCCTTAGATTCAATTTTACTTTAATTTTCTTCAAGTAAAAATAGTAAAATTTATATATCCAATTTATTCAATTATACTTGATAAAAATTAAAGGAGAGTTGATCATGCATATTATGGAGGGATTTTTACCATGGGAATGGTGTTTATTATGGTATTTAGTAGCGATACCAGTTGTTGCATATGGTGTAATACGAATTAAAAAGATTACAGACGAAAATCCAGAATCAAAACCGTTGTTAGCTGTTTCAGGTGCATTCATGTTTATTTTATCATCTTTAAAACTTCCTTCAGTTACAGGGAGCTGTTCCCACCCTACAGGTAACGGTTTAGGAGCTGTACTTTTTGGACCGGCTGTTACCAGTGTTTTGGCAGCGATTGTTCTTGTTTTTCAAGCACTGCTTCTAGCACATGGTGGATTAACCACACTTGGAGCTAACATCTTTTCCATGGGTATTGTAGGTCCCGTTGCAGCATGGCTGGTGTACAAAGGCATTAAGAAGATAGGCTGGGGTTCTTCAGTTGGAATATTTTTCGCTGCACTTCTTGGAGACTGGTTAACTTACGTGACCACTGCAACTCAGCTTTCACTGGCTTTCCCAATTCCTACATTCGGAGAAGCCTTCGTCAAGTTCATGGTGATATTTGCTTACACCCAGGTACCTCTGGCAATCGCTGAAGGTCTTCTAACTGTTGTAATATTTGAGTACATCATGAAACTAAGACCCGACATTTTAAGGAAATTAAAAGTCATAGGATCTGAAGATGTGGAAAAAGTTGAAGAAAAAGCGCCCGAGGTGGCTTAAATGGTGAATACAAAACATATCGTTCTACTGGCTTTGGTTGCAATAATTGCCATCCTGCCCCTGGTTATTTACAGTGGTTTAGGGGAAGATGAAGGTTATTTTGGTGGATCTGATGATGCAGCAGGTGAAGCTATAGAAGAAACTGGTTATGAACCATGGTTCAGTTCCATATGGGAACCTCCCAGTGGTGAGATAGAAAGTCTGTTATTCGCCCTTCAGGCAGCAATAGGTGCCATAATAATAGGCTATGTTCTGGGATACTACATGGGACAAGACAGTATGAAAGGTAAAGAAAGTGAGAAATAAGAAAATAAGCATTTATTAAATGCTCGAGTGATTGATGAAGGATAACATGTTTGAAAACACATTGGATATTTACGCCCATTCCAACAACCTTAAAGATATGAATGCATATTTTAAGGTTTTATTTGCAATTGTAACTATGTTGATAAGCCTAATATCCACATCACCAGTTATTCCCTTCATCATAGCCTTTTTTATGTCATTTTTGATCCTGTTTAAAGCTAAAATTCCCTGGAAATTTTACTTAAAATTTCTCGCTGTCCCATTTTCCTTTGCATTATTGACCTTTGTCTTTATGGCTATATTCTTTGGAGTAGGTACACATGTCCTGGAACTTGGAATATTCAATCTCGCAGTAACTGCAGATGGTTTTAACCTGGGACTTCTTGTTTTTGCAAGAATAATGGGTGGTTTCACCTGCCTAGCATTTTTGGCCCTTACCACACCCATGACCGAATTATTTTCCATACTAGAAATTTTTAAAATACCCAAAATTGTTCTGGAAATTGCAATGCTTATGTACCGTTACATATTCGTATTTCTAGATGAAGCTCTCAATATGTATCACGCTCAGGAAACACGATTGGGTTATTCTTCACTCAAAAAGTCGTTTAAATCCCTGGGCATGCTTGGCAGCAACCTCTTTATAATAGCCTGGATCAAAGGAGAGCAAGCATACACAGCAATGGAATCAAGATGTTACAATGGCTCAATTAAAACACTGAAAGAACCAGAAAGTTTAAGAAACATTGGCAGCCTTAACCTCACATTACTGGTGTTGTTTGAAGTTATACTATCTATTGGGATCTATTTCACCGGAAACTTCAGAATATTTTAGTTACCTGAAAAATCAGAAGTTACAACTAGTAAAAATCAACACTATTTTGGGATAGAATGAAAGTCATTAAAACTGATAATATCACCTATCGATATCCTGATGGAACAAAAGCACTTAATAATGTAAACTTCAGTGCCACTAATGGTAAAATCGTTATGCTCATGGGGCCAAATGGCGCTGGGAAATCCACATTGTTCTTACACTTCAATGGAATACTACGCCCTACATCAGGAAGCCTGGAAATTGATGGCACTCCAGTGAGTTATGAAAGAAAAGATCTCGTGAAATTGAGGCAGAAAGTAGGAATAGTCTTTCAAAATCCCGATGATCAACTCTTCGCCCCTACAGTACGGGAAGATGTGGCTTTTGGGCCTTCTAATATAGATCTTCCAGAAGAAGAGGTTAAATCACGGGTTAAAGAGGCTTTAAAACGGGTAGACATGGAAGGTTTCGAGGAAAGACCCCCACATTACCTGAGTGGAGGTCAAAAAAAGCGTGTGGCCATTGCCGGCATATTAGCCATGTGTCCCAAGATAATGGTGTTGGATGAACCCACCAGCGGTCTCGATCCCAAAGGAGCTTTCCAAATAATGAGATTGCTCTGCAAACTCAACAGAGAGGGTATCACAATTATTATAGCCACCCACGACGTGGACATAGTTCCCATCTACGCCCATGAAGTATACGTTATTAGTGAAGGAGAGATCCTTAAAAAAGGAACACCCAAAGAGGTATTTGAAGACAAAGAATTAATAAGAAAGGCTAATTTAAGACTTCCCCATATAGCCCATCTTTTTGAGCGACTTCAAGATGAAGATCAAATATCTTTCGGAAAATCGTATCCCCTCACCATAAGTGAAGCCAAAAAAAGAATAGTTGAGAAAACCAGGGATAATAAAAAGTTTAATTGACTGAATAAATATCCAAGTCCTAATTTTGTGATTTTATGGTATGGATGATATTTCAGTGGCCATGAGTATTACTGGCTATATAAATAAATTAGAAAAAGGTAATACTGAAAAATTTATTCCAAGTTTACAAGATGGTTGATATTTTCAGCGATGTTGAGTATTACTGCATTTATAAATAAACGGAAAAAAGTATTAAAAATATTTTAAGGAGATGGTTTAAATGGATATCGCATTTGGAGGAATAACAGCTATTACATCAGGAGTTAATTGGCTGTTTATAGTTTCTGCATTTGTACTCGGTGCATTGCATGCATTCGAACCGGGCCATGGGAAATCAGTCATGGCAGTGTTCGTCATGGGTACCGATGCTACTGTGAAAGATGCTACATTACTGGGACTTACTGTGGTCTTCTCCCATGTGATCGTTGTCATTCTGCTTGGAGTTGCCTCCATATTCCTCTTAGAGGCGTTGAACGTGGATACAACCCACGATGTCATGAGCGTAATAGGGGGAATCATACTAATAGTGGTTGGTATTTGGATAATCAGAAAATTCTATCATCCTTATCAACATCACAAACACCACATAGACACAACGAAAGGTGTGGTTGCAATCGGATTGTCCACAGGTTTAATACCCTGTCCTGCAGCCCTGGCCGTTCTCCTCTTCAGTATCGGGAACAACCAGATCTACAGCGGCCTCACCTACGTTCTGGTTTTCAGTGCTGGTCTGGCCATAGCCATAACTCTTCTTTCAGTGTTTTTTGTTAAGGGAAGAGGATTCATCCAGGGTTATCTAACGAGCAAAACCGTGAATAAAATTCCACTGGTAAGTGGGGCTATCATAATTATAATAGGATTGATTACATTGTTACATCCCATAATTGAATATATAACCAACCTACATCTATAAGATATCAGCATTCAAAAATATTGTCCATAAATTAAATTCGTTAGATTCAATTTCAAAAAAAATTTAATCTCAAATTATCCATCAAAGGTGAATCAATGAATGTAATAGAAACTAAAGATATCAGTTACAGTTATCCAGACGGTACTCTCGCCCTGAAAGATGTGGAATTCAACGCAGCTAAGGGTAAAATAATCGCCCTTCTAGGACCTAACGGGGCGGGTAAATCCACACTATTTCTACATTTCAATGGAATTTTAAAACCCAATAAAGGAACAGTCCGGGTAAACGGAGAGCCGCTCAAGTATGATAAGGCAGGACTGATGAAGGTCCGCCAGAAGGTGGGCATAGTATTCCAGAACCCTGATGATCAGTTGTTTGCACCCACCGTAATGGAGGACGTGGCCTTCGGACCCATGAACATTGGTTTACCTGATGAAGAGGTTGAAGAGAGGGTTAAAGAATCCCTGGAAAGAGTCGGTATGAAGGGAATGGAGAACAAAGCACCCCACCACCTGAGCGGGGGTCAAAAAAAGCGAGTGGCCATCGCCGGTATCCTGGCCATGCGTCCGGAGATAATGGTCCTAGACGAGCCTACATCTGGTCTGGATCCTAAGGGCGCATCGCAGATCATGCATCTACTCTATAATCTGAACCAGGAAGGTATGACCATCGTCATCTCCACCCATGATGTCGACCTGGTACCCTTATATGCCTATAACGTGTACATCATTAGTGAAGGGAAAATCATCAAAGAAGGAAGTCCCCTGGAGGTCTTC
>Ga0067045_1028090_pt1 | contig 43512 bp, 40 predicted proteins | sample TerdegcTABiofilm_FD_59184 | JGI IMG/M metagenome (GOLD analysis project Ga0067045, IMG submission 59184) | Combined Assembly of (Gp0054472, Gp0054536) Wastewater bioreactor microbial communities from Singapore -Terephthalate degrading...
CGTTGGTGATAGAATCGTTTTGACAAAAGCATTCTATCTTCTTGATCTCTCAAGAACAACGAGGTTTTTCACTTTTTTTGACCCGCGATCTAGGGGTCTGATGCTCCTGATTGTCGCTCCAATCGATGAGACGGAGCAGCACGATGAGTGCGGTCAGGTTTTGTTCGTTGGTTCTCGCTTCCCCCTGAGCTATCTTGTTCAATGGAGCGCACTGGAACCCTGGGTTAATTCCGGGGAATTCCGGAATTCCGTGGACACGATACCGATTTTAGTGACAGGCCGACCGCTGTGTCGCGACATGGCTCCATGGCTCGTCTGGTCGCGCATCGCAGGCCCGGTTATCCGCACCAGGTCACTCAGCGTGGTGTTCGCTCGATGGACGTGTTCCCTTCAGACGGGGATCTCCGTGAGTATCTCGGGTGCATGGGAATATCCCCGGTCGAGTGCCCGATTCCATGTGGGGCTTGCCGAATATGATTCTCTTGTGACCGATCGAACGCTCCTAGGGATGGCCGCCGACGGGGAAGGATTCCTGCAGTCAGCGGGAGGCGGTCCTTTGGAGAAGCTTCGACAGGCAACGAGCACGGGACGGCCAGCCGGCGACGGAGCCTTTATAAATACCGTTGAGAGGCTGACCGGCCGCGACCTGAGCAAGAGACGACCAGGGAGGCCCCGAAAGCGCCCCGTGTGAAAAACGGTATTGTGTCCCCCGAATTCCATGTCCCCCGAATTCCACACGGGACGAAAGACACAAATCTGACGCAATGGTGGTCTTGGAAAACAGAAAACCGCCGGCTGTATTGCTGATCGATTCGTGGTGGAGCTGAGGGGGATCGAACCGGCCGCCCCGCTATAAGACTGCGATACGGTCCTTCCAATACCCAGGTTTTCTCCGGGCGTGCGCTATAGCAATGACTTCGATACTTGCCCGCACTTCACGATAGACAACACTGAAAGGGAAGTGCCGGAGGACGAAACGTCGTGTACCCCCAATATAGGGAGGCCAGGCCTCGGGTGCCTCAGCGATTTTCTCGATCGCGCGATCGATTTCGGTAAGAAACACGCCCGCAGCAGAAGCATTTCGCTCCCGGTACCACTGCACTATCGCTCTGGATTCTGTTACTGCTGCTGGATGGAGTTGAACCGATCGATCCAGGGTCATTCTTCGCTGATTCGGCGACGGGCCTCTGCCCACGACACCAATTCGACCTCGCCCCCGTCAATCTCCTTGAGTCGCAGAAGGATTTCCTTCTCCCACATCAACTCTGCTTGCTCATCTACCGTCTGGTCAAGGCTGTCGAGCAGCGATCCGGCTATTGCAGCTCGGGCTTCCGGTGGAAGCTCCAGAGCCTTCTTCAGTATTTCGGCAGCATTTCGTTCCATGAGGAAATTTTACCCCGATTCTGAATTTACTACGATTTTACTGCTTGGTCTTGGTCTTTTCAACCACTTTTTCTGCAAGCCGTTTGTTGATCGGGCGAACCCGAGAGAGGCAAGAACCTGTTCAGAGCCCAGTGGTCTTCAGTGATCAATCTGTCGGAAGGCCCGATGTATCCAGGTTCTTGTCAGATAAAGAAAAACCGCCGGTGAGCCATCGGCTCAAGTCGGCGGTATTACTGATGGATCCGTGGTGGAGCTGAGGGGGATCGAACCCCTGACCTCTTGAATGCCATTCAAGCGCTCTCCCAGCTGAGCTACAGCCCCGTAGAATGCTTATTATAGGAGCCCTGCCGGCACGTTGTCAACCTTTTACTACCCATCGATGTTGAGGGTGAAGCCAAGGACTTCCGATGGATCCGCTATTCTCAACAGGTGATAGGGGCGCTCCTGATATATTTCTCCCTCTTTGACCCGCCGCATGACGTCTTCAAGATCTTCTGCGCGGACAGTCTTCTTCTCTTTGAGTTCTTCCAGGCTGGGAATCTCTCTCAGTGACAAGAAGATGTAGAGCATTTCTCCAGCCTTCTTGGGATCGTACTGGAACCCTTTCGGACCCAACGGGATCTCGACCGGTTCGTGTTTCTTTACCTTCCCGCTATCGCGCATCACAGGTTGAGGCTCAGGACGGCGGCCCCTCCTCGGAGTCGCGGGCGCTTTCGCACGCGCGGGGAAGAGGAAGCTCACTTCCTTGAGTCCTTTGCGAAAGACGTACAAATAGCCGTTGACGTTGGCCTCGAACCTCAGCTTATATTCGTCCCCTTTCTGAAATTCGACTCCGAAAGGCTGGGGAGCGCCGAACTCCTTCTCGCCCTTGTGTTTGATCATGATCTTGCTGGAAACCCCAATAATGGGATACGGAACGACTACCTTGTCGCCAGGAACAACGCTGCCAGGGGCGGGCAATTCGTTAAACGAGGCCAGCCGGTCGGCCATAGTGGGGTCGCCCATCTGTTTTTCCGCAACGCTTTCCAGGGTGTCTCCCTCTTTGAGGGTGTACGTCCACGTGTCAGGGTCACTTCCTGTTTTCTGTGGCTTGGCCAGCTCATCCCAGGGGAAAGCAGTAAAGTACTCGCCCTTCATCTTCAGCGGAGGTTTCGGCTCTTCAATGGGAGGCAGAGGAGGAGGTTCATCCTTTTTTTGAAAGTATGCGCACCCAGCAGTGAGTGCCACTGCCAGGATGAGTGTCAATGTACCGAGGCGTCGCGTCATGGGATCCTCCTGGAACCGGAACAGCAGAGCTTACCTATCTGCCCGGTCCCGGGATAGCAGTCGGCCCTTTCTGTTGGGGCGTGTTTCGACCTGCTTGCTTGTTGGATGAGGGAGGCTCCTGCACATTCTTCCACTTTTCGACCAGCGTTTGCGCGTAATCCCTGACTTGTTGAGGAGCATAGGCCATGGCCTTTCCGGTCAAAGAGTGCACGGGCGGAACAAGCTTGGAGGAGCTCACAACCGGCCATTCGGGCAAAACCGCGAGGAGCGCCTGAACCGTAGCGGCAACCATGAGGAAACCGGCAGCCAAGCCAACGGCACCACCGAGAACCCGGTCGAGCCAGCTCAATCGTGTCACGTCTATGAGCTTCGCCAGGATCCTCCGTATCAACACAAAAACCACCTGCACTGCGATGAAGACGATTATCATCGAGAGTATCTTGGAAATGTTCGGATCCAGAGAGGATATTTGAGCAAGATAGGGAGCCACCGCTGCATGATACTTGACGGCTGCCCCAAATCCCACTACGAGACCGGCTACTGCTGTCAAGGACCGGATAAATCCTTTCCACAATCCGAGCACAAGGGTTACCGTCAGTGTTCCCAAAATGAAGAGGTCGATCAAGTTGTACGCTTCAATATATTTCATGTTCCTGTACCAAGTAGAGGAGACAAGGCGGCGCGGTCTGCCGGATTATCCGAATAAGCCTCGAAACCGTATTTGGGAACCGGTGCCAGTATGACCTTTCCTCTCCTGCCGGTCTGGATCTTGGGACGCTCAGCGCGGTCTCGGGGCAGGAGCGCTGCCACGAGGACAAGGTCCTCATCCAAACTTGCCGTGGCTGCCTGCAAGTCGTCCTGGTCCCGAAACATCAGAGGCCCGATTCCGTCGAATCCCCACTCAAGGGGTTGCTCAGTATGGAGCAGATCGTCAGCATCACAATCAAGCAGAAAGTAACCGCCTCTGGAATGGACGAGCCCTGCGATGTCTCTCAGGTGTTCTCCCAGAAAGGAATCGAGAAAGGGAACTATCTCCGCGCCCGCGGGAAACCCGTCGGGATGCTCGCGAAAAGATATGATCTTCACGCCCGCGTCCAGCATAGCCTTTGCAGCCCCAAGATGAAAGTCGGCCCAGTATCTGATGACGGATTTTGCGAAGTCGACATGGCCTTCAAGTATGCGACACGCAGGCTCGAAATCGAAGCTCATCCATAGGGCGTCCCAGAGACCGAACCCGACGGTTCCGGCCACAGCAATGCGATCGTCTGCCACGCGGCGAGCCGTATTATAGAACAAACGGATCTGCTGTTCGTCGTCAGGACGTCTCGTGCCCACGAGCATCTTCCATTCCCTTTTTGTTCTGCAGCAACCCCCCTGGTACATGAGCTCTACCAGCCCGTCAGGCCTTGGAAAAATCTCAAACACTCGGCCGACTCGATCGAGCACGAGTCCCCACGCGGCAAGATCCATTCCCATGGGATACAATACCACGGATATGTCAAATCGTCGGGCAACATCGGACTCTATCTTGCGGAGAGACGATCGGAAGAGAAAGCGATCCAACAATCCTGCGCGTCTGATTTGGGCGGGAGATCTTCTGACGATAGGGCCTGAAAACAGGCTTTCGTAGGCCTGGGCACCTTCGAACAACAGCGATCCCGGCCGGCCCACTTCGCCGATCGGAGAGAGGGTCGGTGCTTCCACATGGTTGTTTACGAGCTTGCTTATGGCTTCCACAGGACAGGGTCACTCCCGGCTCAAGGGTTTTCTCCGGTGCATCTTGTAGTATAGCAAATTACATTTGTCAATAAAAATCAAAGTGTTCCTCGATTACCTTAAAGCCATGCCCTCCGAACTCTAAGTCAGGTGTCTGTATCGATTCAGGTAAGTCCGGTTCAAAAGCCAATATCCCTGCGTATACGACCGGAAAGGGGCAATCCTCGAATTGGGTTGACAGCCCGTTCTTGCGGGGTAGTATGGCGAAATGAACTCGACTCGAGAATGCCATGACCAACGTCACCCGAAGTGAAAGTCGCGCCTTTGACGAGCTCCGGCCCTTGAGCGTCACCTGCGGGGTCCTGGATCACGCGGAAGGTTCAGCTCTGATAGAGGCAGGGAGGACGAGAATACTCGCCGCGGCGAGCGTCGAAGAGAAGGTTCCTCAATTCTTGCGGAATTCGGGCAGAGGATGGGTCACTGCCGAGTATGCGATGCTTCCCCGGTCCACCCATACGCGAAGTATCAGAGAACGCGGTCGCGTCGGGGGGCGGACGATGGAGATTCAAAGGCTCATAGGACGGTCCCTGAGGAGCGTGACGGATCTCTCGGGCATCGGGGAAAGAACGATCACGGTGGACTGTGATGTGATCCAGGCCGATGGCGGGACGAGAGTGGCCTCCATATGTGCTGGGTGGCTCGCTTTGCATTGCGCCCTTGAAACCCTGGTAAGGGACGGCCTGATCGGCCGAAACCCCCTCCAGGATTCCGTGGCCGCTGTCAGTGTCGGAATGGTCAACGGACAGATGCTTCTTGACTTGGATTACGAGGAAGACTCCGCGGCGGAGGTTGACATGAATGTGGTCATGACCGGAAGCGGCCGCATCGTGGAAGTCCAGGCCACCGCTGAGTCCAAGCCGTTCTCGCTTGCCAGGTTGAACGCTCTAGTACGCCTGGCCCAAAAGGGAATCGCTCAAATCGAGCGGATTCAGAGAAAATCTCTGATGGACTATGCTGCGCAGAGAGGGTGAAGGTGCCGTCTGTGGCCGAGGACTCACATCTCTCCAGGTCAGACCGTTATAGGATAACCCCTCCCTCGGCTGGCAAGCCCAGGGAGAGGTGATGGTCACCGCGACCAGCGACGTCATTTGGGTTCCCGATTCATCTTTACAGGACCAGCAAGATCCTTGTCGATCCTGGCCATGTCGGCGTCAAATTTCTTCCAGAACTCTTCTTGTTGTTTTTCCCACTTCATAAGTTTCTTCTTGGCTACTGTTCGCTCTACCCCGCCAAAGTAATTTCGCGCCGAGACATCCGAAATTGGGGCTGCGAGGAAAAGCAGAGCCAATATTAGTGCCATTTTTCTCATTTCTGCAACTCCTTATCTGAGATGAGGTTCCGGTTTGTGGTGGACCAGGCTTTTGTGTCTGCGGGGGGGGCCGTAGCCGATGGCCCTGTCCGCTGATGAGTCGCCTGCGCAAAGCGGACCGCAAGAGGCACCTCCCCCCGTCCTGATTCTCAAGACTTGGAGGTCCACCATGGGAACAGTAGTGATGTTCGGCGTATTTCTAAATGAGGATGATGACTGACCGGAGCTTCTCCGGGGAGGCGGGGAGATTCACGGATGGAGGAACGTTCGATATAGTGCGCTGCAGCGTGACAACGGTTACGTCCCCGGGTGACGAGCAAGCCTGGGACGCGGTTCGCGTTTGGAGAGACACGATGTCTCCCGCAGAGGTCGGCACAGCAGGACTACTAATGGTGCACGGACATGTGCAGCACGAGGCTTCCTCTTCTTCACAGTCACACGGCCCGTGGACACCGGTGCGACAACAGATTCCCTCGATAGCGAGGTCCGGGTGGTGTGTCACGCAAGCGCAGAAACCACCCCCTGCCATTGTCATGGCGAGTACCGCTATTAAGCCGGCCATTGAGATCCTGTGCCGTATCCGTGGCAGCTTCATTGCTCGCCTTCCACCTTCACTCCGTTGACCTGGCATTGGACATGTCGTCCTACCCTCTGTACTTCTTATACACCACAACTCCTAGATTGATCCGCTTTTTTTCAATGGTGCCCGGGAAATTCGTGGAACGTGGCTTTCAAAGCCGGCCGATTCAATCCGGGACGTTCCTGAGCAATTCTTCGAGCCACACCGTCGCATCGGAGTCGCTGGGCGCGCGCCAATCCCCTCGAGGAGAGAGCGAGCCGCCTGATCCGACTTTCGGGCCGTTGGGAAGAGCGGACCGCTTGAACTGACTCAGCCGGAAGAAGCGACACAGGAAGATTTCCAGCCACTTCTTGATGGTTGGCAGATCGTATTCATGACACTTCTCGTCGGGGAAGTACTTCGGCCAGGTACCGCAGCTCTTGTCACCCCAGGCATGATACCCGAGAAATGCAACCTTGCTGGGCCTGAACCCGAACCTGGAAACGTAGTAGAGGTTGAAATCCTGGAGCTCGTACGGACCGATGATGGATTCCGTGCTCTGGGCCGGCCCTTCATCGTTGCCATCCTTGGGGGGGATGAGCTCCGGAGATATCTCCGTATCGAGGATGGATTGCAGGACCTCGCTCGTGTCAGGATCAAATTGGCCGGTTCTGACGATCCACCGGATTACGTGTTGGATCAGGGTCTTGGGCACCGAGGCATTGACGTTGTAATGGGACATGTGATCGCCCACACCGTACGTGGACCATCCGAGAGCGATCTCGCTGAGATCGCCCGTCCCCAAGACAATGCCCTTGTGGAAATTCGCCAACCGGAAGAGATGCGAGGTTCGCGCCCCTGCCTGGACGTTTTCGAAAGTGACGTCATAGACAGGCTTCCCTTCTGCAAAGGGATGGCCGATGTCACGAAACATCTGCATGCAGGACGGCCGTATATCGATCTCAGCCCCGGAAACCTTCAAAGCTTCCATCAGCCTGTGCGCATTTCGTTTTGTCACCGAGCTCGTGGCGAAGCCCGGCATGGTGTACGCAAGGATATTGGTACGGGGCAAGTCAAGCCGATCCATGGTCCGCGCTGCAACGATCAAGGCCTGTGTAGAGTCGAGACCTCCCGATATCCCGATCACCACCTTCTTGCTCCCAATCGCGCCTATTCGTTTCATGAGGCCGTGAACCTGAATGTTGTACACCTCGAAACAGCGCTCGTCGAGCACGTCGGGATCTGCCGGGACGTACGGGAAACGCGGTACATTCCGTTTCAGGGGGATCTCCCCAGGGGGACAGACAAATTCAAAGGGGATTTTCCGTATCTCGGTCAGCGCTTTGCGATGGTGGCACACAGCGTCGTTAAAACTGGTCATACGCATCCGGTCTTGCAGCAGGCGATCGAGATCGATGTCCGCCTCAATAAGCTGTTCTTCGCTGGCGAAGCGCTCTGACTCGGCCAGCAACTCGTTGTTCTCGTAGATGACCGCGTATCCGTCCCAGGCCAGGTCCGTGGTAGATTCTCCGGGACCGGCAGCGGAATACAAGTATGCGGAGATGCACTTGGCCGATTGGGCAGCACAGATCAGTCTACGGTACTCGGTCTTTCCCACGGTAATGTTGCTCGCGGAGAGATTGGCTATCACGGTCGCCCCAGCCAAAGCCCCATACGTGCTCGGTGGTGTAGGAGACCAGATGTCTTCGCAGATCTCTACAAACAACGAGAAGCCAGGAACGTTGACAGACTCGAAAATCAGATCGTTCCCGAATGGAACCGTCTTGCCGAAGAATCTCACGTTCCGGCTCACTGCGTGCATTGCCGATGCGAATTGGCGTTTCTCGTAGAATTCCCGGTAGTTGGGGATGTAAGTTTTGGGGACTATCCCAAGGACGTTTCCCCGATAGATCACCACAGCGCAATTGAATAGCTTCCCTTCGAACCGTAAGGGCGCACCGACGAGGACGACCGGTGACAGCTCGCGGGTCTCAGCGATCAGATGTTCCAATGCCTCTGCTGAGGCATCGAGCAAAGCGTCCTGGTGGAAGAGATCCTGGTTTGAATAAGCCGAAATGCCAAGCTCGGGAAAGAGCACGATTGCAGCGCCGACTTCGGACGCTCGGCGGGCCAAACCGAGGGTTCGCTCCGTGTTGAAAACCGGATCCGCGACCCGGACCGAGGGAACAGCCACAGTGGCTCGGATGAAACCGTGAGAATAAATGGAATGAAATGGCGACAACATGGGCTTCGGACCTTCCTTGCCCCGACAGACGGGATTCAGTGATACCAGACACGATGCTTCCAAACATAAGAAATCCGAGGCACGAAACGCTATACGCTGTGCCTTGTCGATGATTTCTTCCTGACGGTATCGCAAGGGCAGTGCTGGTGTCAAGGTGAAGTGAGAGAGGTCTTTCCAGGAAAATGCCGGGATATCAACGGCCTATCGAGGCAAATCTTCTATCCCGCGGCCGGATCGAGAGAAATCGCGATTCCCAGGAGGCTCTGAATGTCCGCCACAAACTTGGCGCGGTAGCGACGGACTTCCGCTTCGTTGGACATGACCATGTCCAATTGCCTGGTGTGCATGATCAGGTATCCGAGGATTCTCAGTCGTTCCTCCATGTACTCCTGACTCCGGCCTTCTATGCGAGCGAACAGGTTGTCGTCGGTTACTTCTACTCGGAAGCCCGCCTCCTCAAGAAAGTAGGCTATGAACTTGACTCGTCTCGCTTTGCGAACCTGATCCGCGGCTCCTCCCTTGAAGGCAAAGCTCACATAGTTTTCGAGCGTGCGCTCGCCTACAAGGGCCTCCACGGTCGAGAAATGGAATCCGAACCTTGAGGTCAGGCTGCAGAAATTCTTGGAGATCATGAAGTAGTTCCGGTTGAAGTAGGGTGAGCCTATGGCCGGGTCCAGCGCCGGGTTTGCAGTGGCCTGAATCAGCACGGACATAAATCCTCTCGCGTCAACCGGAGGAGGCCCTTGCCAGGGTACGGCAACCATCCCGTCCCAGAGTGCAAGCATGGGAATCGAGACAATGTCTTCCAGCTTCACGAACTTTCCCGGAACGGGTTTGTTGAATCCGTCCTCCAGATTGATGATCCACCACTGCATGGCAGCGTTGTGCCAAAGCTGTTTGCTCGAGTGCTCGGAGAAGTGGTCCTCTCTCCCGAAGCCAAACATCTCGGCAACCGCCTTCTCGTGCGCGAATCGGGTGATATCGTGAAACGTTTCACACTTCTTGGGCTGAAATTCGGGCGCGTCTGGATCTAGCAGATTCAGGGGCACGATGTGACGACATGCCTTGCTCAGCACCTCGTACACGGGGCTTCCCTGCATGAGGTTCTTCTTCGTGGGACGGCTGGCCAACAGCGATTCAACTCGACCTTGATAAACTCCTCTTCCGTCCGCATCCACAGTTACTTCCTCGCCCTGGGGAAGAATCCGTGTGGCATCGGTCACGCCGAACAGGGCGGGAATCCCGAATTCCCTGGCTACGTTAGCCAGGTGCCCTGCTATACCCCCCACCTCGGTAACGACGGCAGAAGCTCTGCCGAGAATAGGAGCCCACGAAGGAAGGGCTTGAGAGGTCACCAGCACAGCCCCTTCCGGGAATCTTAGTTTGTCCGCATCATTCCGTACCACATACACCGGACCGCAAGCTACCCCATTGGAAGCCGTCACGCCGCCCTGGGCCAGGACTTGCGCTGGAGGACTCTCAAACGGGACAGGAGGACCATCTATGGCCGTTTCAGAAACTAACAGGGGGCGGCACTGCAATATGAAGATCTCGTCATCGGACGTTACGGCCCATTCAATGTCCTGGGGTGAGCCGTAGTATTCCTCGAGGCGAGCTGCCAACGATGCCAGCTCGATGCATTTCTCGTCACTGATGGACTGAGAAAAAGCGCGCTGACCGGTCATATTCAGCCGACAAACTCCTTCTTCGGGATCGCAGACGAACTCGCGATCTTTCTGCTTGATGTGCTTCGCCAGGATTTTTCGAGGCTCTTCCTTTGACACCACAATCACATCAGGATCCACGGTTCCGTCTACCACTGCCTTGGGTAAGCCCCAGACGGAGTTGATCACTACAGAGCGATCTCTGATATTGAGCGGGTTGCTCGAATACATGACTCCACCGCTCACGGCGTCGACCATGGCCATGCACCCTACACAGACCAATACGTCCTCATCAGGAATTCCGGTATTCAAGCGATACGTTATTGCAGGAAGCCCATACTTGCTGGCTACCACCTCTTTGTATCCGTCAATGATACTCTCTTCGCTCAAATTCAATATTGAGCGAAACTGGCCGGCAAAGGAACGACCTTCAGCATCTTCTCCCAGGGCGCTGCTTCGGACGGAGACCTTGACGCCAGGTCCTGCTGCTTCCTCGACCTGCCTGTAGGCCTTATGGATCTCTTCCCTCAACTCGGGCGGGACAGGCGAATTGATGATCAATTGTTGAAGATCCGAGCTAAGCCTGAACAGATCCTCCGGTTTTTCGATGTCAGTGGCTTGAATTCGTCGCGCTATCTCTGGAGCAAGACTGTTGTATTCGAAGAACGCACGATACCCCGCCGCGGTGACCACGAAGCCGCTCGGCACGGGAATGGCCAGATTGTTGTGCATGTCCGCCACATTGGCCATTTTTGAACCGACCTGGTCTACCATGCTCGTGGACACGTGGGCCAGTGACACCACCAGTGGACCATCGTGCTTGGCCTGGCCAAGTGCCAGCGATTCGTTGATCCGTTCCTGAATTTCCTTGAAGCGAGAATACAGCTCCGAGTATTTTCCACCGGCGAGCTCATCAAGATGCTTTATGATCCTGAATACATTGACGGATAGAGCTGTGCAGCGCGAACGGACAAAGGACATATCGAACGGCTGAGATCCTGTCAGCGCCTTCTCCAATTCCGTCCTGAGCTCGTGGGCCTTGTTGTTTGCGGTAATGAGCAGCTTGAAGTTGTGGTATCGGTTTGTGAAGTCCGCTCTAATCTCTTCCGGGCTCCGAGAAAGGACTCCTTTGTTCTTCCGACTGGAAAAAAGTTCTCTGAATCGGTTCACCAATCCCATGGGGTTCCTCTGGAGAACAGTGAGGTGAGCATATCCGTCGTACGTAGTGTACCCATTGAAACCGAGAATGCCAGAGAATTAGTCTATCCTGCAAAGCCATATGAATGAAGCGTGATAATGAATGGCCGTATCACTTGCCAAGGGCTCTGTCCCTATCCCACGTGTCGACCGCGTTTATGGAAGCATCGCAGACAGGTAGGGCTGGCGTCTGAAACTGTCCCAAAACTCGGGACACACCAAACATCGTAGCACGATTGGGCCTCGATGCGTGGAAAGGCACCCTCACCCCAACCCTCTCCCAGTGGGCGAGGGAGCCAGAAGAATCCCCTCTCCCATTCTTCGGGGGAGAGGGTCAAGGTGAGGGGGTGTGCCACGATTATCACGGACTGCCGGCTTTTGAGACACTTTCGTCTGGCCGGTATTCGTGTCTCAGACCTGTCTGTGATCGAAGATGGTCGCTCTGACCGCCGTTCTCGACACGTACCACCGCAATCGGACCAACCACATTGCCGCGAATACGAGGCCGTAATTTCGAAATTGTGTTCCAACCTCTCACACGGACGTTGGGCTAGCTCTTTCTCGTCAAGCTGCCCTCCGCTTGCAGGCGCTGCTCCCTGCGCGCCATCCGGAACCGGAGCACGCGTCTTGAGAGCCATCCCACCGCTACGAGGAAGAAAATTAACCCGGCGAGCACCACCATGTTGACAACCTTGACGGGAACGTGCTCCTGGAGGAGCTCCTGGAGTAGGACTGTCAAATAGGACCAGGGACCTACCAGCAGAAGGAAAGCGATAAGCCGGTCGAGGAAGGTCACTATCTCTTCTTCTGACTCTTGTTCGAGCTGCTCCGCAGGGTTCTCCAAGGTTCTTTGCAAGGTCTCGTCTTCCGTATTCTTTTCCCCGGGCTTGATCATGTTGCTCTCCTCCACACGTCTGTCGTGTCTATCACAGGGGAATGGCCTTGGGTCCGTCAGGGCTTGCACACCACTGCCCTGCCGGACAGTGCCTGCTCAATGCTTGGAATGTGGCGGTTCGATCAGAAGTGTTGCCCTCTCCATCAGTGACCGGCACCATGAGATTCCAATCATTGGGGTTTGTCGCAAGGCCTTGTCCACTATGCGAGTACGCACCTCTTATCGGGCCGCGCAGGAGAAGGATGCACTTTCTGTGCCAACGACCCAACGCATTCTTCCAGCAACAGCCGAGGCGCATCTCTTTGGCGATGTTACCTGCTCCAGCAATCGGGTACGAGCTCCGGGCCCAGGCGCGTTTTCGCAGAAGCACGCCAATCTGCGCGGTTTTACATTGTGTAAAGATTGCTGACACATTCCATAAGAGGTGGATCTCCCATGCCGAACGACGAAGTGACCATAGCCCCGCAGGCCCTCCATTCTTGCCTGCCCGGAGCGCGGAACCTGTTAGCTCCCAGCCAATCTTGGGTGTACAATGACCTCACGCCGGTTGACACGCGTGGCACGCTCCTTGAAAGACATACCTCTGCCACGCGTGGACCACAGCTCGAGGAATCGGACAGGAGACGATGCGATGTCAGTGTATCACCGGAAGTTACGTTGCAAGATGATCGTGTTGACCCTGTCTTTCTCCCTTATTCCTCTGTTCGTGCTCGGAGCGACCTTCTATTACCAATTCAGTTCCGCGTACGAGGGCATGGTGTTGGAATCCATCCGCAATCGTGCCCAGAATCGGGTTAGCGCCCTAGAGCTCTTCTTCGAGGAGCGAGTCGCTCAATTGACCGTTCTCGTCATGAATCACTCGTACAAGACCTTAAGCGACGAAGAGTTTCTCAACCAATTGTTTGAATCCATGCAATCCCGCTCCAAATCGTACACTGACTTGGGACTGATAGATGCTGACGGCAATCATGTGGCCTACGTGGGGCCGTTCTATGAAAAACTGAAACATGTCAATTACGTGCACGAGCCATGGTTCTCGGCGGTAATGTCTTCCGGCCTATTTATCAGCGATGTCTTCTCGGGATTCCGCAAAGTCCCGCATTTCATCATTGCTGTCAGACGGATTGAAGGAAACAGAACCTGGATACTCCGAGCTACAGTCAACTCGGACATCATAGACAAGATTGTACGCACCGGGCAACTGGGGAGGAAAGGCGATGCGTTTCTCGTAAACTATCGTAATGAGCTTCAGACCAGTCCACGTTTCTCGGGGGAGTTACTGAGCAAGCCTCGGGCTCCCGATTTCTCCTCCACTGCCGGGACTATTGTGGAAAAGGTGAAGTTTGAAGGCGAGTCGTACCTCTTTGCCGCGTCAGCTCTCGCAAACCCTCGGTGGGTCATGGTGATTCGGGAGGACCTGAGTGAAAAGATGGCGCCCCTCTTTGAAGCCTCTTACCTGGAAGGGGTGATCGGAGGGCTTGGTATTTTGTTGGTCGTTGTGGGGACGTTGTTTACGACCCGGTCAATGACGAACGAGCTTATTCGTATGGAGCACGAGAAGGGGGTAGCGGACCATGCCATGATGCAGGCGGCAAAAATGGCCGCTCTCGGCAAAATGGCCGCCGGCGTAGCCCATGAGATAAACAACCCGCTCCAGATCATTGGCGATCAGGCTGGATGGATGAAAGATCTCCTGGCTGAGGAGGAGTTCCGAGAAAGCGCGAACTATGAGGAGCTCACAAATTGTTTGAAAAAGATCGAGCGGAACCTGGAGCGGTGTCGATCCATAACCCATCGGATGTTACGGTTCGGCAGAAGGATGGAACCTGCCCTGGAGGAGGTGGATGTTCACTCCCTCATAGACGAGACCATAACCTTCCTCGAAAATGAAGCGCGGTTCAGAGAGATTCACATAGAAACCCAATACGCGGAGAAAGTTCCTCATATTACAACTGATAGAGCACAGTTGCAGCAAGTATTCCTCAACATAATCGACAATGGCCTTGACGCGGTCGGCCGAGGGGGTATGATCCGGGTTAAGACTTCCTATAATTCTGGTATCCCGGGAGAAGTGATCATAGAATTCACCGATAACGGCCCGGGTATTCCCAAGGACATGTTGAGCAAGGTTTTCGATCCCTTCTTCAGTACGAAGCCGGCCAACGGAGGTACGGGGCTTGGCCTCTCCATCAGCTACAGCATCATCGAAAAGTTGGGAGGGAAGATTTCGGTCGAGAGCGATGGAAAACACGGGGCTACCTTCACGATACGTTTACCGGTGAAATGAGTGGCACAGGGACGTGAATGGGCGATCAGCCAACTCGGGCGAGGAGACGGCGTCATGGAGAAATTCAGAGTGCTGATAGTAGACGACGAGGACGATTTTGTGGAGACCATGGTCAAGAGGCTCAAGAGCAAAGGCCTTGAAGCCGAGGGGGTGAACAGGGGCCACGCTGCCCTCGAGTTGTTGCGACACAAGGAGTTTGACGTCTGCGTCTTGGACGTCAGGATGCCGGGCATGGATGGCATTGAGACTCTCAGGGAAATGAAGAAGAGGGATCCCTCTCTGGAGGTTATCATTCTTACCGGCCACGGGTCGGTAGAATCAGGAATTCAGGGCCTTCAGTTGGGAGCATACAATTACGTGATGAAGCCAGTACCTTTTCCTGAGTTGCTCGAGCAAATCGTCCAGGCGTACGAGAGAAAGGTTATCGAAGAAGAACGAAGGCAGCATCGCCTGGTTCATGACGCCCCGGAGCTCTAATCTGTGGGCCCTCTGCACAGTTAATTGAATCTCTGAAACGGTGGATCAATATGTTCGTCCTTGATGCACAACCAGGTTTGACCGCCGTGCTCTGCGCGCTCGACATAGGCGTGCTGTGTTCCATCGTCCTGGGGGTGTCGTGCCCTCTTGTTCTTGCGTCCATGGCGCTGATAGCAGATGTCGAATCGGAGAAGTCGGAAGATGTCCCGCGTTGTGGAGGGCCGCAATCTTCGATCTCTCGGACTGACATCTGGTCGCCTGTCAATGCTCTTTCGGCCGGCATAGCCCATGAGATCAACAATCCACTGGGGATAATTGGTCAAGAGGCTCAATTGTTGAAGTACCTCTTGGAGCAAGAGCCCTTCGCGTCGATCGAGGCCTCAGCAGGATGCCTCGAGTCTGTCAGGGAGATTGTCCGCCAGGTGGATCGATGCAAAGAAATCGTGAACAAGCTCTTGAGCCTAGCAAGGCAGAGCGATCCCATCATTCAGCGTACAGACATCAACACGATCGTAGTGGAAATGGCCAACCTTGCGGAAAGGCAGAATCTGGTGGACAAGGACGTTAAGATCGTGAGGAGTCTCAGGAGGGAATTACCACTCGTACACACCGATCCTCCTCTCGTCAGGCAGGTAATTCTGAACCTGATCAATAACGCTATTCAAGCCATTGAGAAAAAGGGGACCGTAGCGATAAGCACCGCGCCAGCAGGCGAATGGGTGGAAATAGCCATAACTGATGATGGTTGCGGAATTCCTCAGGAAAATATGTCCAAAATCTTCACTCCATTCTACTCCACCAAGCCCCACGGAACAGGTACGGGACTGGGATTGGCCATATGCCGCGGTATCGTGGAGAGGCTTGGCGGACAGCTCACCGTGGGAAGCGAGGTCGGCAAATGTACCACGTTCACGGTGAGGCTCCCGGTTGAAGGCCCTGCAAGGAGTAGGTGACATGAAGTCTTCTCCCAAAATCTTGATAGTTGACGACGAAGAGAGATTCAGGACGACCATGTGTAAGCTCCTCACCATACGTGGGTTTGACGCAGTTGCCGTAGAGGGTGGGCTCAAGGCCATCGAGCACGCGAAGGAGCAACCGTGTGATGTGGTGATTCTGGATGTGAGAATGCCGGAAATGAGTGGTGTGGACGTGCTCGCAGAGATCAAGAAAGTGGATGCAGACATAGAAGTCATAATAATGACTGGCTACGCCTCAGTGGACACGGCAAAGGAGATCCTCACACGGGGGGCGTACGACTACATGCTCAAACCGTACTCGATCGACGAGCTCGTGGAAAAGATCGAGGCAGCAAATGAACGCCGCCAAACTCGGACCCGACTCAAAGAGCAGGCTGTGGATTAGGGTGCGGAAGAGACCGAAGACAAATTTCGCTAAAGGCCAGAGATTCGCTTCTTTTCGACGCTGTTCCCCGACATGCCCGGGAGCTATCTTGGGGCCAATCTATTGCAACAACATTCCTCATATACCCGACGCCAGAAGTTTTTTCCTCTTCCCACATGCCGAGAACATTTGTGGGAGGTTTGCAGACCGGTGGGACGGGCGTCTCGCCCGTCAGTGTTGAGGAGGAGAAAAGGAAATTACTATTGGCAACCGCTATAGATAAGCCATTCCGTAAGTAAGCTTGGCTTTGTGTGTGAAGTGGGCGCTGGACGCGGGATTTCAACCTGTGGTTCGGCTCGGGTAGTTCGCAATCCGAACGGCCCCTTCTGGAAAAAAGATAAGCCGAGGAGCCATGGTACGAGCGACATGGAGCTCCCCGGCATCTCAGTCGACCGGGGCTGAGGCCGACTGAAGGGTTTATTTCTTCATGATATCCTGTTTGCTAACATTCATGACTCTGATTGCTGATTTTCCTTTCTCGCCGTCCGTGTACGCCACCCGGAGAATGTCACCGGGTTGAGGGGTGATACCGATCAACGCATTCGCTACATTGAACGTCAGTTGCTTCCCTGTTGATTTTCCGTACGGGTGCTCTTTGCTCTTGCTCGTGTCGTACACTTCTATAACTATGGTCTTTGCGTTCTGGTCGTACGATAGGCACTTCCCTTGCGCAACGTCGGCCGCGGTAGCAGGAAGAGCGAAAGCGAGCAGGAGCACAAGTGGAGCTATTATAAGGATGACATTTCTTTTCATCGATTTTCCTCCGGAATTGATAGGCCTCTACGCTTGTACTGCGGCCTTGTCCTCTTGGAGTCTCTTCTCCCTCAGCTCCTGTGCGGCTCCCTTAAACATGATACCCATTATGTAGAGGCAGATCAGCCCCACAGCACCCAGGATGAGAACTGTGGCTGGGGCTTCGTACTTGAATTGCTTCAAGATGATGGATATCATACACGCGACAACGGCCAGTCCGAAGGCAATCCGGATGCCGTAGCCTTTTGCGTATTTGGTCGCGACTGTCCCGATCTGAGCGCCGATAGCGGCTCCGCAAAGCATCACGAACACCGCCCAGATCTCGATTCGGCCTTTGACTCCATAGGTAAACGTGCCATACAGACCGGAGATCATAACCTCAAACAGGTCGGTTCCAACCGCGATGTGTGTGGGACAACCAATGAAGTACACGAGTGCAGGCATGCGCAGCAAGCCACCGCCAATGCCGAGGAAGCCGGCGAGAACGCCTGTAAGAAAGCTCACGATGATGGGGAGCCACATGGAGCATGTGATTCCGGCGGTCTTAAAGTGCATCATCGGGGGTATTCGGATCTTCTGCAACGTCTTGTACCACGTGAAGCCTTCGGCGCCATGCTCTCCAACGATACCCGCTTTTTTCTTCTTGATCGCTTTTCGGTAGTCGGCAAAGACCATTAATGCAATGAGCAAGAGGACGCCTACGTACACCCAGCGCACCACAGGGCCAACCTTCCCGATTCGCTCGAGCCACATGACGACCTGAGCCCCGCACTCGATACCGATCACCGTGCCAACCACCATGATAATGCCGAGCTTATAATCCACATTACCGAACTTCGAGTGCCTGAAGGTCGAGATCATGGATTTACCGGCTATATGGGCTATGTCAGTGCCGATGGCGTATGCCATAGGGAATCCCAGAATGTTCAAGCCAGGCGTGACCATCCACGCTCCTCCCATTCCGAAGAAGCCTCCGATAACTCCTACGGAGAAGCCTATGAGGAGGAGACCTGGCCATAGTATATTTATGCCGGCAATCGGCATGTACATGTACAACCAGTCCATTGTGTAGACCTCCTTCTTGGGTCCTTAAATCAATGTTCCACGATCTTGCGTGACGTCAGGTCGATTCCGGTCCGCTTCATGATGAAGTCAGTCAGCAGGCCGAGCCCACACCCAAGGAATGCGGTAATGATTGTGCACACTAAACCGAACATGAAGGGGTCCGTATTATACAGATCCAGGAAGTACACGGTGACCGGGGAAGATACCATCCTCTTGTCTGCCACTACGACCAGCATTTCTGCCTTTCCGCCTGCCGCGTGCACCAAACCCGGGAAAAGGACAGAGACGGCCCCGAAGAGCGATGCGAGTTTGAGCCAGAGTCGTTTCATTCCTGAAGACCTCCTTTCTCCGGTGGGTCTTGAGATATGCTGAATCAGCTTTGTCCTGTCCTAGCAATCACGATGCCAACATCGAAGACAGGCAGTCCAAATCATGTCCTGGCGGTAATGAACCGAATAGGTTCCCATCGATTCGACACTTTTTTGCACCCGAGCCATGTCGGTTTTCTTTACAGCCTGTAAACTTACGTATCGCGAACGATCTTGACACGTGAGACGCTCCCAATGTCTGATGGAGGTACAGTTATTGCACCGTGCTCGCAGGTGTGTGTCAAATAGTACGAGAGGTCGTTGGAGAACCTCACCGTGGGGCACAGTCGCGGGACGGGTGATTCAAGAAGAGATCAGATTTCGGGCGGTTCCCGAACCGGTACCAATTCCGGCGGCCGTTGCACGTGTGATTGAGGTCTTGTAGCGACTTCCTCTGTTGTCAGAACCAAGACGGAAAGCCCGAAAACCCACCCCCGAGTGAAACAAGCCATGGCGAGCTTCCTGCAAAGACTGGCGAATCGAATAACCAAATGGAAGACAACCCGAACGGCTTCCGGCGGTGACAGGGTTTCGCGGCTTTTCAAATTCAAGTACACGTGTTTCAAGGATCTTCTGGCATCAAACACGGAGCTCCTCAACATCCTGACCGATTTTGAAGAGAAGCTCCGGGGACGCCAGGTCTTTGGAATGACCTACGTCAGATCACAAGCTGCACGGGCTGTATTTCACACGCTCCGGATGGTAAAGAGTCTGGATGACCTCTCAGGACACAAGTACGGGTCGCTCTTCAAAGTTGTGGACATCATAGACCTGCTGATAAAGGATGAGCTGGGCAAGAAAAAAGAGGTTCCTGTTGCCGAGTTCGTCATTCCCTATTCCGTGATCACCAAGGACATGGTCGATTGGGTAGGCGGAAAAAGCGCGAACCTCGGAGAGCTTCGCAATAGAGTCGGAGTCCCGATACCGGAGGGATTCGCCATAACCACCAACGCGTATGAATTCTTCCTCCAGCGAAACGATCTGATAGATGAAATCAACAGACGCAGAATGGACCTAGATCCAAGCGATCCCAACGCTATCGTCGAAGTGAGCGAACAGATTCAGAGGCTCATTATTTCCGCTCCGATACCCGAAGATCTTGATAGTGCAATCCGTCGCGGATACGAAGAGATGGTCGCAGATATCAGGCGGCGGCGAGGGCTGCAGCAAGATACGGTGGTGCCGGTGGCCTTGCGAAGTAGCGCCATAGGCGAGGACAGTGAGCTCTCTTTCGCAGGTCAGTATCTCTCCGTGTTGAATGTGCCGCCGGAGAGAATCGTAGATACCTACAAGCTCGTGGTGGCCAGTCTTTACACGCCCCGGGCCATCTCGTACCGGCTGAACAGGGGAATGAGAGACGAGGACACGGCCATGAGTGTTGCCTGTATCGAGATGGTGCCGTCTGTTGCCAGCGGGGTCATGTATTCGCGTCATCCGCTCGATCTGATGCGGGATCGAGTCCTGATCAATGCCGTCTGGGGGCTCGGGCCGTACGCTGTCGACGGGGTCATCACACCTGATTCCTATCTTGTCGCAAAGGACTCCGACCTGACCGTCGAAAATATGACTGTTGCCGACAAACCGGTTCAGCTCGTCGCAAATCCGGCTGGAGGACTCTCAGAGTTTCCTGTGGATCCTGAAAAACGGACGCGGCCCTGTTTGACGGAGGAGCAGATCAAGACTCTGGCCCGCTGGGCAGTGATCCTCGAGAAACATTACAAGTATCCCCAGGATATCGAATGGGCTCTCGATCCTGAGGGGCATCTGCTTATGCTCCAGGCTCGTCCTCTCCACCTGGAAAAATATGGGGAAGATAGAGCAGCAACCTATCCGAGCATCGAGGGATACGACCTCTTGCTGGAAGGTGGTTCAGTGGCGTATCCAGGTGTGGGAGCCGGTCCGGCGTTTCATGTGCGGTCCGACGATGACCTCCTGGATTTCCCGGATGGTGCCGTTCTCATAGCCAAACACTCGACCCCGCAGTTCGTGGTGGTCATGAAAAAGGCTCAGGCAATCGTGACCGAGGCAGGGAGCGTCACCGGTCACATGGCCTCCCTGGCACGGGAATTCGGCGTGCCCACCCTCCTGAGCCTGAAAGACGCGGGAACCGTCATTGCCCCGAATTTGGAGATCACCGTGGACGCGTACTCCGGAAGAATCTACAGGGGAAGAGTTCCGGAGCTCATCGCCCTTGAGAAGAGACGAGAATCAGCCATGAAGGATACGCCCGTGTACGACACCCTACGCCGCGTCGCGGATTGGATTGTGCCCTTGAATCTGATTGATCCGAGATCTCCCGAATTCAGACCGGAGAACTGCAAGACCTTGCACGATGTCATGCGATTCTGTCACGAGTACTCGTATAAGGAGATGTTCCAGCTCAGCGATATCTTGTCCGACGTGCGGGAAGGGGGAGCGCGCAAGCTCGTCGCTCCCGTTCCTTTGGACCTTCATGTGATCGATCTGGGAGGAGGGCTGGCACATCTGTCCGAATTCTCCCGCAGGGTGACGCCGGATCAGGTCGTATCAATACCGTTTAAGGCAGTCCTCGATGGGATGATTTACGTAGGCATTCGGATGAACGGGCCAAGGCCCGTAGATCTGGGCGGTTTCCTTGCAGTGATGAGAGAGCAGATGCTCTCCGCCGGTAACATGAACGAGAGGTTTGGGGATCGAAGCTACGCCATAATTTCAGATACATATCTCAACTTTAGCTCCAGAATCGGGTATCATTACAGCGCGTTGGATTCGTACTGCGGCCAAAGCGTCAACAAAAATTACATTACCTTCTCCTTCAAGGGGGGGGCGGCTGACGATGTGCGGCGGAGCCGCCGTGCACGCTGTATAGCTTCAATCTTTCAGGCCCTAGATTTTGCAGTGGAACTGCGGGAGGACAGAGTGGATGCCCGGTACTACAAGTACGAGGAGCATTTGACACGGCAGAAGCTCGAGATGATCGGCAGATTGCTTCAGTTCACCCGGCAAATGGATATGCTGATGAACTCTGAGCAGAGCGTAGAGACTTTCGCCCGCTGCTTTTTCGAGGAGAACTACAACCTCGATGACCTCGTGCAAGCCGACGAACCTGTCGTTGCGGGACAGTAATTTAGAGAGCCCCCGATGCAGGCCGCTTTGCTGCGAAGCCTTTGCGCGCACGTGAATGCTACGAGCGGTAGAACTCCCTGTTGTTCCTGAAAACGGCCTTTGCTAATATTACCCTCGTGTCTCGTTAGTCGCACCGAGGAAATGAGCGTTGAATGCCAGCGAGATTAAGGCTCCTCCGGAGAAAGGACGCGCTCAAAGCCGAGGAGAATATCATGTCAAAACGTACCGACGGGCCCAGAGTTCTTATTAGAGTGAATGACAAAGCAGGGAACGAGTACTTGTGTCCCGTTGAGGAGCTGCGCGACCCGAAGAATATTACGCAAGAGGAATTGCGCTATTGCTTTGACTCAACACAAGAAGCGTTCACCGACCGAGAGGTCATGGCCATCATACGAAGCGAGTTTCGCAAGCATCCCAAAGACGACGACTAAGGACCTGAAGGTCTTCGACTAGCCCTAGGACTCGTGGGTTCGCACCAGGGAGGCGGAAACATAGGCAGCGAATCTCTCCGGCCCAGGTCTTCGTGGCGACGGTCGCAGCTTTCGCACTGAATAGCTTCTTTCACCACAGAGAAGAAGGCATGTCCCAGACACGAGAAATGATCGCTCAGCAGGATACGGAACGGATTCCGGATCTGGCTCACTATCTGAGTGGGCAGAAGGCCACGGTAAAGGAATTTGCCGCGGGAGAGAAGATCACAGGACCTGGTGAAGGTCGCGATCGCATTATCTGTCTCATCTCGGGTCGGGCAGAGGTGGTTGTGGGATACCGAGCTTCCGGCGAAGTGATTGTTGAAGGCCTGGATCCGGGGGATGTCTTCGGTAATTTGGCCTTTCTCACAGGGAGAGCATGGCCCAAGGACGCTGAGCTCGTGGCCACTGAGCCTTCGACCGTCCTGGAGATATCACTGGACCGTTTCCAGGTGATTCTTCGGGAAAATCCGGAATTCACGGTTTCTCTCCTCAAATCCCTGGGCAAGAAGGTCGTCCAGGGGGATCGCAATGAATTTGCCGCGCTGGTCCACGTGGAAGGGACGGACGCTGCCGCTGTCTGCGCCTATCCCTCTCATCCCGGTCTCCCTGATGAGGTGCAGTCCCGATTTCAAGCCCTGGCGCTCGCAGGAGAGTCTGTCCTGATCGTAGGGGAAAACGGGGTTGGAAAGGACGTGCTGGCATACGCCATCTTCGGAGCCGCCATTACCCACAATGAGGTGCTGGTGCCCGTGGATGTGCGTCGAATGCGGAGAGAGATAGGTTTCCTACGGACTCGGTCGCACTCGGGGAACGACACTTGGCATGAGGCCACGGAAGAGATGCAGTTCTTTTTCGGACGGGAGACGCGAGGAGAGAACGGAGCAATCAAGACGCTTCCCGGATATCTGGACCTGGCCAATAATGGAACTCTTTTCATTCGAGGGGCGGAGCATCTCAAGGCAGTGACTCAGCAGAAACTGGTGGACGCACTGAAAACCGGGGTTTACTGTCCGGTGGGTAGCAGCCAGGTCATGAAGGCAGATTTCCGTCTCATCTGCACGACAGAGATCATTCCTGATCAATTTACCCTGTACAGGCACCCCTTAATGTACGAGCTCAAAGACAGCTCGCTGTTTGTGCCACCTCTGCGGGATCGACAAGATCAGTTGCTGCCATTGGCTAGACGTTACCTGGCCCATTACGCCAGAGAGATGAACAAGAAGGTCCCCACACTCTCCGAGCTCACCGTGAAGGCAATGACGGATTATTCATGGCCGGGGAATGACCTTGAATTGGCCAATACCATGAGGCGGGCGGTCATGGTATGTCCCGACGACCTGATCCGACGGCAAGACCTCATGTTCGACAGCCGGCGTCCTGAAGGTCGGGCCCGCTACAATCTTCTCAGGATTAAGCCCATTCGGCAGGCTCTGCTGAGCCCGCTCTTTCCCGCGATTCTTCAAAGTGCATTTGTACCCTTGTTTGTGGCCACAGTCCTTCTTCTATTTCTCGGCCCCGCGGATCCATCAAAAAACTTGGCGTCGGTAGTGATGTGGGCGCTGGCGTGGCCCGGGCTCATCGTGGCGGCATTCTTCGGCGCACGTATTTCTTGCAGTATATGCGCGATCGGAGCCCTGAGCACCCTGGCAAAACGAATTGTGTCGCTGGAAATCCCGTTTCCCGAAATACTCAAGAAGCGGAGCGACTTTCTTATAGCAGGAGGCATTCTCTTCCTCATCTGGATGGAATCCGCGACGGATATGCGGAATCATCCCTTCTACCTCGGACTGCTGTTACTCGTCATGTTTGTCCTCGCGTTCGTCATGAACACGCTCTATGCGAGGCAGTCATGGTGTCGCTACCTCTGTCCGTTGGGGGGAATGACAGGACTTCTGGCTCGAACATCACTCGTGGAGTTGAGGGCCCAGCGCGAAATTTGTCTTTCCCGGTGCAATTCACCCACGTGTTATTTCGGGACTTCCAAGGCCGAGGGATGTTCGTTCGGACAAGTTGTGGCCACGTTGCACAGCAATCACTTCTGCAAGATTTGCGCTAGCTGCGTCAAAAACTGTAAGCTCGACGCAATCATGCTCAATGTGAGAATTCCAGGGGACGAACTGGGAGAAGTGCGTCATGTGCGAACCGGGACGGGATTTCTCGTGTTGGGTCTCTGCGGCGCACTGATTACAGACCTCTTTCTCAGGACACCGCACTATGAGCATCTGGTCAGTTGGTTGGCCTGGCCCCAAGTAGCCACGTTCACGTTTTCCTACCTTGGGGTTATTCTCGGAGTAAATCTGCTCTCCCTTGGGGCAACCGCTCTGTCGCGTCGCACCTTCAGGGAGCGATTTCTTGAGAATTATTCACGATTCGCTTTGTCCCTCCTCCCTCTTGCCGCAATGGGTCTTCTGGCGTTCCACCTGCACTATTTCTTCACAGTTGGCGCCAAAGCTCCCGGTCTCATCGGGCAGTACTTTGGGATCGCCTCCCTGGAAGGATCAAACCCTGTCATGCCCACAGCCGGCTCTCTGCTTGTACAACACCTCCTCATTGTTACTGGGCTTGGCTGGAGCCTGATCACCATGTGCCGTCTCGGGCGCTGGTCACGGAACGCGAGGGTCTTCGCGGTCCCGCTGGGAGTGCTACCGCATGCCCTAGTGGCCTGTCTCCTCGCACTGGCCATAACAGTTCTGCTGAGAATGGCTTTTTCTTGACGGTCGTCTTGCCAAAAGGCTCGGAGGGCTATTCTTCTCCGAGGAGCCCTCCGTCCATTCGTCCATAAGAAATCCAGAAGCTTCTTACAGTCACAACCGTTACAGTGATTGCCAAGAATTCTGTTCCCTTCGCGTGTGTCGAGAGCGTTTTCGCGAGGATCCCAGACCGGGGGAGCGGGTCTCTCTCCCCGGTCATTTTTGAACAGGCGAAACGGACATTATCTTTGGCAACCGCTACTATATGAATGTCATTCCGTGGTCTGAGCCGCTGCGCCCTCTTCGGCTACGGTCAATCCCTCTGCTTCAACCTCCGTGGGTTCCGCCTCTGAGACCTCTACCGGCTTGACAGGCTTCTGGACCGTGCCACCGGACAAGAGCCGGCGCCTGCTCGGCTTATCGATTATGGTTCCCGGTGGCGCAGCGTAGGACGGATGAGCGAGATCCATCCCTGAATGCTTCCAGATATACGTGTACGCGTCAGCTATACTGTTGATCATGTCGCTGTAGATGTTGTTAACGTCGCGGTTGGTCAGGACAATCTGCCTGTTGAACTTGTCGGGAGCGCGAAAGATCGAATACATGTCTTCTCGCGTCTGGGCGTTGAAATGGGGGTTCCGCACGTGTTTGAGCGTGGGGGTCGTATCCGAGCGCAACGACTCCATGAGCTCCCCGAGAGAGTTGTAGTCTCCATACCCGTCGTAGAAAACCCAGATGTCGATAACGCTCTCGGCGACAAGGGCGTCGAGTGCGCGGGAGAATCTGTCGAGGTACTTCAGATCCGGAAATTCAGGCATCTTGGTGAGCACGATGGACTTGCCGATCATCCCAAGCCGTCCGGCAAGGTTTGTCTGAGACGTGTCCAACTTGATAGCGCCGCCTTTGAATGCTGCCACGCAGTACGGTATGTCCCGCATCAAACGCGCGTATGACCGAGACCGTATTTCTTCCAGATCGATGATCTTGCCCGGATTTGACATCACGTCCCGATCCACAAAGGTCATTCCTCTGAGAAAATCGTAGCGGTTCTGGTAAATGTACTGGCCCATGGACCGCGGTATCAGCCTGAGGACATCCTTGGTGACGCTCCTGAGGAACTCCACGTGGCTGTCATAGGGGACGTATGCGTGAGCCGGAACGGTAAGGAGAATTGAGAGAAGGAATGCCGGCAACAGGTTCTTGAGCGCTCTGACCATCGAGAGGCCTCCTTGAGAAAGGAGTGTTCGCGGGAGACTCTATCCCACACGGGTGAGGATACCACAGTGCGAAACTAAAATCAATCCTCATTTCAAGATACTAGTCAGAATAGATGATAGATTGCCTTAAGAGAGGCGACCGCCATACTTGCGCTTCCATTCGAAAAGCACGGTGAGAGCCTCAAGTGGGGTAAGGGACTCGGGGTCCAGACTTTCCAGCTCTCTTGCCAGGTCGTCTGCCATGTACCCGAACAACTCGGCCTGGACCGGCCCACCTTTCGAAAGGCTCTTCGCTCGTTTGCCCTGCGCGATTGTTGGCCTGCCCCAGGGATCGATTTCTTTCTTTTCAAGATTGGAGAGGATTTCCTTCGCGCGCGCTATGACTGAATCTGGTATTCCAGCCAGCCGAGCCACCTGAATCCCGTAGGAGCGGTTCGAGCCGCCCGGGACTATCTTGCGCAAGAAGACGATTCGATCTTTTGATTCTCGAACAGCGATGCTGAAGTTACGTACCCGGTCTCGTTCGCGGGCTATGTCAACCAGCTCATGATAGTGCGTCGCGAAGAGCGTTCGAGGACCGGCTTTGGCTTTGTCATGGAGGTATTCGGTCACCGCCCACGCGATGGAGAGGCCGTCAAAAGTGCTGGTTCCTCGTCCAATCTCGTCAAGCAGCACGAGCGATCGCTCGGTCGCGTTGTGGAGTATCTCAGCCGTCTCGTTCATCTCCACCATGAAGGTAGACTGTCCGAACGCTAGATAGTCTGCGGCTCCGATACGCGTAAAGATGCGGTCCACGATACCGATGGACGCCTCCTTCGCGGGAACTAATGAGCCGATCTGGCCCATGAGAACGATCAGGGCCGTTTGCCGCATGTACGTGGACTTGCCTGCCATATTTGGTCCGGTAATGATCAAGATCTGATTCTCGGACCGATCCAAAGTGACGTCGTTGGGCACGTACGGCTCCCTGTGATCGAACTGCTCCACGACCGGATGCCGTCCTTCAATGATGCGAATCTGCTCTCCGTCGTGGACCTGAGGGCGAACGTATCCCGCAGCAGTCGCAATTTCGGCAAAGGATTGGAGAACGTCAATCGTGGCGACGGAAGCCGCTGTCTGCTGTATTCTGGGTATGATCTCCAGGAGCCTGGTTCGTAGCAGCTCGAAAATCTTTTCTTCCAGCTCGACTATCATTTCCTGCGCGTTGAGCACCTTGAGCTCGTATTCTTTGAGCTCTTCCGTTATATAGCGCTCAGCGTTCACAAGGGTCTGCTTCCGGGAATAGGACGCGGGAACCTTGTCCCTGTGGGTGTTGGTCACCTCGATGTAATACCCGAAAACTCGATTGTACCCGACCTTGAGATTGGGAATGCCCGTAGCCTGCCTCTCTCTTGCCTCGATACCCGCTATCCACTCTTTGCCGCTCACCTTGATCGAGCGAAGCTCGTCGAGCTCCTTGTCGTATCCGTCTCGAACCACCCCTCCTTCCCGCAAGGAAGGGGGGGGAGAATCCACGATCAGAGCAGCGATGGCATGAGCCACGTAGGCCAGATCATCCATCCTACTCAGCTCCGCGGCGAGCGGGGTGTCAATCTGTCCTATGAGGTTGATGAGGGCAGGGATTTTCTCAGCGGAGAATCGAAGTTGCACGAGATCGCGGGGGGTGGCACTCTTTAACGATATTTTGCCTGCGATTCGTTCCAGGTCTCCGATCTCTCTGAGCAAGGTCCGGATCTCACCACGTTCCACGGTGCGCTCGACGAGGCTTTCCACAGTCTCACTGCGTCGCAGAATTTCCCGCACATCCATGAGGGGGTAGGAGACCCACTGCCTCAGGAGTCGTCCCCCCATAGAGGTGCAGGTTTTGTCCAGAAGGCGGATGAGGGTCCCGTCAGAGGTGCCGTCCTTCAAGCTCTTGAATATCTCCAGGTTTCTGAGCGTAGACTGATCCAGCACCATGTAGCTTCCCAGGTGATATACCCGGAGGGGCTTGATGTGGACAGGAACGTCGAACCTTGTCTGTTTCACGTACCCTACTACGGTGCCGGCGGCCACAGTCAGAGCCGACTCATCGGACAGTCCAAACCCTTCCAGGTTTTGGACACCGTACAGCTCCCTGAGAGCTTCGCAACATCCATGAGGCTCGCACAGCCATTCTTCTACCCTGTGCACGTACAGGGAGCCGTCCACTACTGCGAACGCGGGGTGGTCATCGGGTAGACGCTCGGAAACGAGTACTTCCTTGGGTTCAAGGCGTCTCAGCTCCTGAGCCGCGAGAGACAGGTCATCGGTCCCGGTCACGAGCAGGTCTCCTGTGGAGAGGTCCAAAGCGGCAAGACCTATCTGCTCGTTCTTTGTAGCGAGCGCCACCACAAAATGATTTTCGTCTGCCTTGAGCGTTCCGGGATCGTCCGTAAGGCCTGGAGTCAGTACCCGCGTGACGTCCCGACGGACGATGCCCTTTGCGGTCCGAGGATCCTCCACTTGATCGCAGACCGCCACTCTCTCGCCGGCCATGAGGAGCCTGGATATATAGGAAGAGGCTGCGTGGTGAGGGAAGCCGCACATGGGAACGGCTTCCTCTTTGTTCTTGTCACGGGTCGTCAGCGCGATATCGAGGATCTGGGAGGCTTTTCGAGCATCCTCGAAGAACATCTCGTAAAAGTCTCCCATGCGGAAGAGGAGGATAGCATCCGGATGACGGTTCTTGTGAGCCTGATATTGGCGCATCATGGGGGTGAGATTCGAATCCGACACGGGCTCTATCCTGGACAAAGGTCTCAACTCCCTGCGGAGGGACGCACGAAAGTTCTGGAATATTCCCGCATGATACTCGCAGCACCTCTTGAGTCAAGCAGCGCGCATTGGGCCAAGGCGTCCGTGTGCAGGCCTTGGAACCTCGGCCTCGTAGCAGGAATACGTGTATTTTCTGGACCGGCAGGCAAGAATTTGCTACTCGGTACAAGAAGGCGTGATGATGAGCTAGGCCTGTGCGAGACGTTTTTTTCGCCTCTTTGTGCCCAAAATCTGTTGGGAAGGCAACAATCATGCAATTCAAATTGGAGATCATGCTGTGTAGCGGATCGGGGGCATTCATACCTCGGACAGCTTTGGGCCAGAAGCTTGCGTCTTTGAGAAATCGTGCCATAGCTTCCGGAATGAAATTCCTGACGGAAAATGAGGTATTGGAAGAAGTGAAACGACGCCGCGGAGAGTTGGACATCGATGAAAAAGACGTACGTTGACGCTAATGTCTTGATTGCGGCATTCCAAGGTGACGAGCTGACATCGCCGGAGGTGCTGAAGGAGACTTCAAAGATCTCACGTCTCTTCGGCCGCTTGGATCGCAAACTGTGGGCTCACCTGAAATTGCCCGGTAGCAACCGAGGCTTGCCTCTTCAGAAGGGTTCTTCGGGGAGCGAAGTCACCTGGGTAGCGTAGCTGCACGCTTGGGCTGGTCGTGCTGATCCAGATCGATGCAACCTGCATCCGAATATCCTTTGCGAAAGGCCTGAGCGCTCATGGGGGTGGGTTTGCCGTATTCCCTTCGGACACGGCCGAACGTGCGCTCCATGTATCGACCAATCATTTGTTGTTTGGCAATGACAAGATCCTTGCAGCACCTCAGCTCCTCCACCCTGACCGTTCTGGCTCTCTCCTCGAATCGCTCACCGATGCGTACCACCGCGCCATTGAGGTACGCATTCTTGAGGGACTGTCCGTTCCATCCCCGGTGTGTCCTTTTGAGCTCGGGCAAGGCCCAGTCCGAGAGCAGCTTCAGTTCCCGCATGAGAAACCGGAAGGTGCGGGCTGCCACCTCGGAATCCGCCCTGGTACCGATAAAGCTCAGCAGGGGCTTGGAGCCAGGTCTGCGGCGAAGGATATGCTCGCACTCAAACCCTCGCGACACGTGAACGATGAGGCCTCTGACCCAATTTCGCACCACACGGCCGGGGTCGACAAATGCCTCTGACACTTCGATGCTGGAATTGATCTCCTCCACCGGAAGGTCGGCCATAGCGAGGTTGTACTTGGAAAGGAGCTCCCTGGCCTTGACCGCTGCCAGAGCGGCCTCGTTCTCATTTGAAGACTTGGCGAGCTCAAACAACTTCCGAACCTTATCAACAACTTGGTCTCGTGTCACGTTTGTATCCCGTCCCCGAAAAAGTGCCTCGTCATATACCACGCGTAGAGCGCCGGTCAAGTATTTTCCGAGGCTCCCGGCGTACCGTTCAGTCACACGTCAAGCGAACCCTGTGTACACCGTGGCATTGTCAGCCTGGCAAAGCAGTGGTGCAGGAGCAGACAGGGCTTTCCCGAGACGGAGCTCAACGCACATCGATGTGCGTAAGCATTCACTCTTGAGCGGGAGGAGAGGAGTGATTAGCAGAAATCATTGACGATTTTGTTCTGTCCGCCGCGCAGAAGTGAATGCTTACCGATGTGCGCCAAAAAACCTTGACAGATTCGTCCGATCTCTGTACACAGGATCCTGAGAGGACAATCATGGTCTGCACCCGGCACACATTCTTTTTCTTTTTTAGCTTTAGAAGGAGTACGTGCGTGACCTGAGTGTGACCCTCTCACAACAAGGCATGAAAGAAGCAGAGTTCACACTCTGCTTTTTTTTTGCCTGCGGCCGGCTTGTCCCTGCTCCACCAAGCAGCCGGCACTCGATCGATTAGTACGAAAGGAGAAAGACGTGAAAGGACCTCTCGATGGTGTACGCGTAGTTGAAATCTCAATGTTTCAGCAAGGCCCAGCAGCAGGCATGCGTCTCGGTGACCTGGGCGCCGATGTGATAAAGATTGAACCTCAAACCGGCGACCCTGGCAGAGAATTTATGAGGATCATCGGCGCGATGGTAGGCCTGGAGGGCCGGAATTATTATTTCGAGCACTGCAACCGTAACAAGAGGAGCGTCGTTCTCGACCTGAAGAAACCTGAGGGCATGGACGCGATGCTCAGGCTGATCGATACTGCTGACGTTTTCCTGAACAACATGAGCATAGAAGCCCCGGAGAGAATGGGCTTGGGGCCGGAAGCCCTCTTGGCGAGGAACCCCCGACTGATCTATGCCCACGCGTCCGGCTGGGGGCGGAAGGGAGAAGAGGCGAAAAATTACTCCTTTGATTACACTGGGATTGCCCGATGTGGGATGATGATGTCCTGTGGAGAGAACGGCGCTTCGCCCGCCCAAATCCTTCCCGGAATCGGGGACGAAGTAGCATCTTTGACCTGTGCGTGGGCGGTCACTGCAGCCCTCTATGCCCGGGAGAAGACAGGCAAGGGGCAGGTTGTGGACACTTCTCTCATGGGAAGCATCATTGCCATGCTAGGGCTCGTGGTGGCGGCGCCGGCCATCACGGGGCAGGAGTTCCCGAGAGAAGTCAGAAAATGCGCAGGGAACGCCATTTACAACCACTATCGCTGCAAAGACGGACTGTGGATTGCCATCGCTCACCTGCAGCCGGACCGCTACTGGCCCAGAGTATGCCAGGCTCTGGACCTGGAAGAACTGATCGATGACCCAAGATTCAATACCGTAGAGGCACGGAGCAAGAATGCGAGCGAGTTGGTGGCCAGGTTCGATGAAAGGTTCGCAACCAGGCCGAGGCATGAGTGGCTGGAGGTACTAAACCGGGCGGGGTGCATTTGTACACCGGTACAGACCCCTATGGAAGTCACGAACGACCTTCAAGCATTGGCGAACAACTACTTCGTACACCTGGACCACCCAAGGCACGGCAAGACAAAAATGGTTGGTTTTCCCTGGGATTTCAGCGAGACACCGGCCACCTGTCGACGGCCGGCCCCCGAGCTTGGCGAGCACACGGAAGAAATCCTCATGGAGATTGGCTACGGCCCCGCGGAAATTAGCGACATGCGTAGGCTTGGAGTGATCGGGAATTGAGACTCTAATGCTGGCTGGAAAGCCGTCGCTCCGTGCCAGTAACCAAATTCCCTGTATCGCTACCCGATGATCTTATCAAGCCTCGGCCTCACCCCGGCGATCTCAGGATCTGCATCCGGGGCAGGCCCCGGGGGATCGGCACGGGCCATAGTGGAGCCCATTGGAAATAGGTCTGGCGACAATTCATAAGCGGAGCCGCAAGCGACCGAGTGAAAACACTGTGCGGAGCTTTCAACTAGGACAAATGCCCTGCATGTTCAACGAGCGGCAGTACAGTCCCCTCCGCCCCCCCCTGGGTCTGGATTGACACTCTAGCAGCCTGTGCTGTATGCTTGTGCTCATCGGTACGTATGATCGGGGCCTCCCATCCGCGGGGTGGAATGCCGTTGAGTTGGCGGCAAGGCTACACATGGACTATTTCGGTCAGGGAAACGAACGGTGCTACGTCGGATTTCAATGCCGATTGTCTTGATGCTGACCCTTGGGGTGGGAGTTTGCGGCGCTACCGCTGAAGAACGCCTCGTTTCGGTTTCACTCGAACATGGACACGACCTGCACGGATGCATCTTTTTTCCTGACGCATCGGGCTCTGGGCGGTTACCGGCAGTAATTGTTGCAACAGGTGCAGGCGGTACCAAGCTGATTCAATACAGAGAGTATTGTCGAAATCTTTCAAAACAGGGATTTGCCGCTCTGCTCGTTGACGGCTCGAACTACCCCGAGTACCTGACACCGGGGCCTGACACGTGGCGTCGGATGCCCTACCACATCTGGTCCTGGGTGAACCATTTTACCGTCGCCATTGCACTCGCATTTGACCACAGGTGGTACATCCGAAATATCCGGGAGGCCGTTGATTACCTGTACGCTAATCCGAAGATAATCCGTTCCAAGATTGGGCTTTCGGGTTTTTCCCAGTCAGCGAATGCTGTGCTTGCCGAAGCGAGCGAAGATTCACGGGTCCGGTGCGTGGTTTGGAACAACGGTGGGTGGCCCTGGATCATGCCGTACGAGCCGAAGCGACTTCCTCCCGTGTTAATATTTCATGGCGAGGATGATGGAGTCTATAATGTCAAATACGCTCATAACCTTGCCGATGAGTTAAAGGCCGCCGGAAAAGATTACGAGTGCCATGTTTATCCCCATCAGCGGCATATGTTTACTATCTATTATGAGCTTAACCAGCCGCCGGAAGCGAGGAATCCTGCCCTGATCTCAAGTTTTCACCGTCTTGTAGGCTTTCTTGACAGAGTTCTGCGAAACAATGTCTCATCTCCAGAGCCCAGTCACCGAGCGCATAGTGCGAACGGGCTCGGGCTCGAATCGATGAAAGGCCGGCCGTAGCTGGTCCGCGCAAATCGTGCTAACCGAGAATGGTCCACCATTGTGGGGCGGATGGCCTGCAGCGAGGAATAGCTCATGTTCAGACGATACTCCCTGTCGCTGCTCAGTGACTTGTTTGCTATGAGCCTCCGCCTCGTTTTCAGAAATAGACGCCGCTACAAGGGGGTCATGGCAGCTATCAGTGCCGGCGCAGCAGGACTGGTCGTTGTCATCAATTTGGGTGACTCCGTCGAGAACAAGATGGGCGAGCACCTCAGCATTCTCGGAAGGTCCACGATTATAGATGTGGAAATGGTGGAAGCAAACAGCCAACACCCGGGTCACTTTTCCGCCGAGCACGCGGACAAGCTCAGGAAGCTCCCCCACGTCATGGAAGTGGCTCCCCACGTGTCTGTTGACGACATTGAGGCTAACGCTTACGGAGAGACAATGCTTGTGAGAGTTGCCGGTGTTCATCCCTCTTTCTGGAACACGATCATGGCGCGGCTGGACGACGGTGATCTTACGGACATAAGCCACGAGAAGTCGCGTGACTCGGTCTGCGTCCTCGGCAGAGACGTTGCCACACATCTCTTCGGCGCGACGAGTCCTGTCGGGAAGACGCTCCAAGTGGGCAGCGTCAATTGCCGGGTCATAGGTGCCCTAGGCGGTATTCAGAGCCTCTCAACTCGACGGACGGTCTTTTGCCCCCTGGCCACAGCGCAAAACCGCTTCGAGGGCATGCGCGAGATCAAGAGCGTTCGCCTCAGGGTAGACCACTGGGGACGCGTGAAATCGGTAGTGGATGCAGTCAAAGAGCATTTTAAAGAACACGTTCACGCGGAAATCGTGCAGTCCGTAAGGGTCTATTACTATCCAGAGCGAATCAAGAAGGTAGAAAACACGGTCTCAGTAGTGAAGATTCTGGCCGTCTTGGCGCTTACCGTGACGGTAATTGTCGGAGGAGTGGGGACTGCGACGCTTATGCTGACAGCTATTATGGACCGGAAACGGGAAATAGGGCTGAAGAGGGCGCTTGGTGCAGCCGACGAGCACATAATGCTGCAATTTCTCATGGAAGCGGTGGTGGTGTGTGCGAGGGCAGGAATAATTGGAATGCTCTTAGGTTGCGTAACCTCTCTCATACTCGTGGTCAGCCTCGACCTGCAGGTGGCTCCGACGGTCTTTGCGTTGAGCGTCGCTGCGGGACTCCTCGGGACTATTGTCCTGGGGATTCTGGCCGGCCTCTATCCCGCAAAGATTGCAATTGAATTGGATCCCGTCGTTTCGATGCGTTTGGACTGATTACTGATCGCACTGCGGGAGATACCGGAAGCCTACTCGAACCGCATTGCTTCCGAGGCATCGAGCCTGCTCGCCTTCCTGGCAGGTATGAATCCGGCCAATGCTCCCAGCACCGTGCCGAAGCACAGTGAGCCGACAATGCTGAGGAGCAACAAGTCATAGTGGGGAACCATCTCGAGCAGGCCGGATGCGACTACCACAGCCACGGTTCCGGAAACTGCTCCGATAAAGGATCCAATTAAGCTGACCGAAATTGCTTCAGCGAGGTACTGTCTCCGTATTTCGATCTCGGTCGCGCCGACCGCCTTTTTGAGACCAATGTCCCTTGTGCTCTCCTGGACCGCGGCGAGCATAGAGCCTGCTATACCGAGGCCCCCGAGGATGAGCGTCGTTGCGATGCCGGTGAACAAGAGACTCTTCACGAGCAAGACCGACGTCTTGATTGTCCTGATTTTGTCAGGAAAATGCTGTACCTGCATGTCTTCCGCGTACGCTGGCTGGGTTCGCTGCAAGACCGTGGCCACTTCATGCTCAAGCTGGCTCACATCATCCCAATGTCGGGCTCGGACATAGATTCCATTACTTTGTCCGGCTGAGGCAAACTGGGTTTTCGCGACGGTAATCGGAACGAAGACCGAGCTGGCGAGCGTCTCATCCTCAATTCCGCCTATGACGCCGACAATCTTCAAGACCAGCCCTTCCGCTCGTATCGTCTTCTCCAGGATGTTTCCGTCATCAAAAGAAAGCTCTTCTCGAATGGTGGAGCCTATGACACAAACTGGTCTGCGTCTTGCCACGTCATCCTGAGATAAGCCGGTGCCCTGGGCAATACGCAGGTCCAACAACGCGAAACACGTTGGCTCCACCCCCACGAGGCGGCCCTTTGCAGTCTTCCGTCCGTCCGTGAACAGTCGATTGGGCTCGCGGACAAAGGGAGCAACGTGAAGAGCGAGGGGTAGGCGCCGCAAGGCTTCCACATCACGGTCGGAAAACTCCCGACGATGGCCATCGCCAACGCTTTCCGGCCGCCAGCCAACTTCTATCAGGCTGGCTCTTCCCAGGATCTCAAGGTTTCGACCAATGGCGAGCTCCACCGCCTCGCCCAAGGTGGTGACTGCTACGAGGCACGCCGTTCCCAAGCTGATAACGAGAATCACGCCCCAATATCTCGCCCTTTGTCTGAGGACCTGTCTGAACGAGATCCGAACAAAATCTAGAGGCGTCATCCGGACCGTCTCCAACAGTCAAGGCACTGTGCAGGGCTCCCAAGCTACAAGGGAGGAGAAGCCCCCCTACGCAACCATACAACCGAATCCCCGTTTCTGCAATCCGACCGGTCTCATGTCCATTGGCAAGGATCCTGTCCGCTTCCGATGCAGCGCTGGCCTTTGTGAAAGGATTGCACACCGGTAGGCCTGGTATCCCGTCCATCACTGTTGAACAGGGGAAACGGTCATGATAATTGCCAGCCGCCATAAGCTTCGGGAAGAAACCAGCGAGACGCCGGAGCCACAGGAACAGGCTCAGTCGGTGTCGATTCCCGTTGGAGTCCCTCGACTTCTTCGAGGGGCTCGGATCCCAACGGAGGGGCATTCTGGTGGTAGCGGTAAGGGCGGTTCGGGAATTGCTCGAAATGTGGGCTCCTCTCGAAGCGCCCCCTACACGCAGCGAGCCACAGGAACTGGGCTGAGAGTCTGATTCTCCTCACCATGGTCTTCGATTCACGTCAGCGCTCCTTCTGACAACTCATGCCTGCCCCTTCGTTTTTCGAAGCTCTCTTCTTCCAAATACTTGGCAAATCAGCACGTAGAAGAGCGGCACAAAAGAGATAGCCAGAGATGTCGCGGTAAACATCCCGCCCAAGACGCTAGTGCCTATGGCGTTCTGTGCCCCCGCACCGGCGCCGGTGGCAAGGGCGAGAGGCAAGACGCCGAATCCGAAGGCTAGGGATGTCATAACAATGGGGCGGAACCGCAATCGGGCGCCTTCCAACGTGGCCTCCATCAACCCCATACCTTGTTCGAGCTTCTCCTTGGCGAATTGGACGATCAAGATGGCATTCTTGGTGCTCAACCCCAATGTAGTGAGAAGTCCGATCTGGAAATACACATCATTGGGAAGCCCCCTGAATGACGAGGCAAGCACGCTTCCGATCACCCCTAGCGGCAACACCAGCATGATGGAAACGGGCAATGTCCAGCTCTCGTAAAGAGCTGCGAGAACGAGGAAGATCACGAGCATGGAAAATGCGTACAAAGCAGGTGCCTGAGAACCGGCCATCCGCTCTTGGTAAGAGATTCCGGTCCAGTCAAACCCGAAGCTCCGAGACAATTTCGAGGCCATCTCTTCCATGGCGGCCATTGCCTCACCAGAGCTCCTTCCCGGGGCCGGCTCGCCCCAGATGTTTATGGACGGAAACGCATTGTACCGCTCCAGCTTGGGAGAGCCCGCAGTCCAATGACCGGACGCAAAAGAAGAGAACGGGGCCATTTTGCCCGCATTATTCCTGACGTAGAGTTTCTCCAAATCGTTGGGCAGCATGCGGTACGGCGCATCTGCCTGCACGTATACCCGCTTCACTCGCCCGCTGTGAATGAAGTCATTGACATAAGAACTGCCGAAGGCCGCTGATATGGTACTATGAATCGCAGTAATAGGGATTCCCAGAACACCGGCCTTCTGCCAGTCCACGTCAACTCGGTATTCCGGCACATCTTCCAGACCGTTGGGACGAACTCTGGTCAATCGGGAATCCTGCATAGCCATGCCCAAGAGCTGGTTTCGTGCCTCCATCAGCTCCGCATGACTGGTGCCGCCCCGATCCTGTAGCTGAAAGTCAAAACCCTTGGCTTGACCAAGCTCGATGACAGCCGGCGGTGGAAAGGCAAACACCATGGCTCTACGGATTTTCGAAAAGGCCTGCATCGCTCTTCCGGCCACCGCATCAGCCTTCAAATGAGCCCCGTTGCGAAGGTGCCAATCCTTGAGCTTGACGAATGCTAGACCAACATTCTGTCCCCGCCCGGAAAAGCTTGTGCCCGAGACCGTGAACACGCTTTCCACCGCGTCCTTTTCGTCTATCAAGAAATAATCCCTGACTCGTTCCTGGACGCTCAGCGTTTGCTCCAAAGCCGAGTTGGCCGGAAGCATTGTCTGCACCATCAAGACCCCTTGGTCTTCGTCGGGAAGATATGCGGTTGGCATGCGCATGAAAAGAAATCCCAGAGCAACAACAATCACAACGAAGACAATCAAGAATCGGATTTTCCTCGAAACGGTATAGCGAACTAATCCCAAGTATATGCTTCTCAGGCCGAAAAAGACGTGGTTAAACCATCTGAAGAATGGGCGCAGGAAGAAAATTGCATTCTCGGACGGTTCATGCCCCGCTGCCACCGGCTTGAGAAGAGATGCACACAGAACCGGGGTGAGGATCAAGGCCACAACTACTGAAAGGAGCATGGACGCAATGATGGTTACGGAAAACTGGCGGTAAATGACCCCGGTCGAGCCGCCGAAAAACGCCATGGGGCCGAATACCGCGGAAAGCACCAACCCTATTCCGATCAAAGCGCTGGTGATTTCATCCATGGACTTGGCGGTAGCTTCTCGGGGAGAGAGACCTTCGTCGTGCATAATCCTTTCCACGTTCTCCACCACTACAATGGCGTCGTCCACCAGGAGGCCGATGGCTAGCACCATTGCAAACATCGTAAGCATGTTGATGGAGAATCCGAACAGCCCCAGAACCGCAAAGGTCCCCAGAATCACCACCGGAACAGCGATGGTCGGAATCAGAGTGGCCCGGATGTTTCCCAAGAAGAGATACATGACCAGAAAGACTAGCAGGATTGCCTCGAAGAGTGTTTTGACCACCTCCTCGATGGCCACTTCAATGAAGGGGGTCGTGTCATAGGGGTAAACGACCTTCATTCCAGGCGGGAAATACCGGCTCATTTCCGCCATTTTTTTCTTGACTGCCTCGGCCGTCTCGAGTGCATTGGCTCCCGCAGCCTGCCGGATTGCCAGAGCCGCTCCGGGTTTCCCGTTGTAATGTGCCTCAATATCATAGACCTCAGTGCCCAATTCGGTGCGTCCCACGTCCTTGATTCGAACGATTGAGCCGTCCGGGTTCATTCGAATGGGGATAGCAGCAAACTCATCAGGAGTCTTAAGGAGGTTCTGGACCACAATCGAAGCATTCAGACGCTGACCATCAACTGCCGGCGCTCCGCCAAACTGACCTGCTGAGACCTCCACATTGTAAGCTTTCAGTGCAGTGATCACATCCTCGATCGTGAGGTGGTAATCGGTTAGCTTGACAGGATTGAGCCAGACTCGCATTGCATACTGGGAGCCGAAGACTTCAACCTCCCCCACTCCCGGCACGCGAGCCAGTACCTTTTCGAGGTTCGACTGGGCATAGTCTCTCAGGTCATTCCCATCCATGCTCCCGTCTTCCGAGATCAGGCCTACAATAATCAACCAGTTTCGCGTGGACTTGCTGACCTTCACCCCTTGGCGTTGAACTACGTCGGGCAGGCTTGCCATGGCAAGCTGGAGCTTGTTCTGCACCTGGGCCCAGGCGAGATCCGGATCGGTTCCTGGCGCGAAAGTCAATTGTATGCGAGAGGCCCCGGCTGAATCACTGGTCGAGGACATATAGAGCATCTTGTCAAAACCGGTCATCTTCTGCTCGATGATCTGCGTGACGCTGTTTTCAACTGTCTCAGCAGATGCTCCCGGATAATAGGAATCGATTGCGATAGACGGGGGAGCGATGGGGGGATATTGGGATACAGGAAGATTATAAATCGCCAAGCCGCCGGCCACCATCATGATGATGGCAATAACCCAGGCAAAGACCGGACGATCCAGAAAAAATCTCGACAACATGATGCGCCTCCGTCAATTGGGTTTTCTGGTCGACCCGACTTCTTTGCCAGCTTCCGCCCTGTCCGTGTGCTCAGGGGGACCAATTTTGACGGTGACGCCAGGCCTGACTTTTTGGAGTCCCTTGACGACCACACGATCGCCGGTTGCAAGACCTGACGCGACAAGCCACTTGTCGCCAATAGCACGATCGAGGGTTAGCCTCCGCTGCTGGATCTTCCCCTCATCGTCTACGATAAACGCGATAGGATTTCCTTTGGGATCGCGCGACACAGCCTGCTGGGGTACAAGGATGGCCTGCTCGTTGATGCCTTCCTTCACGATCGCCCTGACGAACATGCCGGGTAAGAGCAATCCATCCGGATTTGGAACGACAACCCGAAGAACGACGGAACCGGTCGTCGGATCAACTGTGACGTCTCGAAATTGAAGCGTCCCTTCCAATGGATACTCGGTGCCGTCTTCCAAGAGAATCTTGACCCTATTCTGATTCTTACCGTTTTGATTAAGACGGATGTCGTCAAGGCGACGCCGTAATCGCAGAAGCTCGGCGGTGGATTGGGGCACGTCCGCGTAAATGGGGTCGAGTTGTTGAATGGTCGCCAAGGCAAGCGATTGATATGCTGTCACCAGAGCGCCATCGGTAACGTTGGATTTGCCGATGCGACCGGAGATGGGTGCCGTGACACGGGTATATCCCAGATTAATGCGCGCAGTCTCAACGGCTGCTCTCCAATACTCGATATCGGCCTCCGCCTGTTTCAGAGCGGCTTCCCTGTCATCGAAGTCTTGCTGGCTGACCGCTTTTTCTGCGAGCAATGCCCTGTATCGCTCGGCCTTTGCCCGGATCGCAGGCAGATTAGCCTCCGATTTGGCAAGAGCGGCTCTCGCGCTATCAAGTGCTGCCTGAAACGGAGCCGCATCGATCTGATACAGAACCTGCCCGGCCTTCACATCGGAACCTTCCTCAAAGAGTCGCTTCTGTATGATGCCGTTGACCTGGGGTCGTATCTCCGCAACCAAGTACGAAGTAGTGCGGCCTGGCAATTCGGTCGTCAGAAGGAGCCGTTCCGGCTGAATCGTCACTGTAGCCACCTCGGGGACAGGGGGCGGCTGTGAGGACTGTTGGCTCTTGTCACAGCCCACCACCAACAGCCCGCTTAGCAGAGTTATAAAAACAATACTCCATTTAAGTGGCTCAAAAATGTCTTTATTGAGTTGCATCAGAGACCTCGCAAAAATTCGATGGTGAAGAAGTTGCACTCGCAAGCCGCATTCCCCTCCAAAGGTCCGTTGCCATCCGATCAAGGATGGCAACGAGAAACATCGAGCCTTGACTGCCTGGATTCAGGTCATATGCGTCCTCTGCCCACGCTCCACGATCTTCTTGCATTCGCCTGGTCCTCTGCCGATTCCAGGACGCTCCGGAACAGAGTGGAGCGTATTGAAAAATAGGTCCGCGCCTAGTTCCAGAATCGCTCCGTCGACGACCCTGGGAAACCACCGTCCGCTCTCCACTACCTCGCTGGCCATAACTCAGGAGATCCAGAAGCGCTGTTCGGAAACCTCGATCCATGTTTTCGCGAAGTGTTCATCAAAGACTCACTGGCACTCACGTGTTATGACTGCCATGCATATTCAATGCAGGGCAGTACAAAACCAGTCTGCCAAAAAATACTAAAGATTCGCACGAGATAACGTCGGGCGATCCCGGGTTGGTTTGTCTGACTCGGATTCTCCACCCCGGACTCGCCGAAGTATTCACTACGCAACTTGCGCTCAGCCGTTTCAGTGTGGGGGCTTCCACCCTGATCGCCGCCTTCTTCTTCTCGCATCCTGTGCGCTTTTCCATTGTCGGCTCTGTCTTGGCGTCGGGTGTTGCCGTCCCGACTCGCATTCCTTCTGGCGTCGGCTCAGCGCTCCGTGGAAAAAGATGTCCGTAGCGGTCGAAGCTTCAATTGCATCGTAAGAGCGGCTGGAATCAGAGAGCAACTGAAAAAGGAAGGTATTTATCGCTCCATCGAGAGCGAGGGCCATCTGAAACGGATCGAGGGCCCGGAAAACATTCTTTTCAATGCCCTGCTCAAAGACAGACGCCAGTCTTTCCATGTGCTCATCGTACAGCTTAAGGAGGTCTTTGTCCAAGCCTGCTTTTGTATTGAAGCTCGCCCCTCTCGTCTCGGCGAAAAACAGGCGCATAAGCGGCAGATTGTCCCAAAACAGCTTCTGACGGAGAAGGATGTATTTCTCGATGGCCCGAAGAGGATTGCCTTCCTCGTCAAGGGTCTGCAGAAGCGCGTGGTGCCACTTCTCAGCGGTCTCCAGGTTGAGAGCTTTGTACAATTCCTCCTTGTTAGCAAAGAATTTGTAAAGCGTTCCGATCCCGAACTCAGCTCTTTTCGCGATCTCGTGCATCGAGACGTTGTGATATCCTTTTTCAGCAAAAAGGTCCAGCGCTGCATCAAGTATCTCTTTGCGCTGCAGCAAACTTGTTCGCTCTCGACGAGGAAGACCTTCCAGTTTCATGTTGCCCTCGCCGAACCCTAAAGGACCCATTCGCTTCTCCTTTGGACACTGCATTCTGAACCTGACGTCCGATTCTAATTCTATTCCTCCTCGGAGTAGAGATCAAGGGGAACTTCGCAGAGCTGCGTTCATAATCCCAAGAAAGTCTGATCAGAGCTTGGCAGGTGGAGTACGGTACTGGAAGTGACGGTCAAAAGGTGGGGACCGTGCGAAGTGCGACCGGAAATCGTCTCAAGGCGTTGGAGACCTCTGAGCTCACTCGGAACAGCAAGTCTGCCTTGATGGCAAGGCCGAGCGGACGAACGGAGGCCTTGGAGAAGGTCTGGCTCAGCCATTACGAATGTTGCCAACCGGAGCGTCAATACGCGAAAACGGATGAAGCTGTCGGCGGTCAGGCCGACGCATAGGGTGCAGCGCGTTTGCGTGGCAAATCTACCCAGCCTGGGAAACGGGCTGCAGAAAATCAGTCGGTATGGGGCTGGTCGCCAGCGTTACCATGAAAAAGCGCGGCACCCCGACGCATATTGCCGGTGCGCGGCTGGGAGAGCATCCGGTCAGTTTCGCAATATAGGTCAAAGACTTGTAGACACTTGGCCGTGAAACACGAACCTTCGAAGCACTCGTTTGTGCTGGTCCTTGCGGAGATCGCTCTCGCAGCAGTCCGCATCGAAAACTGGTGCTGGCGGCTGCCTTGAGACTTTCCCCTCTTTTGCCTATCCCGTGTGCATTGGGGGGATTCTGGAGCTCAGATCTTGCGGACTGAGCTTGAGATTCTGTTACCCAGAGGTTTCGCCCACAGACAAGGAAGTCTACGATCATGAAGGGTTCGATTTAGCCCTTGCCCATAGGCTCGTGCGCGAAAAGTTGCCTGTTGTCAGCAATGATTTTGAGCTGAAGGACAAGGAGCGAATCATTGTAGTATCTGGCCCCAATCAAGGCGGAAAAACGACGTTCGCTCGCACTTTTGGTCAATTGCATTATTTGGCCAGCTTGGGTTGCCCGGTTCCCGGCAGGAAGGCACGACTCTTTCTCTTCGACAGAATCTTTACGCACTTTGAAAGAGAAGAAGATATAAAGAACCAGCGAGGCAAACTTCAAGATGACCTAGTCAGGATCTACGAGATTCTGAAGGAGGCCACTCCGCGTAGCATCATCATAATAAATGAAATTTTCTCCTCTACGACTTTCAGAGACGCCGTATTTCTGGGTACGGAAATTCTGAGGCGAATAATTCAACTGGATTCGCTCTGTATTTGCGTGACGTTCATCGATGAATTGGCGTAACCGTTCACCACGAAAGTCAGATCAAGGAGGGAGCAGGCAGTCCATTGCGGTGTGCTACGATGGACTGGAGAAGAAACTGGAAGGAGTTCCTTCCTTGAAGGATGCAGGATCTCTCGGCAGTGAGCAGTCGCACAGTA
>Ga0067045_1002825_pt1 | contig 43509 bp, 42 predicted proteins | sample TerdegcTABiofilm_FD_59184 | JGI IMG/M metagenome (GOLD analysis project Ga0067045, IMG submission 59184) | Combined Assembly of (Gp0054472, Gp0054536) Wastewater bioreactor microbial communities from Singapore -Terephthalate degrading...
GCCGGGGATAACGAAGCCACATAAGGTACTTCGGAAGCATCCAACTCGGCAAAATTCTTTTTCGTATTGCTGCCTTTGTCGAAGACCACGGTGAATTCTTCGACCTTCAACTGTAACTCGTTCAGCTTTTGATACCGGACCTGGGCGCCCGGTCTTAAGCATCGCTCAGCCAAATTGTTGTCCATAGGAAAATAGGGATTATCGACAAAGGCAGTCAGCCCATCCCAGTTCTTCAGGACGCTGCTTAACACCTTCTTCTGCTGCCAGTGCAAGCTGGGATCTTCCAGTTCTGCGCGGATCGATTATAGCATTGATTCCAGGGCGCTCTCCAGCGCCGACTGAGCAACTTTAAAGAGTTCCGGTTTACCCAATACAGCCAGCCGCTCATAGTTGAGGCGGTAGATCCCGGCAATCCTGTCCACCCAGAGATCCGCCCATGCCTTCAGGCAGTTCAGCGCTTTGCCGGCATCGAGGAAATTCCGACGGAAGTGGGACCAGCAGAGCGCCCTCACCAATCCCTCAATTGTGCTGTCGGCGCGAAGCACTGGAGTGAGCGGTGATAACGCCATGCCTTAGTACCGGTTTACTGAATATATACAGGTAGCGGAAATCCTGGGGTGTAGTGCATGGAAGGTTTACGAAATGGCTAGACAAAAAGAGCTTCCGCATATTAAATGCGGCAGACGGGTTTTATTTAGAAAATCTTCAACTTTGCGGTGGTTAGATTAACAAGAGGTTTCCAATACGATAAAGCCAGAGGATTATTATAGTAAAATCCGGCGCATTCAATAAGCAGAAAAGATCTCATTCTGACACCTACTGATATTTTACAAGGCCCAGATGCGGGAAGCCGTCAGGTTTACAGAAACAATGCTACTTTGCAAAAAATGCCCTGTAACCTTTATAGGCCATATATACATCTACCTTGCTGGCCACTTCGAAAGGAGAGTGCATTCCAAGCAGGGCTACTCCACAATCCAGCACATCCATGCCGTAGGCGGCCAGCAGGTGAGCAATAGTACCGCCGCCACCCTGGTCAACTTTACCCAGTTCGCCTGTTTGCCAGACAACTCCAGATTCATTAAAAATACGGCGTAAATAAGCCACCACCTCGGCATGAGCGTCATTAGAAGCATACTTACCCTTGCTGCCAGTATATTTAGTAATGACTAAACCGCAACCAAGGCGTGCCGTATTCATCTTTTCCACCACATCCCCGTAATTCGGATCAAGGCCAACGTTAACATCAGCAGATAGAGCACGTGAATTCGCGAGGGCACGGTGAAATAACAGTTCATTATATACAGGTGTGACGCGTGAAGTTATTTCTCTTACTGCATTCGCAAAAAAGGCAGCCTCCATCCCGGTATTGCCGTTACTGCCGATCTCCTCCTTATCGGCCAAAATTAGCAAGGCAGTATGTGCTAGATCAGAATTTCCGGTTAGAGCACGCAGGGCAGCATAGGCGCAAACGCGGTCATCCTGCCCGTAGCCTCCGATGAAACTGCGATCTAAACCCACATCGCGGGCCGGCCACGCTGGTACCAGCTCCAGTTCCGCGCTGATCAAGTCTTCCTCGGTTATACGGTATTCACGGTTCAAATATTCAAGGACTGCCAGCTTAAAACGTTCCTTCAGACCATCCCCGGCGAGTGGAATTCCTCCAACCAGGATATTCAGGTTTTCACCGGGAACAGCATCAGCCATTTTTTTGTCCATCTGTTCCCTGGCTAAATGAGGGAGCAGGTCGGTTATAGTAAAAAGCGGATCTTCCGGCTTTTCACCAACCACCACGGGAACAGAATCTCCGCTGGCCTTTACCACTACTCCGTGAAGGGCAAGGGGTATAGAAAGCCACTGATACTTTTTTATTCCTCCGTAATAATGTGTCTTAAAAAAAACCATCCCTTCATCCTCATAAACAGGCTGGGGCTTTAAATCCAGGCGGGGGCTGTCAATATGCGCGCCGATGATATTTAGCCCACTGTCTATAGGTTCTTTTCCAATAATAGCAGCGATGAGGGCCTTACGGTGGTTAACAGTAAATATCTTATCACCCGGTTTTAAGGTTGGAGCGTCCTCCAGGGGTCGAAAACCGGCACACCTGATATATTCAAGAGCTGTATCAACAGCCTCTCTTTCTGTCTTTGATGCGTTCAGGAAATTTTTATAATCATCGGAAAAGGCCATTACATTGAACCTATCTTCTTCGCTAAGAAGGTCCCAGGCGTTTTGTCTCCGGTAGACCAGACCGGACGCGGGATGCTGTTCTTTGGATAATGTCATAAAAACCCTCCATGTCATGGCATTGCTTTTTATTATTAACTGTTCGGATATTTTAAATGCTTTTTAATGATCTGGACATATCATTATTTTTTTGAAAACCGTCCAGCAATGGCAGACCAACTTTTTTCAAAAGAAATTCAAAATAAGGCAACAGCGTGGATTCTTTAAATGCTTTACTTTGCATGCTAGTTGTACCTGGTGGAAATGAGTAGATTTCCGGGTTCAGGTTTTGATGTTGAAACGGTGAAATAATTGTAAGAACAATCATAACCACCAGCAACCCCTTAAACAGGCCAAATAAAAGCCCTCCAAAATGATTCAACGGCCCTAACAGGCTTATATCAGTGATCCTGGTTAAGAAGTACCCCGCAAATTTCACCAGCCAGGAGGTGGTTATAAGAAGAACTATAAAGGAAATTATCTCAAGAATACCGTATGCCAGAGCTCCAGTAATACTGTCGCTGAAGGTATTTAATTGCCAGATTGTTCCCGGGGGGACAACAGCCACGTTTAGAATGTCAGCAGGATTAAACCAGAAAGACATAATTTTTACTGGTGGAACAACCGGGAATAAAGCACTTTTAGCTGGCAACAAGTATTTAACGAGAGGTTCGGCTATTATTAATATTTTCTCGTCCAAGTGCCAGTTTATCGACAGATATTCACTTAAAGGCTTGTAATAAGAAAATGCAACGACCAGCCCGGACAGTATCCCCGCCAGCCTTGCAACACTAACAAACAAGCCACAGCGCATCCCCTGCAAAGCGGACAATGCGAGGATCGCAATAATCAAACAGTCCAGCCAGTTCACTATCTATCATCTCCAGATGTATAACCTCACTCATTATTTTACTATACCGGATCAAGCCAGGATATGGAATTATTTTTTACATCTACGTAGGAATTTAAAGACAGGGACTGTTATTAGACATGTCAGCAGTATAAGGCCTACATATCCAAAGAGCGGATATAAAAGGCGAACAAGTCCTGTAAAACCAAAACCAGCCAGCGGTAGTGCCAGCAAACAGGATCCAACACCATATAACCTGTAGAGCACGCCACCCTGTGGAGCAAGCCGACTTGCAATACCATGTGCATCTGCTATCGCAGTAGTAAGAATAGCCATTAATATTAATATTCCCAATACCCAGTGAAAACCACTGCCCAGGTGTCCGGCCATATAAAGGAGTGGTATCTGATAAAAAGATACGTCCGGGAGGTATAATAACCCCGAAATTGTTACCAGTGACACTGCTATCCCTAATAATAGCCCGCCGGCTACACCACCGGTCACACCTGTTTTCATGGGAACACTATTACCTAGCGAAGAAAGAACAGCTACAGGCACAACCATGTTATATGACACATAAAGAAAACTTGCCCAAGCCCAGTGTCCTGCGACACCACCAGGTAAATCTAAAGACATAATCATTGGAAAAGCTAATTTCGATTTCAATATAGTTATGGTGGTTATAAAAATAATTACCAAAAATTTAAACGGCACAAGTAAGACATTCGCGGTCAAAACACCTTCAAGTCCACCCAGAATAACAAACGATGTTAGCGTACCCACCACCCATATCCCTAAGCAAGGCGGCAGTCCAAACTGCTCGCTGAACACTGCGGCACTTCCTGCCATCATTACACTTAGGCCACCAAGCAACATTAAGAGGTTTAATAAATCCATTATCTTTCCGGTGCCTGGCCCAAGGAGATAAGAAAGCAATTTCTTATAATTGGTAGTATTCATTTTTATCGAAAGAAACATTACTAGACCGCCAAGATAAGCAAATAAGATAGTAGCCAGAACCACCCCAAATAAACCATTGTAGCCATGTAAAATAAAAAACTGCAATATTTCTTGCCCTGAGGCAAACCCCGCCCCAATTACAACGCCAGTATAGGCTGTAACCACCTTTACAAACAACCAAAAACTATTACTAAGAAGCCGCACAGGCGGTTTTCCTCCAGTTTAACAATTTCAAACAATCACTTCAGTAAACGTCCAGTACAGCAGGCAATATNNTTTTTTTTGACTGCAATGTGCCGTTTTTTAATGACATGACGAACCTATCTATATTAATATTACAATATTAACTAACTAATAAATGATAAATATTACCAGTTTATTAACTAAAAAATTTTTACAACTGGAATAAATAAATACCCTCCCGGCAATAACTATATTAGTTTGCAATTTCGGGAGGGCAAAAAATGAATGCTATAAACAAATTAAATATTTCTGTCAATAATCTTGAAAAGACAACTATCCATGTTGAGGATACAATGGCCGTTAGTAAATTTGCCTGGGATCTGGTTTCACGCCTCCAAAGATTAGGTGTAAATCCGGCAGACCCAAAGATACTATTATGTATTGGTACCGACAGGTCTACTGGTGACTGTCTGGGACCACTAGTAGGTAGCAAAATCAATTCAGAGAATCAGGATTTTTTTATAGTATTCGGCACATTGGAACAACCAGTGCATGCCAGCAACCTTCAGGAGAAACTTGAGGAAATTTATAAGAAATTTAAAAATCCTTTTATCATTGCCATCGACGCTTGTCTAGGAAGAATAGAAAATATTGGATGTGTTAATCTGGGAGATGGTTCTCTTCAACCCGGTGCTGGTGTCAATAAAAATTTACCACCGGTTGGACAAATACACATCACAGGTATTGTTAATATCGGTGGCTTCATGGAGTACCTGGTCCTCCAGAATACTCGTCTAAATTTAGTAATGAGACTCGCTGATGTCATTGCGGACGGTCTTAAATTAACCATCCTGGAATATACAAAACAAATTGCCTGTGAAATCTAGTCTCAGGCATTTCTTTAAATTTTTATATTGATTTCCTGACAATAAATTTTCATTAACTGCTTACAGTGCCGTAAAAGCAAAGCGGGCGCATGATCAAAATTATAATATTAATGTTTCACGTGAAACATTTTGTTTTTGTTCCCCAATCATTACATCAATAATTCTTTTTAATTCCTCATCATTACGGTAATTAATTTCCAATCTACCCCCTCCTCCCCTTATTTTTTTTAATTTTACACGTGTTCCTAAATAATTATTTAATATTTCTTCTATTTCTATGACAAACTGATCCCTATTATTTTTTTTGTCTTTACATATAAATTTTATTTCATTCACAGCCCTAACCAACTTTTCTGCTTGCCTGACATTCAGTTGCTGATTAACAATCTTCTCTGCAATAGCCACCTGTTTTTTACTATCCTGTATTGATAAAAGTGCTCTTGCATGACCTGTATTTATCTTTCCATTTTTTAGTAATTCTTTTATTTCAATAGGCAAACTTAACAACCTGATCATATTTGCTACAAAAGGCCTGCTTTTACCTACTCTCCCAGATACCTCTTCTTGAGTTAGCCCAAAATCTTCTATCAACTGCTTGTAAGCTAACGCTTCCTCTATAGGGTTTAAATCCACACGCTGTACGTTTTCTATAAGGGAAACCGCAGTAGCATCCAGATCCTGATACTCCTTAATAACTGCAGGTACCGTTTTAAGACCTATCATCTGGCATGCTCGCCATCGTCTTTCACCAGCAATTAACTCATAACCACCCTCTGCAAAGGGTCTTACCACTACCGGTTGGATTACACCATGCTCCTTTATTGACTCAGCCAGCTCAATAAGTTTTTCCTCATCAAAAAACTTCCTTGATTGCCCGCCTGCAGGCTTAATATCATCTACATTTATTTCTTTATATTTTTCCTGAATATTATCATTATCACCCGCACGTTCATCCATAACAGGTATAAGTGCTTCTAGACCCCTGCCCAATCCCCTTCTTTTACTCAATGCCCATCACTTCCCTTGCTAAATCATGATATACCTCTGCTCCTCTAGAGCGCTTGTCATATACCATTACCGGTTTCCCATGGCTCGGTGCCTCGCTCAACCTTATATTTCGCGGTATAATAGCGCGGTATACTTTATCTTTAAAATGTTTTTTTACTTCATCAACTACCTGAATAGCCAGATTTGTCCTCCCGTCAAACATCGTTAAAAGTACACCCTCCAAAACAAGCTCTTTGTTTAAATGCTGCTGGACCATATGAAAAGTGTTTAAAAGTTGTCCAAGCCCTTCCAGAGCGTAGTACTCACATTGTATTGGAATAATTAATGACTTTGCTGCAGTCAGTGCGTTCAGAGTTAGTAAACCAAGTGAAGGCGGGCAGTCAATAAAAATAAAATCGTAACTATCCTTTACCTTATATAAAGATTTTTTTAAAAGTTTTTCGCGATTAGCCACGTTAACCAGTTCTACCTCTGCCCCGGCGAGTTCAATAGTTGCCGGGGCAAGGTCAAGCCTTTCAACAGCACACGGCACGATAATTTCCTTTATACTTACATTGTTAATCAAAACGTCATAGATACAATTTTCTAATTTGTCCTTATTAACACCCACACCTGTCGTAGCGTTTCCCTGCGGGTCTATATCCACCAGCAGTACCTTCTTGCCCATCAAGGAAAGCCATGCGCTCAAATTAACGGCCGTGGTTGTTTTGGCTACACCACCCTTTTGATTAGCTATAGCAATAATTTTTCCCATTCTCTCCACCACCAAAATTTTCTATCCAGAAAATAGAATTCCAGCACCAGGGCTCGCTTCGGGCGAAATCGGGCCGTCTTCAACTCGCTGTCCTGGCTCGGTGAAGGCTGGCGCGAACGTCCTGTCTGCGCCTCCGATTCCGTTTCCTCGCTTCGCCGGGTGCTGTTACCGGCGCTGCGCAAGTTGTTCACACGGGATAATCACCCTTCCGCCAGTCATTTTCATCCTTCTGTTGGTGCCGCATCAGCGGTATAGGGGTCTACTACTATAACCCGGTCACTTTTTTACGGGTGTTTATAAAACTTTACCATATTTTTCTAAATTGGTCTTTTATTAGGTATCCCGGTACGTCTTGGGTATTTCTCTGGTGTTGGCTTTTCTTTTTTAATTAAAATTATATTTCTTACATTACCTGTTATTGGAAGTTTTAATACTTCTATTTTAATTACCTCACCACCTAGGGCATTAACAGCCCTGCCCGCTTCAGCTACTTCCTCGTTTATCTCGGGTCCTTTCATTGCCAAAAAAATACCTCCCACTTTTACCAGCGGCAGGCAATACTCTGCCAGGACTCTTAGCCTCGCTAGAGCTCTGGCAGTTGCCACATCATAATTTTCTCTGAATTTTTGTTTTCTGCCCAAGTCCTCGATCCTTGCATGAATCGCCTCTATATTTTTTAAACCTGTCTCATTAATTACCCTGGTTAAAAACTTTACTTTTTTTCCCTGTGAATCAACAAGCGTAACCTTTAAGCCGGGCAGGCAAATTTTTAAGGGTATTCCAGGAAAACCAGCACCTGTACCTGCATCAATTAAACTCATACCATCAAAAAAAGGAATTGCTTTAACACATAAAACCGAATCAACAAAATGTTTAATAGCAACTTCTTTTTCATCAAGAATGGATGTCAGATTAAACTTATTATTTGTCTCTCTCAATAACTCGTAGAACAACTGAAAAAGCCTGATCTGTTCTTCTGTCAAATCTATACCTGCTTCATAAAATCCTTTTTTCATTACTTCAGCCAAAACTTTAATTGGAACCACCTGCGTTCATAAATAAATTAATACCGTGCCAGTTCTATTAACCATTATTTTTTTGACGATAATTAATAATGTTGTTTCTTTTGACGCCGCCACTTTTCCAGGTAAATCAACAATACTGATATATCAGCAGGCGTCACTCCAGCTATCCTGGCAGCCTGACCAATAGACACCGGCCGTATTCTTTCCATCTTTTCTCTTGCCTCTGTAGAAAGACCCTTTATTTGACTATAATCAATCTCGGCGGGTAGCTTTTTTTCCTCCAAACGCCTGATTCGTTCAGCCTGTACCTGTTGTTTCTTTATGTATCCTTCATATTTCACCTGTATTTCTACCTGCTCACGCACCTCCTCAGGCACTTCACTATGTCTTACCGGCAATTTCAGCAGTTCTTTATAACTGATCTCAGGCCGGCGCAACAGACCGGCCAGAGTTATACCCTGCTGGGGTAACCCTGCGCTATTTATTTCACTTAAAAATTTTTTAGTTTCCTCATTTACCGGGACAACAGTGCGTTCTAGTCTTTCCTTTTCCTCGTTAATTAACTTCTTTTTTTGCTCGTAATATTTATAACGCTCCGGTGATACCAACCCGATTCTATAACCTATATCGGTAAGCCTCAAATCTGCATTGTCCTGCCGCAACAGCAGCCTATACTCAGCACGTGAGGTCAACATCCGGTAGGGTTCATCTAATTCCTTAGTAACCAGATCATCGATCATCACACCAATATAAGCCTGAGACCTTTCCAAAATAAGTGGCTCTCTGCCCTTTACATAAAGCGCCGCGTTAATACCGGCGATTATCCCCTGTGCCGCAGCTTCCTCGTAACCTGACGTACCGTTAACCTGGCCGGCTGTAAAAAGGCCGGACACTATTCTTGACTCCAAAGAAAGCTTTAATTGATCCGGTATTATATAATCATATTCAATAGCATAGCCCGGTCTCATCATTTCCACTTTTTCCAGACCAGGAAGTGTACGCAGCAATGTCAGCTGAATGTCCTCAGGTAAACTTGTCGACATACCCTGCACATACATCTCATTGGTATTTTTTCCTTCCGGCTCTATAAAAACCTGATGAGCAGTCTTATCCGGAAAACGCACCACTTTTGTCTCAATAGAAGGGCAATAACGTGGTCCCCGGCTCTTGATAGCCCCGGTATAAAGAGGTGCCCGGTGCAAGTTTTCCTGTATAATCCGGTGGGTCTCTTCAGTAGTATAAGTTAACCAGCAGGGGATTTGATCTCTATTGCTTAAATTTGAAACAAACGAAAACCGGCGTGGCTTTTCGTCCCCCGGCTGGATGGACATCCTGCTGAAATCTATACTTTTCCGGTCAACCCTGGGTGGTGTGCCCGTTTTAAAACGCCCCAGGCGAAAACCCAGATCTCTTAAACTTTCAGACAAGCCAATAGAGGGAAACTGTCCGTTCGGCCCACCTGGAAAAGAAAGGTCTCCAATTATTATTTTTCCTTTCAGATAGGTACCGGTAGTCACCACCACGGCCTTTGCTTTAAAAACAGCTCCTGTGTTGGTTAACACTCCACATATATTTCCTTTTTCTACAATTAATCTCTCTACCAGAGCCTGCTTAAGATCCAGCTTATCCTGCATCTCAAGCGACCTCTTCATGCTGAGTTGATAATATTTTTTATCTGTTTGAGCCCGCAAGGCCTGTACCGCTGGGCCCTTTCCTGTGTTTAAAAGCCGCATTTGTATCGATGCCTTGTCTGTGTTTAAACCTATTTCTCCACCCAGAGCGTCTACCTCCCGAACCAGGTGGCCCTTAGCAGGCCCTCCCACAGACGGGTTACACGGCATAAGCGCAACATTATCCATATTTAGTGTTACAACCAGCGTCCGGCAGCCCATCCTCGCAGCAGCAAGACCAGCCTCACAGCCCGCGTGTCCGGCACCTACTACTATTACGTCATAACTTCCTGCAAAATATTCCATCATGTGTCCTCATTTACCAATACAAAATTCACTAAAAATTCTGTTTATCAATTCCTCGTTAACAGCCAAGCCTGTGATCTCCCCAAGATTCTCCCATGCAGCCCGGATGTCTATTGCCACTATATCCAGAGGAACCATGCTCTTTACTCCTGTAATAGCCTCTTTTAGATGAAATACTGCTTTTTCAAGCGCCCTCTTATGCCTGATATTTGTTATTAAGAGAGCATCCTGCCGGGCAACCTTTCCTCCTATCACCATATTAACAATAGCTTCCTCTAGTTCAGCTAAACCTGTTCCCTTTTTAGCTGATATCCAAAGCACCGGCACATTTACTGACAGGTTACTTATTTCTTCCTTTGAAATTAAGTTTTTACCAACATCTATTTTATTGACAATAAACAGAGTTTTCTTATTTTTTATCAAATCCACTATCTCAATATCTTCATTTGTCAGCCCTATTGTATCATCTAAAACAAAAAGGATTAAATCAGCCTGATCAATTGCTCCCAGTGACCTTTCGATACCTATTTTTTCCACCAGGTCTTCAGTTTTTCGTAAACCCGCCGTGTCAATGATTCGCAAGGGAATCCCTTTGATATTAACTACCTCTTCAATAACATCTCTCGTTGTGCCTGGTATACTGGTGACAATGGCCCTGTTTACCTTTAACAAAGCATTCAGCAAGGACGATTTTCCAACGTTTGGTTTACCTGTTATTGTAGCGCGAATACCTTCACGGTAAATAATACCAGTTTCTGCTCCTTCGATCAGTTTATTTAACTCCTCAAGTAGTTCTTCACAGGAGGAAATAATACCTGTACCTGTAACATCTTCCACATCTTCATCAGGAAAATCAATGCTAGCCTCCACCCCGGCTAAAATTCCTAACAACCTGTCCTGTAAATAATTAACTCTTTGCGATAGATTGCCTCTCAATTGTGAAATTGCCAGTCTTAAACCAGTATCTGTTTTTGACCTTATAACATCTATAACCGATTCTGCTTGAGCCAGATCCAGCCTGCCGTTTAGAAATGCCCTCTTACTGAATTCACCCGGATCAGCCAGGCGTGCTCCTCCTTCCAGCACGAGCTCAAGTACCCTGCGCAAGGGCATTATTCCACCATGGCAGTTTATTTCTACAACGTCTTCCCTGGTATAAGTATTTGGTGCTTTCATATAGCAATAAAGCACCTCATCTACTACTTGCCCTTCCCGGTCAAGAATGTGTCCATAAACCATTCTGTGACTTTCAAAGCCACACTGGTCACCCCGCCTGGCTTTAAAAATTTTGCTGGTTATCTTTAAAGCTTCAGGCCCACTTACTCTTATGATCCCTATTCCACCTTCACCTAAAGGTGTTGATATGGCTGCAATTGTATCTTCGTGCAATATTTTCACCTTGTTTAAAACCCAGCGGCATTAGCTCACTGGGTTTAAGATTATTTCTTAGGGGATATGACAATTTTACGGTAAGGTTCATCACCTTCACTAAAGGTGTAAATATCGTTCCTTCCCTGTAAAGCGGTGTGTATGATTCGTCTCTCCTGCGAGCTCATCGGCTCTAAAACAATACTTTTTCCCCTTTGCCTTACCTTATTGGCCAGTTTGACAGCCAGCTTCTGCAATGTCTCTTCTCTCCTGCCCCGGTAACCTTCAACATCAATTATAATTTTCCGCCTGTTTTCCTGTTTTTTATTCACTGAAAGATTTACCAAAAACTGCAAAGCATCCAGCGTTTCACCACGCCTTCCTATTAAAACACCTAATTCGGGACCCTTTAAATTTATATAAATGATTTCCTCTTTTTCCTCCACATTTATATCAACTTCCAGTTCCATACTCTTAAAAATACTCTTTAATAAATTAACAGCTTTTTTTGATAATTCCTCTTTAAGTATAACCTTTACTCTTGCCGGCTTTACCCTAAACAAACCCAAAATACCTTTGGATGGTTCTTCAATCACTTCCACTTCTACCTCATCTATAGAAGCCCCCATATTTTGGAGAGCCATGCCGACAGCTTCATCTACAGTTCTACCAGATGTTTCGACAAACCTCACCTTCCGCTAGCTCCCTCCTTAACAATTATAGTCTGCTTATTAATAAAATACTGTTGAATCCAGCCTACTACATTAAAAACAACCCAGTACAAAGCAAGCCCTGCCGGGACAGTACTTGATATCCAGGCAATAAACACGGGCATCATATACAGCATCGTCCGTTGGGTGGGATCGTTCATCGAAGTAGTCATTTTAGACTGAAAATACGTCGTTATGCCAGCCAGAACAGGTAGGATAAAATAAGGATCTTTGTCACTTAAATTTTGTACCCATATAAAACTTGCATGATCGGCATTGAGGTAAGGGAACCCGAAAAGCGACTTATACAGTGCTATCAAAATAGGCATCTGTATCAACAAAGGTAGGCATCCTGCCATAGGGTTCACATTGTGCTCCTTGTACAAATCCATAATCATCTGTTGCATTTTTTTAGGATCTTTATTTTTCCATTTATCCTGTATCTCTTTTATTTTCGGCTGGAGCTTTTGCATGGCCACCATAGACCTCATCTGTTTAAACGATAAAGGGTAAAGCGCCATTTTTACAATAATTGTTAATAAAATAATTGCCACACCGTAGTTTGGTATGCCAGCTCTAACAGTTAACTGGTAAAGCAAATTAAGCAGCAAAGTCATACCTTCGACAAGTGAATTAAATATTTCCAAACTACCTACCTCCCCGCCGGTATCTCTGATAAAAACTATAAAGCACGTTTTATATGGACATAACTAAAACTATACTGGATCATAACCACCAGGATTGTATGGATGACACCTGGCTATCCTTTTAATTGCCAACCATGATCCCTTTAAAACACCGTATTTTTCAACAGCCAGTGCTGCATACTGCGAACATGTCGGGTAAAAACGGCATGTTGGGCCCTTCATAGGCGATATTATTATTTGATATAATTTTATTAAAAAAAGCAAATAAACCCTCAACGGGCTCATCCCCTGTTAATATCTATATATTTTAGCAGTTTTAATAAACTCTCCTCAACCTGCCTGTACCCACACCCTGCTGTGCTGTTACGGGCCAATAATATAAAATCGAATCCTCTTGGAAACTTTTCTATATTTAAACGGCATACCTCTTTAAAAAGCCTTCTAATCCTGTTTCTTACAACGGCATTTCCTACTTTCTTACTAACAGTAAAACCGAACCGGCAAAGCTCAGTATTATTTGTTAAAAAATACAATACGATAAAACGGTCGGCTGCCGACTTTCCCTTGTTGTAGATTCTTCTGTATTCCTTATTTTTTTTTAGAATATTAAGAACGCCCATTTACGCCCCTTAAGCTGAATATAACCAGATAACTTGGCAAATAACATATTTTAAACCATAATATAGTTATAAAGGCCACTTTCACTATAGCGGCCTTACGCAGATAATCGTTTTCTCCCTTTTAGCCTCCTCCTTTTCAGGATATTCCGTCCTGAACGGGTAGCCATCCGCTTTAAAAAACCGTGCAATTTTTTATGTTTACGTTCTTTTGGCTGGTAAGTTCGTTTCAATTATTCCCTCTCCTTTATTTTGGATAAAATACAAAAAAACATACCCGGCCAGACACATAATTTATTATATATTGAACATTTTTTAACGTCAAGAAGTATCTTAACCAATACATAAGCTAAAAACACATTGATAAATTAAATAAAATATAGTACAATAAAAAAGCATTTTGAATACTTAGCTACTTATACACAAATACTAATATTCATTCTTATTAACTTGTTGACCAATATAAACCTGCAAAATTCCTCCATAACAGTTAAATTTGGAGGCTTTTTGAGGTTTAATTTTCTTTATCTTAAAATACCGGTTTCTTGGGGGTAAATATGGTAACAAGTGAATTTACGGAACTCTGGGAACAATCACTTCAGGTACTCCAGAAAAAATTAAATAAGTATTCCTTTGATACCTGGCTTAAAGCTCTTAAACCAATAGGGTACTACAACAACACTTTTTTTATTGAAGCACCAAACCATTTTTCCCGTGAATGGATTAGTGACCGTTACTCACCTTTAATTAGAGAAGTATTTCACAATATCCTGAAAAAGGACGTTAATGTTAAGTTCCTTACCTCCAATGAAGTCCATGATTTTCACTTACAGCCCCAAGATAAAGTACCTGAGAATAATTTTATAGAACAACCATCAGCTATTTTTAATCCAAAATATAGTTTCGAAAATTTTGTGATAGGAAATAGTAACCGTTTTGCCCACGCCGCTTGTCTTGCCGTTGCCGAGTCGCCTGCTAAAACTTATAACCCTTTATTTATTTACGGAGGCGCAGGCCTGGGAAAAACTCACCTGATGCAGGCTATCGGCAAATATATTCTCGAACACCATAACAATGTAAAAGTTTCTTACGTAACATCAGAAAAATTTACAAATGAACTAATTAACTCCATAAGAGACTACAGAACAGACGATTTCAGAAACAAGTACCGCAGCATGGATATCCTTCTGGTAGACGATATCCAGTTCCTCGCAGGTAAGGAAAGCACACAGGAAGAGTTTTTCCACACCTTTAACACCTTATACGAATCGAACAGGCAAATAATCATATCCAGCGACCGCCCTCCTAAAGAAATACCGACGTTAGAGGATCGTCTCCGCTCCCGTTTTGAATGGGGTTTAATAACTGATATCCAACCTCCTGACATAGAAACACGCATCGCTATTTTAAGAAAAAAAGGACAGCTTGAAAATTTACACGTTCCGGACGATGTAATTTCATACATAGCACACAAAATCCATTCGAACATCCGGGTGCTGGAAGGAGCCCTTACCAGAGTTGTTGCCTACGCTTCTTTAAATAATGAAGAGATAACCCTGGAAATGGCAGTTAAGGTTCTAAAAGATGTACTTCCCGACAATAAGCCGGTTGAAATAACTGTTGAACTTATTCAGCAGGTTGTTTCCAATTTTTATAATATTCGCTGCGAGGATCTAAAGTCTAAAAAAAGACCTGTGTCGGTAGCTTTCCCACGCCAACTAGCTATGTATTTAACCAGAGAACTTCTCGACTTATCGCTTCCTAAAATCGGTGACGCGTTTGGCGGTCGTGATCATACCACTGTTATGCATGCCTGTGATAAGATAAGCGCCATGTTACAGAAAGACAGCGCCCTTCAAAGTACCGTAAAGGAATTGATCGAATGTATTACAAACAATTAACATTATGTTAATTGTTTGTCACCTGATCTGTGGACAGATTGTTTTTACCCCCTCACCAAAAAAATATATCCACATTATTGTTTTCTTAATAATTAATTATTTTCTTTTATATAACAGTCTTATGCTTTTCTTATCCACATATGTACAACCCCTATTACTACTATACAATGAAAATTATTTTAAATAACAATATTAATATTGTACAGGAGAAAAAAAAATGAATTTCATCAGCAACAGGGAAGATTTATTATTTGCTGTTCAAACAGTACAGCGGGCTGTATCCCCCAAAAATCCCCTGCCAATCCTTTCAGGGATCAAATTCGAGACAGAGGGTGATCTTCTAATTGTATCTGCTACAGACCTGGAAATTGGTATTAAGTGCTCGGTGAAAGCAGAAATTTTGGAAAACGGGTCGGCTGTCTTACCTGCCAGGTATATTACTGAGTTAATCAGGAGATTGCCAGACGTTCCTGTTTTTATAAAGTCGGATTCATTAACAGGAAGCGTTACTGTTAATTACGGTCGTTCTGAAACTGTCATAAATGGTTTCCCTGTAGAGGAGTTTCCAGATCTTCAGATCCCGGCTTATGAGGTCGGCTTCGATATAAGTGAGGATATCTTAAAAGAGGTCATAAGACAGGTTGTTTTTGCTGCCGGCACAGATGAAAACAGGCCTGTATTTACAGGGGTTTTGCTTGAAATAAATGAGGGAGAAATGCAGATGGTGGCCACTGACACCCACCGTCTGGCCTGGCGGAAACTAAAACTGAAAGATTGCGGTGGAATTTATATAAATGTTATTGTTCCTGGAAAAACTTTAAATGAATTAGGAAGAATTATCGGCCAGCGGGAAAAGCTTGTTAGAGTTACATTAAACGATAATCAAATTTTTTTTGACATGGGCAACGTGTGTCTGGTATCCCGGTTGATAAGTGGTAAGTATCCGTCTTTCCACCATGTAATACCGCAGGAACCGGTGTGCCGGGTTCGCCTTAAAACCCGTGAACTGGCGGAGTCCGCTGAGAGGGCCGCTCTCTTAATCCCGGAAAGCACTCCTGTTATAAAGTTGTTTTTGGAGGATGACACTTTAGTTATTTCTGTAAGCACAGCAGCCGGCAGGGTGTATGAGGAGATACCGGTATATCAGGAGGGTGAACCGGTCCAGGTTGCCTTTAATGCCCGCTATTTGATTGAAATTTTGAAGGTGATAGAGTGTGATGAGATTGATATTGAATTTTCAGGGCCCCTCAGCCCTGGGATAATCAGGCCGGCGGGGGATAAGGACTACCTTTACTTGCTCTTGCCTGTGCGTATTCGCGAAGATTGAATCAAGCATCTGTTTTGACGTGTAATGAATCATCCCGTAGTTTTCTTGAAACAGGCTGCACTGTGCCCCACAGGTACGGTGCAGGTAAATACTTCACAGTTGATGACTGGATGAGGGAGTGTTAAGTATTTGCACCTCAAACGCCTGGAGTTGACAAATTTTCGCAACTATCTCCGGCAGACTATGGAACCAGGTTTTTTATTTAATATAATAACTGGGAAAAATGCTCAGGGTAAGACAAATATCCTGGAATCAATTTATTTATGCTGTACAGGCAAGTCCTTCCGCACTTCGAGAGAAAGAGAAATGATTAATTGGAATAGTGAGTTTTCCCTGATAAGATGCTTGTTTGAAGCCGGTGGCCGTGAAATGGACGTAAAGGTATTAATGACACCTGGCCAAAAAAAAATCAAAGTTAATGGATCGACTGTCCGCGGATATCCTGTAGGATGGCCTGGTGTGGTGCTGTTTACACCTGGTGATATAGTAATCGTGAAAGGATCACCCCAGGAAAGGAGGCGTTTTTTGGATTCGGAAATTGGTCCCTTTTATTCACAGTACTGGTATTATTTTAGCCGCTACCAGCGGGTATTATCCCAGCGGAACAACCTGTTGCGCGAGATCAGGGACAAAAGAATAAAGACCGAATCTTTACAGGTATGGAATGAGCAATTCAGCCGGTACGGTTCTAAAATCATTTTTATGAGGCTGATACTGTTAAAAAAAGTAAACCCTGTTGTGCAGGAATTGTACTGTGAATTGACCGGCGGCGAGGAGAAGGTTAATATACGTTACCTGTCTTCTTTAAAAATAAATCATTTATCCACTGAGCAGGAAATTTATAGTCAGTTTATTGATGGTTTATCTCGTATTAAAAACCTGGAAATTGAACGCGCTCAATCGCTGATCGGACCGCACCGCGACGATCTTGCTTTTTTGATTAACGGTAATGATGCCAGGGTCTACGGCTCTCAGGGACAGCAACGCACTATAGTTTTAGCTTTAAAAATAGCTCAGATTCAAATGTGGAATAATGAAACAGGTGAATATCCCATTTTGCTTCTTGACGATGTTTTGTTTGAGTTAGATAGTTTCCGGCAGAATGCTTTACTGGATAAGGTCGGAGGTACGGCCCAGACCTTCATTACATTAACCAAACCGGAAGACATAAATATTGGCGGTAACTCTAATAAAAGGCTTTTTACAGTAAACGGGGGAAAAATTATTCTTTGAAAAAGGGAGGTTTTTTATGTTTTTACACATTGGGGCTGATGTTGTAGTTCCAAAAAAAGATATTATTGCAATTTTAGAGATAAATACAAAACAATCTCCGATCACAAAAGAGTTTCTTGAAATTGCCGGAGACGAGGGTTTTATTGAGTATATCTCCGAAAAAAATAAAGAAAAATCTTATCTGGTATCTACCAGCAAAATTTATTTTTCTCCTATTTCATGTACTACATTAAAGAAAAGATCAGACAATATTTTTAATTTTTAAACACTGTTTACTTATTTAAGTATACTTGGAAAGGCAGTTGTTCTGGCATTGAACGATATTAACAGCAACAATGGGTATGGTGCTGAAGAAATTCAGGTTCTTGAAGGTTTAGAGGCTGTAAGGCGCCGGCCCGGCATGTATATCGGCAGCACCAGCGTTAAAGGCCTTCACCACCTGGTATACGAAGTGGTGGATAACAGCATTGATGAGGCGATGGCCGGTTTCTGCGACCGGATTGAAGTTTTTATTAATGAAAATAAATCTATTACAGTTATTGATAACGGGCGGGGAATACCTGTGGATATCCATCCTAAAGTAGGACGTCCGGCTGTAGAGGTCGCTCTGACTATGCTCCACGCCGGCGGTAAGTTCGGTGGGGGAAGTTACAAGGTTTCCGGCGGCCTGCATGGTGTGGGTGTTTCTGTTGTCAATGCGCTTTCTGAGTGGCTGGAGGTGGAAGTAAAGCGGACAGGAAATATTTACCATCAGAGATATGAGCGTGGTGTGCCCGTTACTGAGTTAAAAGTAATCGGGCGGTGTAAAAACACAGGCACTAAAGTTACTTTTAAGCCCGACCCGGAAATATTTGAGGAGCTTGATTTCAGTTTTGACACTCTTGCTCAACGCCTGAGAGAGCTTTCTTTTTTAAATATGGGTGTTAGGATAATTTTAAAAGACTGCCGTACCGGGCAGGAAGCGATCTTCCAGCATAACGGCGGGATTGTTGACTTTGTAAAGTACCTCAATAAAAGTAAAACACCTTTACACAGCAAGCCGGTTTATTTTCAAAAAGAGAAAGATGACATACTTGTGGAAGTATCTTTTCAGTACACAGACTCCTATACTGAGAATATACTTTCTTATGCTAATAATATTAACACTGTTGACGGAGGAACCCACGAGGCCGGATTCAAGGCTTCCCTGACAAGAGTAATCAACGATTACGGGCGCAGGTACAACATGCTTAAAAATGGCAGCAGCAATCTCCTGGGTGAAGATATCAGGGAGGGATTGACGGCTGTAATCAGTGTGAAAGTGCCTGAGCCGCAGTTTGAGGGCCAGACAAAGACCAAACTGGGCAACAGCGAGGTCAGAAGCGCTGTGGAATCTGTAGTGGGGGAAGGATTAAGTGCTTTTCTTGAGGAAAACCCCCAGATTGGAAAGCGCGTACTGGAAAAGGCAATTAATTCTTCCAGAGCGAGAGAAGCCGCCCGGAAAGCGAGGGAGTTGACCAGGCGGAAAAGTGCCCTGGAGAGTTCAACTCTTCCCGGCAAACTGGCCGACTGTTCAGACAGGGACCCGTCTGTTGCAGAGCTTTACCTGGTCGAAGGAGACTCGGCCGGCGGCTCGGCCAAGCAAGGACGGGACAGGCGATTTCAAGCTGTTCTACCCCTGCGTGGGAAGATACTTAATGTTGAAAAAGCACGCTTGGACAAGATCCTGGCCAATGAAGAAATCAGGGCCATGATTACGGCCCTTGGAACCGGGATTGGAGAGGATTTTGATATCAGCAAGGCCAGGTATCACAAATTAATTCTGATGTCCGACGCAGATGTTGACGGGGCACACATCAGGACATTGCTGCTTACCTTTTTTTACCGTTATATGAAGCCTCTGATTGAGGCTGGATATGTTTTTATCGCCCAGCCTCCCCTTTACAGAGTAAAAAAAGGAAAGAGTGATATTTATGTTTATAATGATGCAGAGTTAGAGAAGCTTTTAGAAAAAATAGGTAGAGACGGAGTTACTATTCAAAGATATAAAGGCCTGGGAGAAATGGATGCCGCACAGCTGTGGGAGACTACTATGGATCCCGAAACAAGGACGATACTACAGGTAAACCTGGAGGACGCTATAGAAGCCGATGCTGTTTTCTCAATGCTGATGGGTGACCGTGTTGAACCCCGCCGCGATTTTATTCAGGAAAATGCCAGGTCTGTTAGAAATTTAGATGTATAGTTCCTGTCACGGAGGAAAAAGAGTAAGACAAAGCCGTTGCCGTTAAACTTGCAATGGCTGTTTTTTTTAAAACTTTAAAGTATTATTAGTATTGATAATTATATGGAAATAAAAAAAAGATAAAGCTTTATAATGGAATATGGTGATAATTAAGTTAAATAGCAAATATTTGAATTTGCCAGGATATGGTAGTATAAAAATCAAAAAAAATCAAAAAAACGGGGGTAAATCTATGAGAACAACATCAAATTACAGGCCGATGGGATTTAATAAATTAAAAACAATATTCTTTACCGGTTTATTACTGGCAGTGGCGTTCTTATCAGGAGCGGTTGTTGAAAAATCAGAGGGTTTCCTTCAAGATATGATGATGGTTGCACCGGTGGTACTGGACGAGATAAGGGAATTCTTTCATGAACAGTTTTACATTAAAGTAAATACGGCGGCCGGTTGCCTTAAGTGGGGCTCAATAATAACACTTACAATTTTTGAGCACCGCTTGAATTACTTAATAAGGGGGCCCTGAATAAATAATGCTCTGTGAGGTGATAACCAGGTGGGAGAAACTAAAATTATCCTAATTTCACGGCGATGGCCTCTGGCACTTTTGCAAAAGTACTGGCAGTTGTCATATCTCTTATGTAAAAATACCGTTTTTAAGCTGATATTTAAAGTTAAAAAAAATAATAAAAAGATTTGAGGTGGTGCATTTTGATTGTGTGAATTATTCCTGGCAATAAACATTTAGAAAAGGAGGGCAGGAAATAAATATTAAATTTATGGCGAAATTACGGCGAGCAGGCGCATCTTATGGAAAAATAACATGTTATAAAACCAAAGGTTGGTAACCTTGAAACGGCCTGGCTGTAAGTTAGCTTAACTTTTACAATTAAATAATTCAGCCTTGAGCGGGTGTTCTGAGCAGGTTACGATAAAAACCTGCTCTTTTCCCTCAAAATTGCAATAACCAGATTATTTTGTTATAATGCGCTGAGGAGAAAAAAGGTAGAGGTGAGTATGTTTTGCCGTCATTAACTGGTAAAGTGATTCCGATAGATATAAACGAAGAAATGAAACACTCTTATCTGGATTACGCTATGAGCGTTATTGTCGGAAGAGCGCTTCCCGATGTGCGCGACGGCTTGAAACCAGTGCACCGGCGCATCCTTTACGCCATGCACAACCTCGGCCTTTCACCGGAAAAGCCGCACCGCAAGTCGGCCTATATTGTTGGAGAGGTGCTGGCAAAATACCACCCTCACGGGGATGTAGCCGTATACGACGCTCTCGTGCGTATGGCCCAGGACTTTGCCGCCCGGTATCCGCTGGTAGACGGTCATGGTAACTTCGGTTCTGTTGACGGCGATTCAGCGGCGGCCATGCGATACACGGAAGCGCGGCTTTCTAAAATCGCCACGGAGATGCTTTCTGATATTGAAAAAGATACAGTTAACTTTATACCAAATTATGACGACAAAACTGAGGAGCCTGCTGTATTACCCGCCAGGATTCCCAATTTATTGATTAACGGTTCGGCCGGTATTGCTGTGGGGATGGCCACCAGTATTCCTCCTCACAATCTCGGTGAAGTTATTGACGGGATTACCTTGCTGATAAATAACCCCGAAGCTAGTATTAAAGAACTGGCAGGTGTGATTAAAGGACCTGATTTTCCAACCGGCGGTAAGATTATGGGCACGGAAGGTATTTGGAACGCCTACCGCACAGGGAGGGGCAGCATAAAAGTACGTGCTCAGACTGCGATTGAAAAGAACGGCAACAAGGATAATATTGTTGTCCGGGAAATACCTTACCAGGTTAATAAAGCCCGCTTGATTGAGAAAATTGCGGAGCTTGTAAAAGAAAAAAAGCTGGAGGGCGTCAGTGATCTGCGCGATGAATCCGACCGCCGCGGCATGCGCATAGTGATTGAGCTGCGGCGGGACGCTAACCCACGGGTGATCTTAAACCAGCTTTATAAGCACACCCAGATGCAGGAAAGTTTCGGAGTGATCATGCTTGCGTTGGTAGACGGGCAGCCCCGGGTTTTAAATTTGAAGCAGGTCTTGTTCTATTACCTGGATCATCAAAAGGATGTCATTGTCAGGCGCACACGATTCGACTTGAGCAAAGCAGAAACCCGTGCCCATATAGTGGAGGGCCTGCTTATTGCACTGTCCCACCTGGATGAGGTGATAAAAATAATCCGGGCCTCCCGCACGGCAGACATTGCCAGGAGGTCCTTGATGGACAGGTTTAATCTTTCCGACAAACAGTCGGAGGCTATTGTGGAGATGCGTTTAAGGCAACTCACCGGCCTGGAGCGTGAGAAACTGGAGCAGGAATATAAGGAGCTCATGGAAAAAATTAACTATCTCCGCTCAGTGCTTGCCGACGAAAAAAAAGTCCTGGGTATTATTAAAGACGAGCTTGCTGAGATAAGAAAAAAGTATGCCGACCCGAGGCGGACTGTAATATCTTATGAAGAAGTAGCTTTTGAGGAAGAGGATCTCATCCCGGAAGAGGACGTGGTAATCACTGTTACCAACCAGGGTTACATTAAAAGGATACCCCTGGATACTTATCACAGCCAGCGCCGGGGCGGCCGCGGCGTTACTGCCATGGGCACGAAAGAAGAGGACTTTGTCCGGCACTTGTTTACTACGACAACCCACCACTTTTTCTTGTTTTTTACTAATAAAGGAAAAGTGTACCGGCTTAAAGTGCATGAGATACCTGAGGCGGGCCGCCAGGCCAAAGGAACCGCGCTGGTAAACCTTTTATATATTGAAAACGGCGAAAAAGTAACGGCTGTTATTCCTGTCCGGGAGTTTAATCCGGATCAGTATTTATTTATGGTCACCAGGCACGGGGTGGTAAAGAAGACAGCCTTAGACGAGTATGACACCTCCCGCCGGGATGGTATTATCGCCCTTAACTTGGACGAGCAGGATGAGTTAATCGACGTCAAACTTACCAGCGGCGCGGAGGAAATTATCCTGGCCACAAGAAACGGCCTTGCCATCCGCTTTTTGGAACAGGAAGTGCGCCACACGGGCCGTGTTTCCCGCGGTGTGAAGGGGATTTCATTAATGGAAAACGACGAAGTGATCGGGATGGAAACTGTTCGTCCTAACGCGTTTTTACTTTCTGTGACAGCCAACGGATTCGGCAAACGCACTCTGCTTTCTGAGTACCGCCTGCAGTCACGTGGTGGTAAAGGTATTATCAATATCAAGAAAACTGAGAAAAATGGCCCGGTAGTAGCGATCCAGGTGGTAAAAGAGGAAGAAGAAGTGATGATGATCAGTGCCGAAGGGATTATTATCCGCCTGAATACCGGAGACATATCGACTATGGGCCGCTCCACCCAGGGTGTGACCTTGATGCGTCTTAATCAGGGAGACTTTGTGGTGGCAATGGCAAAGGTCAATGCTGAAGATTAAAAACTGATAAGGTTTTAACCGGGTCGCGGCGTGCATCCGCGCCGTACCGGAGAAGTTGTCAATAAGAACCGTGCGGAGCGGTTCTTTTTTATCGGGAGATTTTTATGTTTCAGCCTGGCTGTTAAAGGCTAAAATAGTATAAAGGCTATTGAAAAATAAAATAAAAATGTGTATAATGGGTTAAAAGGTCAATTAAGGTCAAATATTACGACAACAAAGGGTGTGGACAACAAATGACTAATATTTCTGACTTAATTGAGCAATACCTGAAAAAACTCCTGGAAGACAGCCTTCATGACTGTATCGAGGTTCAGCGCAGCAAACTGGCGAGTCACTTTAATTGTGTTCCTTCACAGATTAATTATGTGTTATCCACCCGTTTTTCCACAGGACATGGATATATCGTGGAAAGTAAAAGAGGAGGGGGTGGATTTATCAGGATTGAAAAGCTTAACCTGAATAAAGAAGTGAATCTAATCCTGAGAATCTGTGATTTAATTGGTGACTCAATATCTCATACCAAAGCGTCGGGTTTAATCCAGCGCCTGTTGGAGGAAGAGTTGATCACCTCAAGAGAGGCGCGCTTGATGAGTTCTGCGATAAGCGACAGTGTGTTGAGGCTTAATTTGCCTGTACGTGACAGGCTCAGGGCGTTATTACTAAAAGCAATGGTAACGGAAATATTAAGAAACTGATTTTTTCAACAGGTCTGTTTTTTTAAAGGAGGCATCGGTAATGTTATGCGAACGTTGTGGCCTGCGTCCAGCGACGGTGCATATGACGGAGATAAGTAACGGTCATAAAAGTGACACCCACCTCTGTGAAGTATGCGCAAGAGAGATCCAGCCCCAGGGATTCGGATTTGTTCCACAATTGCACCTGCATAACTTTTTAGCAGGTCTTTTGAATCACGAGATGGGCGGCAAATATAACAAAGGCGGAAACAACCGGTAAAAAAGTGTGAAAAGTGCGGGGTGTTTGAAAGTCAAATNATTAAACAGGGGCTTTTNGGTTGTGGTGATTGCTACCCTTTTTTCGANGAGCGGNTNTTGCCGTTACTGCGCCGGATCCACGGCAGCACGCGGCATACCGGAAAAGTGCCGGCGCGAACCGGTGGGCGCGCCCGCCTGGTCAAAGAGATAAATAATTTAAAAAACCGTCTTAAAGAGGCGGTGGGAAGGGAAGATTTCGAGCAGGCGGCCCAGCTTCGAGACCAGATTCGCCTGTTGGAGAAACGCGTGGACGAGGAAGGTGAGAGGCAGTGCTGAAAAAAACGGTTAACAGCTCTCACAGCCACTGGATGGATGCTGGCGGTCCATCAGGGGATATTGTTATCAGCAGCCGGGTGCGGATAGCCAGAAACCTGGCAGGCATAGCTTTCCCCCACTTGTTGAACGATGCGAAGTCCAGGGACGTGATTCATGCGGTGCGGCTGGCTATAGAAGATAAAGAGGCAGTAAAGAAGATCGGGGATCTTGAATTAAGTCTTTTAAGTGAATTGTCCCCTGTGGAAAGGCAGATACTAGTGGATAAGCATTTAATCAGCCCGGATTTGCTGAACAGCTTTGAGCGCAAGGCGGTTGTGCTGAGGGACGATGAGGTAATCAGCATTATGGTTAATGAGGAAGATCACCTGCGCATCCAGTGTCTGCTCCCGGGACTGCAGCTTAAAGAAGCATGGGATTTGGTTGATCAGGTTGATGACGGGCTGGAGAAGACCCTGGATTATGCCTTTTCCGAGAAACTCGGTTATCTTACAGCCTGCCCCACGAATGTAGGAACCGGGATGCGCGCCTCGGTAATGCTGCATTTACCTGCCCTGAAACTTGTCAAGCAGCTGGGCGGCGTGCTTAACGCCATCAGCAAGGTGGGCCTTACGGTGCGCGGGCTTTTCGGTGAAGGTACGGAAGCGCTGAGCGACCTTTTTCAAATATCCAACCAAATCACTTTGGGACAGTCAGAGGAGGAAATAATTAACAATCTTATTACTGTTGCCAGTCAAATCGTCTCGCAGGAGCAGGCCGCCCGCAGGGCTTTGTATAAAGACAGCCATGAATTTATTGAGGATCGGGTCTACCGCGCTTACGGAGTCCTTAAATACGCTCATATCCTATCTTACGAGGAAACCATGCGTTTGTTTTCCGACCTGAGGCTGGGGATGGAAATGGGCCTTGTTTCAGGAATACCGTCCAGACTTCTAAACGAGTTGATGGTAAGAATCCGGCCGGCTTTTTTGATAAAACTTGCCGGGCGTGAAATGTCAGCTCATCAGCGGGACATTTACAGGGCGAAAATGATCAGGGAAGAGTTTAAAAATTTATAGATTTAAATAATTTTGGAGGTGTTGATCGTGTTCGGGAGGTTTACCGAGAGGGCCCAGAAGGCATTGTACCTTGCCAGGGAGGAAGCTAAGAATGCGGGCTACCCGTATGTTGGAACGGAACATTTGCTCCTCGGCCTCATCCGGGAAGGAGAGGGGGTGGCGGCCAGAGTGCTGGCGGCGGCCGGCCTGGATGCCGACAAAGTGCGATCTGCGGTAGCTCAAATCGTAGAAGGCGGCAAGGGACAGGTTCATGGTGAGCCGGCGCTTACTCCGCGGTCAAAACGTGTGCTGGAGCTTTCAGTAGATGAGGCTAGGCGCATGGGACATAATTATATCGGGACAGAACATTTGCTCCTGGGTCTGGTCCGGGAGGGTGAAGGTGTGGCGGCCCATATTTTAAATGCCTACGGGGCTGACGGCCGCAAAATCCGCTCTATGATTGCTGAATTGCTGGGCGGGCACGCCGGTACCGGCGGGCAGCCCGCCGGGCAGGTGAGAGCCGGCGGAACACAAACTCTGGACCAGTATGGACGTGATTTGACCGTGATGGCCGCGGAGGGTAAGCTTGACCCCGTGGTAGGCCGGGAAAAAGAAATCGAAAGGGTAATTCAGATTTTAAGCCGGCGGACGAAAAACAACCCTGTTCTGATCGGTGAGCCGGGAGTAGGTAAGACCGCCATCGCCGAAGGGCTTGCCCAGCGGATTAACGAGGGTAATGTGCCTGAGATCTTGGAAAAGAAGCGGGTTGTAACCCTGGATATGGGCTCGCTGGTAGCCGGTACCAAATACCGGGGTGAGTTTGAGGAGCGGTTGAAAAAGATAATTGAAGAGATCCGCCAGGCCGGCAATATTATATTGTTTATAGATGAGCTGCATACCATGGTGGGGGCGGGTGCCGCTGAAGGGGCTATTGACGCCGCCAATATTTTAAAACCCGCTCTGGCCAGGGGTGAGTTGCAGTGCATCGGCGCCACCACTCTGGACGAGTACCGCAAGTATATTGAAAAAGACGCTGCCCTGGAACGCCGTTTTCAGCCGATTATCGTCACTGAGCCCACCGTTGAGGAAACTATCCAGATTCTGCGGGGGCTCAGGGATAAGTACGAAGCTCACCACCGGGTCAGGATTACCGATGCCGCTCTGGAGGCTGCCGCCAGGCTCTCCAGCCGGTATATCACCGACCGGTTTTTACCGGATAAAGCAATTGACCTGGTGGATGAAGCCGCCTCGAGGGTAAGGCTGCAGGCNTTTACTGCNCCNCCGNATTTNAAAGAGCTNGAAAAGAAACTGGATGANNTGCAAAAGGAAAAAGAAGCGGCGGTNAACGGNCAGGAGTTTGAAAAAGCAGCTGANATAAGAGANCAGGAAAAGAGAATCCGGGCTGANNTGGACAGTCTCAGGGAGTCCTGGAAGCAGCAGAAAGGCGGNGCGGANNTGGTGGTGGACGAAGAGGCCNTCGCCCAGATTGCNNCCAGCTGGACCGGNATTCCTGTAAAAAAGNTAGCAGANGAGGAATCGGAAAGGCTGCTGAAAATGGAGGAAGTGCTGCACCAGAGGGTGATTGGGCAGGACGAGGCCATCCGGGCCGTTTCCCGCGCAGTGCGGCGCGCCAGGGCCGGTCTGAAAGACCCGAAGCGCCCGATTGGTTCCTTTATCTTCCTCGGTCCTACCGGAGTAGGTAAGACAGAGTTGGCCAGGGCGCTGGCAGAAGCTTTGTTCGGCAATGAAGACGCGATGGTACGAATTGATATGTCGGAGTATATGGAGAAATTTGCAGTATCACGTCTGGTGGGCGCCCCTCCCGGTTACGTTGGTTATGAAGAAGGCGGCCAGTTGACAGAGGCTGTGCGGCGCCGGCCCTATTCGGTAGTCCTCCTGGATGAGATCGAAAAGGCCCACCCGGATGTATTCAACATCCTGCTGCAGGTCCTGGAAGACGGCCGCCTGACCGACGCCAAAGGGCGCACGGTGGATTTCCGCAACACGGTAATCATCATGACGTCAAATGTAGGTGTCCAAACAATCAGGCGTGAGTCGGTTCTCGGCTTCCGAACAGGTGACCAGCGGGAAGCCGGTTACGAGAACATGAAGAGCAAGGTAACTGAGGAGTTGAGACGTACTTTCCGTCCCGAGTTTCTCAACCGTATTGACGAGATTATAGTATTCCATGCTTTGACCGCAGAGCATATCAGAGAAATCGTCAACCTGATGCTCAAAGAAGTCGCGGGCAGGATGAAAGAGAACGAAGTCGAGATTGAGGTGACCGAGCCGGTTAAAGACCTGCTGGCCAAAGAAGGCTTTGATGAAAACTACGGCGCCAGACCGCTGCGCCGGGCCATCCTGCGCCTGGTGGAAGACCGTCTTTCCGAAGAAATTTTGAAGGGGACTTTCCGCCGGGGCGACCGGGTATTGCTGGACGTGGGTGCCGGCAACGATATCACTGTAAAAAAGCTATAATTTTAAGATAAAAAAACATGATGAAAATAAACTCAGTTGACAGCCGTGCGGGTAGAAAGTACCAGTCACCTGCAGTAATAACCAGAGGGGAGAAAGATTTTTCCAGTACTCTGGATATGGCAAAAAAAGGAACAAAAAAAACTTTCAGAAATGCTAAAAAAAATTAAAGCTGCAGGGGATAAGCTGAAGAGGACAAAAAGCAGGGCCAATGTTATAGAATATAAAGAATATATCCAGGAATACCTGTCCTTTGTCCTGGAAAACTATTACAGGATAAGGCAGGATTTCGGGTTGGGCCGGTTGCTCGTGCGGGTGGAGGTAATAAATAAAAAAGTTGAAGAACTTACGCGCGCCCTGCTGGAACAGCAAAGAAAAAATATTGCCATTGCGGGCAAAATTGACGAGATAACAGGGCTTTTAATTGACTTGTACAACTAACGTAATCAGGAACTCGGAATTTAGCGGTCAGGAGTCAGAATATTTCGGGACGGTAAGCCGTTCTCTTATTCTGACTTCTGGCTCCTGAGTAGGTATATTTATTTTGTTATGCAGGCGGTGGGGCGCTTTTACCGCCTGCACTGCTACTCTTTGCCAGGGGAAACGGTGTTTTTTTCCGGTGGTTCTCCTTCCGGCGCAGAGATCTCAACTCCTGCTTTTTCGGACTGGGCTTTCTCCGGGATACCAATTTTAAGCTGCTGACCGTTTTTTACCTCTTCAGCTTTGTTTATATCGTCCGCGCCTGCACCATGTTTTTTATTTTTTTTAACTTTTTTGTTTATGCTGGTGCTTAATTCCTTAGTTTTNTGCATTGTGCTGTCCCACAACTGGCTGGTAGATTCCTTAATACTTTTAACCGTTTCCTGCAGCCCTCCTTCCAGTTTAAATGCATTTTCGGGACCTTCACTGGTGACGATAGTGATTTCTTTCCCGAGCGTGCGGACATGAGCGATGTCCAGGAAGGCCCGTCCTTTGATCACGCTGTCGATCAGGTTTCCCGAAAACTCCAGCCCGGTAATGGCGCCCGTGATTGGGTCCACATAATATTCGTCAACAAATCCGAGGACTGACCCGTTTTCTGCCACAATCCTGGAACCGTTTATTTCTACTTTATCTTTTAAAAGTTTTACAATTTCAGACAGGTTGCCTGATTTCTCAACATAAGAGTTTTTTTCAATAGTAATGGCATCGCTGCCCACACTGTGGATTTTATGGTAAGGGACGAATCGCTGCTCTTTGAACCAGCCCTTTTGTTCGATAATCAATGCAGCTACTTTTTTGGCGGCGGGATCCACCACCAGTCCTTTTACAGTACCTATTTGCTGCCCTTCCTCCAGGCTGATTACCGGTAAGGAAATAAACCGCCTGCTTTTCTTCATCCTTGCCCCACCTCATTCCCCCAGAAAATTTTCTTGCCTAATTCATATTCGCATTGCAGAATGTTTATGACAAAATAAGGGAATAATAGGAGTATTGACTGATAAGGATTGAAGCCCCTTCCATCCATGAGATTGCCGGGTTACAATAAGGTGGAAAATGGCCATGGGGGGGCAATTTGATGAAATTAATAGTAGGCCTGGGCAACCCGGGCAGGGAATATGAAAAAACGAGGCATAATGTAGGCTTTATGGTAATTGACCGCCTGGCTTTAAATTTAGGCATAAATGTGGATAAAAAAAATGCTCAAGGCGCTGGTTGGACAGGGGCAGATTAACGGAGAAAAGGTCATCCTGGCAAAGCCCCAGACCTATATGAATTTAAGCGGTGAAGCTGTGGGCATGCTGCTTAGCTGGTTTAAGCTGACTGCTTCCGACCTGCTGATCATCTACGACGATCTGGACCTGCCTCCCGGGAAGCTGCGCCTGCGGGCCGGTGGCGGCTCAGGCGGGCATAAAGGGGTGCAGTCAATTATCCAGGTGATCGGCACGGAACACTTCCCCAGGGTGAGGGTAGGTATCGGCAGGCCGCCGGAGCCTGATTTTGAGACTGTTAGTTACGTTTTGAGCCGTTTTGGCAATGATGAGGCTAAGGCTATAGAGGAAGCGCTTGACCTGGCGCGGGAGGCGGTGATTTGTGCAGTGCGCGACGGGATTGAACGGGCAATGAATCTTTATAATAGAAGGTGATTGTATCGCCGGATTTTAAAGGGGAAACCAGCCTTGTAATTTTATCCCTGGCTGTCGCGCTGTCGGCGGCGGCGCTGGTCTGGCAGTTGAACAGGGCGCTGGCGTGCTTGCCCAGCGTGTACCGGGTTTACCTGGCCCCGCTGCAAGAGGAGGTTGCCAAAACATTGCCGGCCGTATTTTTGGGCGCGCCTTTATTTTTTACCCATATGCTTTTTGGCGCTATAGAAGCAGCCTGGGAATTATTATATCAACGCCGTAACAGTCTTTATGCCGGGCTGGCGGCGCTGTTGAGCCATACGGTTTTTGGGTTTGTTACCGCATCAATATATACCCCGTACGAAGCAGTGCTGCCTGCCCTTGCCGCCGGATACCTGACACACGCAGCGTGGAATTATACCGTGGAAGTTTTAGTAAACCGGGGGAGAAAGTGCTGAAAAAGGGCGGCCGGCTTGACTGGTAGAAAGCAGCGGGATATAATAAAAACTGCAGGTACCTTTTGTAAAAGGTAATTATACAGCAGCCGGAAAAAAGCTCTTTTTATTGGCCTGTTGTTGATTGACAGGGGTCAGGGAGCCGAAATTCTGAATACCTGAATAATAACCGGTAAATGATAAGATTCAGGGCTTTAGCTGTGGGATGCTAAAGCTCTTTTTGTGATGGGATTTTGGGAGGATATATATGCGCGGCATTTTAAAGCCATTACAGCAATCTATTGAATTTAACAGCCTGGTCCAAGGGGTTAGAAAGAAACTGAAGCAGCAGCTTATCTTCGGTATTTCCGGCTCTCAGCGTAGCTACCTGCTGGCCGGCCTGGCCGAGGAATTCGCCCCGCTGCCCTTGCTGGTAATAACACCTGGAGATGGGGAAGCTGTGGCCCTGGCGGATGAAATTGCAGGTTTTTTGCCGGGAGTTCCTGTCAGGCAATTCCCTGTCTGGCATCTTTTACCTCACCATGTGCTTGCTCAAAGTAAAGAAGTAATGGCACAGCGCCTTCAGGTGCTGGAGGGTTTATCCAGGGGCGAACGTATGCTGGTTATCGCCCCGGTAGAGACCTTGCTCAGGCGGCTGATTCCGCCCGGCGAATTCACGGCGCCGGTTTTACGCTTGGCGACGGGTCAGCAGGTGAGTGTGGAAGAACTTTTGCCGGGGCTGATGAAGCTGGGGTATGAGCGGGTGGACCTGGTTGAAGAGCGGGGCCAATTTGCTATGCGCGGCGGTATACTGGATATTTTTCCAATGACTGCGCACAGGCCGGCCCGCCTGGAATTTTTTGATGATGAAGTAGATTCTATTCGACGCTTTAATACCCTGACGCAAAGGTCTGAAGAAAAAATAGAGGAACTGGTAATATACCCGGCCAGAGAACTGGTTATTACCGGGGAAACGACATGGCAGAATGCCCGTCAGGCACTGGAACATGAATACAGGGTGCAGTTACGCAAACTAAACCGTTCCGGTGATACCGGGGCGGCCAGGCAGCTGGAAGAGCAGGTCGGGGAGGCCCTGGAGGGCATGGGCGGTTATTTTAACGGGATTGAGCATTACCTCCCCTTTTTTTATAATGAGACAATTACTCTATTGGATTACCTGCCCGCTGGTTCACTGGTCTTTGTTGACGATCCTGTGCGGGTTGAAGATGTGGCGCGGGTTGTTCAGCGGGAGCGTGAAGAAATCAATAAAGAATTGCTGGCAAAAGGGCGGCTGCTTCCCTTACAATTTTTAAGCTACGCCAACTGGGACCATATTCAGGATTCTCTTTCAACGCGTCAGGTGGTTTACGGTTCGCTGCTGCCGCGCCGGGCTCAGCCTGTCAGGTATCAGAACATGATTAACTTTTCCGGCAAGCCTTTGCCAAGCTTTTTAGGCAACATAGAAATGCTGGCTGGAGAAATCAGGCAGTGGAGTAACTCGGGTTATACCGTGGTGATACTGGTATCCGGGCAACAGCAGGCGCAGCAGCTTATTTCTTCCTTACTGGAGTACAAAGTTGACGCTTTTTATGCAGGTTCGCTGGAAGGTCATGTGCGGCCCGGCAATGTGGTGATTACCTCTGGTAACCTGGAAGAGGGTTTCGAGCTTCCTTCCTGCCGGCTGGTGATGATTACCGAAACCGGTATCTACGGCCGGCGTAAGAAGCCGCGCAGAGAGAGGAAGCAGGTTGAGCGCCTGACTCCTTTTGTTGACTTGAAAGTAGGCGACTATGTTGTCCATGTAAATTATGGGATCGGCCGCTACCTGGGCGTGGTGCCCCTGACTATTGCCGGTATCCGGAAGGAGTACCTGCTCGTCAAGTACGCCGGTGAGGATAAGCTGTACGTTCCGGTGGACCAGGCAGGTCTGGTCCAGAAGTACCTGGGCAGCGAGGGCGAGGCGCCCCGCCTGTCCCGCCTGGGCGGCGGCGAGTGGGCGCGGGTAAAGAACAGGGTCAGGGAGTCGGTCAGAGAGATGGCCCGGGAACTCCTGGCCCTTTACGCAGCCAGGGAAACTGTGCAGGGTCATGCTTTCGGGCCGGATACGGTGTGGCAGAAGGAGTTTGAAGAAGCTTTTCCGTATGAGGAAACGCCCGACCAGATCCGCGCTGTGGAGGAGGTTAAAGCGGATATGGAGCGAAGGCGCCCGATGGACCGGCTACTCTGCGGTGACGTGGGCTACGGCAAAACAGAGGTTGCGCTCAGGGCGGCTTTTAAGGCTGTTATGGAGGGGAAACAGGTGGCCGTGCTGGTTCCCACCACCATTNTGGCNCAGCAGCATTTTAACACNTTCCGGGAAAGGTTTACACGTTATCCCGTGAATGTGGAAGTGCTCAGCCGCTTNCGCAGTGCCCGTGAACAGNGGCAGNTNATCCAGGGGCTGGAGCGGGGTACGGTTGATATCGTGATCGGAACCCACCGGCTGGTTCAGGAAGATATACGCTTCAAAGACCTGGGCCTGCTGGTGATAGACGAAGAACAGCGTTTCGGGGTGGCCCACAAGGAGCGGTTGAAGTTTATGCGCAAAAACGTGGATGTGCTTACCTTATCTGCCACGCCCATTCCGCGCACGCTGCACATGTCACTGGCAGGGTTAAGGGATACCAGCCTTTTGGAAACACCGCCGAAAGACCGCTACCCGGTTCAGACCTACGTATTGGAAGAGGATCCGGTATTGTTCAGGGAGGCCATCCGGAGGGAGATGAGCCGGGGAGGTCAGGTTTTTTTTGTTTATAACAGGGTGGTGGACATGGAGCGGGTAGCGCAGTGGCTGCAGGAACTTGTTCCCGAGGCCAGGATCGCTGTCGCCCATGGTCAGATGAAAGAAGACGATCTGGAGCAGGTTATGTTGGATTTTCTGGATTATAAATTCGATGTGCTAGTTTGTACTACCATTATCGAAAACGGGTTGGATATTCCAAATGTTAACACGCTTCTGGTCAAGGAAGCTGATATGATGGGGTTGGCACAACTTTACCAGCTTAAAGGGCGGGTCGGCCGTTCTAACCGCCTGGCATACGCCTACTTTACTTTCCGGAAAGACAAGGTTTTGGGCGAAGCCGCCGAAAAGCGCCTGGCTGCCATCCGGGAGTTTACTGAATTGGGTTCGGGATTTAAAATAGCGATGCGAGATCTGGAAATCCGGGGTGCCGGCAATATTCTTGGCGCGGAGCAGCACGGCCACATCGCTGCGGTGGGATTTGACCTGTACTGCCGGTTGCTGGAAGAGGCGGTCCGGGAGGCCAGGGGCGAAGAGGTGCCACAGGCACCGGAAACAACTATTGAGCTGCCTGTGGAGGCTTATATTCCCGATTCATACATTCCGGATATTAATCAGAAAGTGGAGATTTATAAGCGCATTGCCGGCCTTGCTGCCCTGCCCGACCTTTCTGATTTAGAGTATGAACTGGCGGACCGCTTCGGGGACCTGCCCGAAACGGTTCAAAACTTGCTGGCAGTGGCAAAAGTCAGGGTGCTGGCCGGGCAGCTGAAAGTNAAGAAAATCAGCCTCTTGCCCGGTCAGTTCCGCCTGGTGTTCAGCCAGGATCACCCNNTGACCGGAGATGTCCTGGTGGCGGCAGGCCAGCGGTACCAGAACGAGATAAAGTTCAACAGCTCAGGTGAAGAATTTGAAATTAAGCTCAAGCTGGCTGGTGGAGGTTACATCGGCAGCCGTTCCTTGCTTGCCCGGCTGGAAGATTTTTTGAAGGCATTAGGTGCATTGCAGGGCTTTACCAGGGGAATGCCGGAAGTTGTCACAAATAGCCAGGTTAATATATAATAGGATCATGGAAAGGGGACAAAGGAAGTGCACGGGGTTATAAGGTTTTTGCTGCTGGCGCTGGCTGTGGCGGCAGTGCTTGCTGTCTCCGGCTGCGGCGGTGGTGTGGTAGCGATAGTAAACGGCGAAAAAATCACGAGTGAGGAATTGTCCCGGCGAGTTGACGAAATCAAATCCATTATGGAGCAGCAAGGTATTGATTTCAGCGGTGACCAGGGTAAAATATTTATGGAGTCCCTCCAGAAAAAGACGCTGGACGATATGATTAACAATAAACTGATTCTTCAGGAGGCCCGGAAGTCGGGCAGGTTGACTCCGGAGCAGATCCAGGAAAAAATCAAGTCTTTTAAGGAGCAGTTTCCTTCCGGAGAAGAGTATGATAGATTTCTGGAACAGGTGAAGATGAGCGAAGAGGATATAGCGTATATTTTAAACTTGCAGGAGCAGGTAACAAGGGATGCTCCACCGGTATCTGAAGCTGATGCAAGGAAATACTACGATGAGAATAAAAAACAGTTCGAGCAGCCCGAACAGTTGCAGGTGCGCCATATTTTGTTCTTCGTGGATGACGGCGAAAAAAGCTACCCGGTAAAACACACAGATGCTGAAGCCAGGCAAATGGCCGAAGAGGTAATCGCCCAGTTGAAGCAGGGTAAAGATTTTGCTGGTCTGGCCAGGGAAAAATCCGAAGACAGCGGAACAAAGGCTGACGGCGGGTTGTATACCTTCAGCGAGGGCGAGGCGGTAAAAGAATTTTCCGACGCGGCGCGTGCTCTCAGGCCGGGTGAATATACTAAGAGTCCTGTCAGAACTGAATACGGATACCATATTATTAAAATGGAGAAAAAAATAGCCGCCAGGCAGTACTCATTTGAAGATGTGAAACAGCAGTTGACCTATCAGTTAACAGAACAGGCCAGGGAAAGCAAGTTCAACGATTATATGGAAGAAGTTAAGAGCAGGGCTGTGATTGTAAACAAGCTTCGCGCCGGATAAACAGAAAATAAAGCGAAAGTTGAAAATTAACGGTTGTTGGTTGGAAAAAAATGAATAAATGCTCCTCCTCCGATATATACTAACATAGAAAGTTATTTCTTGGACATTTGCCGGGCAAAGGAGGGAAGGGGAGTTAATGAAGGCTACGGGTATAGTCCGCCGCATTGATGATTTGGGAAGAGTTGTAATTCCCAAAGAAATAAGGAGGACACTTAGAATCCGTGAAGGCGATCCTCTGGAGATTTTTGTTGACAGAGAAGGTGAGGTAATTTTGAAGAAGTATTCGCCGATAGGCGAATTAGGGGATTTTGCCAAAGAATACGCGGATTCTTTGTATGAGGCTTTGGGACATATCGCGTGTATTGCCGACCGGGATAATATTATCGCCGTTTCTGGCGCGCCTAAAAAAGAATTTTTAAATAAACCAATCGGGGCCGCTATTGAAAAAGTAATGGATGATCGCAAGGCCGTGATCATCAATAACCCGGGAGAAGATTCCTTTTGTAAGGATTGTATAATTATTGAAAACGGTAAGTGCAAGTATTCTTCAGAGGTCATCGCTCCGATCATAGCAGAGGGAGACCCCATTGGAGCTGTTATACTGGCTACGAAAGACCCTAATATAAAGATGGGTGAAATGGAGCTGAAACTGGCCGAGACCGCTGCCGGTTTTTTGGCCAAACAAATGGAGCAGTAGATAGCATGGCCTCTCAAGGGCCGCTTTTTTTGTTATTTAGCTGGAGCGGAACAGTATAAATTTGAAGGCGGGCTGATTTTGCCGGGGCAAGTGCAGGTTTAATCAAAGCGGACATTTGAGCGGGATGTCTATGAGCTCCATGGAGGCCTGAAAGGAGATCAGTAAAACATGGCCCTACAAACTGCTATAACTATCGCCGGGCTGGGTCCAGGGGCGCCGGGCGATATCACTATGAGTGTCTGGGATGCCTTGAGATCCTCTAAATGTATTTTTATGCGGACCGGAAAACACCCTGCAGTAAGCCGGCTCGTCAAAGAAGGAATTCGTTTTTCTACTTTTGACTACCTTTATGAACAATTATCTAGTTTTGATGAGGTCTACGCACAGGTCGCTAAAGAGATCATGGCGGCATCACACCAGGGCCCAGTATTGTACGCCGTCCCGGGCCACCCTCTGGTGGCTGAGGAATCAGTGCGCCTGATTATTGAGGCGGCGGAACGGGAAGGCATCAGTGTTGACTTGCTTCCTGCAGTAAGTTTTATTGATGCTGTTTTTTCCGCGCTCCGGCTGGATCCGGGCGCGGGGCTTCAGGTCATAGACGGGCTGCGGCTTGACGGAAACAAACCGGAAACGTCAAAACCTGCTATCATCATGCAGGTTTACAGCAAACTGGTGGCTGCAGATGTCAAGGTGTCGCTTCTCGAACTTTACCCGCCCGGTCACAAGGTTACGGTAGTGAGAGGCGCCGGCATACCTGGCGAGGAGAGGATAGAGGTTATCCACCTGTTCGAACTGGACAGGCTGGAATGGTTGGATCACTTGACCAGCATTTATATACCAGCATCAGTCAGCCGGGTACAGAATGCCGGAAATCAAGAAGATTATGTGGAATTCATTCAAGTTTATGAGGATAAACATATAATCCCTGAAACAGGCCGCCGGACTCTGGGTACCAGGCGCCGGCAAAAGAATAAGTCCGGCGCTGGCGACAGGCAACCCGGCCGGCAGTTGCCGGCTGCCGTATCCCGCTTTCCTTTAGACCAGCTGGTTGACCTGCTGGCGAGGCTGCGCGGTGAAGGGGGCTGCCCATGGGACCGGGAGCAGGATCACCTTACTTTGAGGCCTTATCTCCTTGAAGAGACGTACGAGGTTCTGGAAGCGCTGAATAAAGAAGATATGTATAAATTATGTGAAGAACTGGGAGACTTATTATTACAAATAGTTTTTCACGCGCAGATAGCGGCGGAAAACCGGCATTTTGACATAAACGACGTTATAAGAGGTATCACAGAAAAAATAACCCGTCGCCATCCTCATGTTTTTGGTTCGGTAACCGTCAAGGACAGCTATGAGGTGACACTCAACTGGAGAAAGATTAAGGCAAGGGAAAGAGGAGACAATAAGCCTGCCGGCTTGTTAGACAGTGTGCCGATGTCTTTACCGGCATTAATGCGCGCGGCAAGGATTCAGAAAAAGGCAGCGGAAGCCGGATTTGACTGGCCTGATTACCGGGGAGCCATGGAGAAGATCAACGAGGAATTCAGCGAGCTGAAAACAGCCATTTCAGGGGGGAATGCCGCAAAAGTCGAAGAGGAGCTGGGTGACTTGCTCTTTTCTGTGGTCAACCTTGCCAGGCTGCTCAACGTAGAGCCTGAGGTTGCCCTGGCCGGAACTTGTGAGAAATTTACCGGCAGGTTTGGCTATGTTGAGAATATGGCACGGCATAACGGTAAAGAACTTTTACAATGTTCCCTTTCCGAACTGGATACCTGGTGGGAGGAGGCAAAGAAAAAAGAAATATAGGGAAAATAACAGGAAACATTTTCTTTATGGGAGGAACTATGAGAACTTTAGCGAATAAAAAGTAATTATTATTTCTAATTTTTTAGGAGGGGTTTCATGAACAAGGCTGAGTTGATTTCCAATGTTGCCGAGAAGACGGATTTAACCAAAAAGGATTCGGAAAAGGCTGTCATAGCAGTACTCGACACTATTGGCGAAGCGCTGTCAAGAGGCGATAAAGTACAGCTGGTTGGTTTCGGCACATTTGAAATTAGGGAAAGGGCCGCCCGCAAGGGAAGGAACCCGCAGACGGGTGAGGAGATCAATATCAGTGCTGCAAAGATACCTGTGTTCAAGGCAGGGAAAGCACTGCGGGAAGCCGTAGATAAATAGTTTTGTTTTTAACTTTTAATCGGACTGAAAAGTCTGATTTTTTTTTGCAAAACTTACTTAAACTTCAGTATGGACCCGGAGACTGTTTTTTAAACGAAGCACAGGTGGTGGGTGAGTTGCGCCTCGATAAGTTCCTTAAGGTTTCCCGCGTGATCAAACGGCGCACCCTGGCCAAAGAAGCATGTGACCGGGGTCAGGTGTCAGTAAACGGCCGGACGGCAAAAGCAGGTACGGAAATAAAACCGGGCGATATCATAGTGATTGGTTTTGGCAGCCGCAATCTCAAGCTGGAGGTAGTTTCAATCCAGGAAAATGTTCCGGCTAAAATGGCGGCCGGGTTGTATCGAATACTGGAAGAAAGCAGGCCGGCAAGGGATGATATATAGTTTAGAAATTTTTTTCACCTTTCAGCCGGAAAAGGCATAAAATTAGGTAAATGGCGGATAAAATTCTGCATGTTTATGATTTTTGTTTTCTGCCCGGGTGCAGAAAGCCTTTGTGAGGGTAGGATATGGATTATCAAATGCATTTTACGGTAGAAAGCCTGCATGATGCAAATAAAGCGGCTGTTCTAAAGGAAGCGCTTCTTGGCATGCAGGGTGTAAAAGAAGTCCGTATTGCAGGAGTAAACCGGGTCAGCGTTATTTATGATCCCGCTATGGTGATTCCAAGCCGGTTGACGGCTAAAATGAGAGCATTGGGAATTAAAACTCAAAGCGGGTGAAGGAAATGTTAATTTGGGGGCGGTACCCCCGTTTATCTTTTTATATTATATTTTTATATTATATATGGTTAAAAACTTGTTACTTTCTGCGACCTGTGGAAAAATACTTGTTATCTGTTAACGCTGTGGGATGCTATAATATTTTAGGGGTGTCTATAGTGATTACTCCGGAACAACTTGAACGCTACCGGGCAGGCTGGCGGGAGCATAAAAAAAAGAAGGAGCAGGATTTAGAAAACCGGTATAATAAGGCCATGATCCGGGTACAGCTGGCAGCCAAACATGTTAAACAGCAATATCACTGTAGGGTTTTCCTCTTTGGTTCTCTGCTCCTCAAGAGCAGGTTTATGGAGCATTCAGATATTGACTTGGCTGTGGCGGGTTTGGGGCCGGGGGTTAGTTACTGGCAACTGTATTCAGATGTAATGAACATTTTGCACCCATTTGATTTCGACCTGGTTGAACTGGAAAGGATTGACCCGGTAGTGCGGGAACATATATTAAAAGAAGGGGTGGAATTGTGACCCCGAATATTATATTACTTGAGGCCAGGCTGCGAAAAGAGTTTTTTCAACTGGAAAATCTTGAGGCTGAGCTAAAAACAATTGCTAAAATGAAGGAGTTAAGAGTAGAAAGCATCCGGTTAAGGGCTTATGCTTCCATTTTGCATGATTTTTATTCGGGAATAGAAAAAATGTTTATTAATATTGCCCGTGAAATTGACGGGACAGTACCTAAGGCCGAGGGCTGGCACAGGCAGTTGCTTGAGCAGATGACCCTGGATATTCCTGCAAAGAGACCTGCCGTCATTAACGCAGATTTAGCTGCACGTTTGCAGCATTATTTGAGTTTCAGGCACCGTTTTCGCAATCTCTACGGTTTTGAATTGGAGTGGACCAGGATGGAGGAGCTGGTGGAAAACCTTGGGAAAACCTTGAAAATGTTAAAAAATAGCGTTGAGGATTTTTTAACGGTACTTCAGAGTATTACATGAAAACGTCTGGTAGTTAATTACCAGACGTTTCAGCGTATTTCAACACGCGCGCCAGGGTTTCTTCGCGTTTGGCGTTGACGGCTTCAAAATTCATGGCCGGGACGTAGTAGGTCTCCAGCAGGTCATGTTCCTCCTTGGCCCTGGCAATGTAACTTATCGCCCTTTCAATAGCGGCGGAGAGCCGTTTTTGAGCGCTCTTGATCTCGTTATCGTATAAAGTAAGAATCGAATCGTCCAGATACTCGTTGAGGTTGTAGAGCTTGATCTTTTTTATGGATGGGACATCTTGAGGTTTAAAATCGATGCCCGGAATATCTTTCATGACCGCATATTCCAGTTGCGGTATTACAACCAGGTCCACATTGTCAGGCACCAGGGGGCAGTGGAACACACTGGTGTCCAGGCCGTTCTTGCGGGCTGCTTCTGCGGCGGCGCCGACGACATGGGAGGCAATGCTGGTCGCGTCGCCGGTTACCAGGTAGAGCTTCCTGACGTTTTGCAGGATGGTTTCCAGGTGATGGCATTGCCCGCCGGGGGTAAATGCGGTGGCAAACAGGCGCCTGGTCTTCGGCTCTTTTTCGTGCTGCACCGGGGCTTCTTTCAATAAGCTTTTGATTATTTCCCCTGCGATTTCATTCACCCGCGCGCGGTTGGTGGCTTCCTCCAGGTAGCTGTCCAGCTCGTCTTTGATTACCCTGGCCTCGGCCAGCTGGTTGTAGGCTATTTTGAAAAGACGGCCGACGCGGGCGTTGCACTGCAGCACTTCCTGTTTAGTTGAGCGCATTTTGCCTTCGTCCCAGAAGTCTCCCAGATGAATTATTTCATCCACGGCCCCCGGGTTTTTCGGGTCTACCACGTGAAGTGTTGGTGCCATTATAAAACATTTAGTATAAGGGTACAAGCTTCGGGGGGCAATGATTGGTAAAAAATGAAAAAGCAACGTTTCCAAAGGGCTGTATTCAAAATGAATGCGGCTCTGAAAATCCCCAGGAAATTAGTCCTCTCTAACTGTATCCGGATTGGGCTCAAATCTGGTTGTTTGTATGCTTTTCAGGGTGGTTTCGATGTCTTCAATGAATTTTTTTGCGGTTTTCAGTTGATTGACGGCTTCTTCTTTAGTCACGAGGTAGAAATCGGTATAATCAGACGATTCTCTTCTTAACCGGGCCTTGCTTAGTTCCTTGCCCATTGAACGGTCAACGATGCCGGTTTTAACAAAATGCTGGTTAAATAAAGAAATTACACCGCTATGTTTTTTACTATCGAGTTGCTTTGTGGTCAGAAGTGCCCGCACTGCGGCAAAAACGGCATAATATGAGCGGCTTAGCGAGTCGCTATACATCCCGTTATTAAGAAGTATTTCTGCCGATTGCAAATGTTCGCGTGCCCTTTTCAGACGATAGCCAGCTAAATCGCCGATCTGGCTCACAAAGTCACCCCGTTTCGCATTACCTCATGGTAAAATAGGGTTTGGTATTTTTGATTCTGTAAGAATTCGACAGTTGTTAGAACTACGGGGGAAATCCTGGAGTCGTACTCCAGTTCAATATCCAGGAGAGCATCACTGATCGCGTCTAAAGTTTGCTCATCTCTTTTATTAACGATGACAAGGACATCTATATCCGATTCATCATGAAATTTGCCGGTTGATTTTGAACCAAAAAGTTTGAGATCAAAGAGGTTTTTACCGAGAACACTTTTTATCTTTGAGGAAAATTTGTTCAATGCTTTTTCTTCTGATGAATTTAAATAAAACATGATGATTTGTGCTCCTTTGGGAAAACTATTGAATTTATTGTACCATATCCTGTCAGCGGGAGCAATCCACTGTAGTGGCGGCCATTTAAGACCGACCGCTTTTTAATGGAGGTGGAAACAGAATGATAGAATCTGAACCGAAATCTTTCTTATGTGATGCGAGGCGGCGAGGCTGGTTCTGGGATCTTAATGATGTTTTCGAATCAGATCTTTCGGCCAACGCCATGCTGGTGAGATTGTACCTTGCCAGATGCGCCAATGGAGATCGCCAGGCGTGGCCATCATTGAATACCATATCCAAGAGCTGTAAGATAAGCAAGCCAACGGTGATAAAGGCTCTCAAGGAGCTTGAGGAAAAAGGATGGATAGATAAGGTCATTCGAAAACGACCCAATCAGGAGTATGACACAACAATTTATTTTATCAAAGACCCGCCGGTCACGGGTACCACCGGTTCAGGCCCGGAGGGCGGGGGTGGTAAAACGGATTTACCACCGGTAAAAAATGAAACCGGAGAGGCTGAGGGGGTGGTAAAGGACGTTTACCACCTGGTAAACCAGTTTAACAACCTGGTAAAACAGGTTGACTCTAACAATACTAATAATAAAAGATCTGTTGTTGTTGATCCGCAGCCGGGCGGCGAAAAAATTTCAGACGGTGAGACTGAGAGCAGCTCTGTCGAAGATGACAGCGCTGCTTTTGTTTTGCCTCCGGCAGATGCCGGCACGCAGGGGAGCAGCTATCAGGATGCGGAAACTCAGACGGAGCGGGAAGAAAGAAGCCCAAAAGAAAAATCGCCAGGCGAGCCTCCAGTGTGGTGGGAAATGATTCGTGAAAAAGTCAGGGAGGTGACAGGAGCCGACATATCCGCGGGCTTTGCCAGGGAGATAGCGAAAAAATACCCACCGGAAAAGGTGGACGCTGTCCTGGATGAATTACGCCGGCAGCTTGGCAAAGGCATAGAGATCCGGGGAGGGGGGGCATGGTTACGCCGTGCGCTGGAAAACGACTTCCAGCCGGATCAGCCGGTAAAAATAGCTAAAATTTTTCCTAAAAGCTTTACAGGAAGTGATTTCAAAAACAACGACAGGACCCCTAGAACCAGACCCAGACATGAAACAAATTATCCTTTATCGGCTGAGCAGGCTGAGCGGCAGCGGAAGAAAAAAGAGTTTATCAGAAGTCTGTATACATGACGTGAATAAAAAGCCGGATATAAGTTTCCGACTGGTTTATTTAGCCATCTTTTCTAGCCTGGCAACTCTGGAAACAAGATACCTTGTGTCTATTTCAATACTGTCAAGCCGTTGATCAAGGTGTTTTTGCAGGTTTTCAATTTGGTCGCCTCTTAAGCTGTATCCGTCAAACAAAGCACCGATCTTGCAAAAGGCTTCGTTTTCCAGGCGGGTTTCAAGCCGGATTTGGCCTTTTTCAAGTGAATCCATACGAGTTTCAAAGGAGTCCATACGGGTTTCAAGTGAATCCATGTGAGTTTCAAAGGAGTCCATACGGGTTTCAAGTGAATCCATACGAGTTTCAAAGGAGTCCATACGGGTTTCAAATGAATCCATGTGGGTTTCAAGTGAGTCCATGCGGGTTTCAAGTTTTTGTTGTCCTGTTTTTACTTCTTGAATTTCGTTTTTCATGGCCTTCAGTTCACCAAGGATTT
>Ga0067045_1028091_pt1 | contig 43459 bp, 33 predicted proteins | sample TerdegcTABiofilm_FD_59184 | JGI IMG/M metagenome (GOLD analysis project Ga0067045, IMG submission 59184) | Combined Assembly of (Gp0054472, Gp0054536) Wastewater bioreactor microbial communities from Singapore -Terephthalate degrading...
TTTGAGGATTTGATGGGCAAGCATGGCGCCATCAAGTAACTTCTGAAACACACATTGGAGAACATACTCGAAGCCGAACTGACCGGCATTTAGGCTATGAAAAGCATGCGCCGGCCAAGGCGACAATACACGCAACGGCAGCAGCGCCAAACCAATTTGACGCGAATCCCTACAAAGTCCGGGACAACGGACGTGTGGTCTCTAAAGCCGCTTATACGTGCCTGGGAATCGATCTGCAGGGTCAAAAACCGTCGCATTCATTAAAAGTTTTTTACCCCGCGGGGTATTTAAAAAAAAATGGACGATGCCACTTCAAAATTGGGGCTTTATTATTTCACAATTTCCCATTATCTTTGAAGAAAGGATTACGCCTTTTTTAAAATGACAAACCGCTCATTTACATAAAATTATTTACAGACTCAAAATATACAAAAAGACATAAATATTTCGAGTTACTATATTGATTCCGTTTTACCTGTTTTAAAAACTTTGTTGTTAATTCCTAATCTTTGTTATTCGCCACTTTAATTTGCTTTACTGTTTTTGCATGTTCTACTTTTGCAAGAAAAATAAATATAAATATGAACAGCAAGCTACGTTATTTTTTAGTTTTTATTGTTGGATTTGCAATTTACTTCTATATCGATGCGATTTTCTTTTCAACCATTCAAAAAGAAATAAAATTACTTACCCAATCAAAAGCAATAGGACACATTATTGCGTATGCAGTAACTTTAATACCTTTGCTGATTACCGTCTCAATTTTACACAAAAACTATCGAAGCATTCTTGAGAAATTAGGCATTTCTAAAAGTTTGCATATCGGAATAGCCTTTGCATTTCTTTCTACTTTACCCATGCTGATAGGTTATTCAATAAAGTTTCATTTAAATAAAGAATTGTCGTTTGAGACAATCATTATTAATACTATTTCGTCTGCGTTTTTTGAAGAAATCATCTACAGAGCATTCCTTTTTGGCATGTTATACCGTTTCACCCGATTAGGGTTTTTACCATCTGTGTTTCTGGGTTCTTTGTTGTTTGGAGCAGCGCATTTATATCAAAGCACCGACATCAATGAAATAGCTCTAATATTTTTACTTACATTTTTTGGTTCTGTTTTATTTGCCTGGATTTATTCAGAATGGGAATTTAATTTATGGACAGCAATTTTTTTACATTGTGTCATGAATTTGTATTGGCATATTTTTGACGTAGATAATAATTCATTAGGTGGAACTTATGCTAACATTTTCAGGTTTTCAACTATCTTTTTGGTTGTATTTGGAACGATTATTTTTAAAAGGAAAATGAAAGTACCTTTTGAAATAACAAGAAAAACGTGGTGGATGAAATCAAAAAAATACGGCTAACAGCCGTTAGGCGACATAGGGCGTTTTTTAAGAGTACTATTAAAATGAATATTACGGCGGGAATAAATATACTATAAAATAAACGGGAGGCATTATGAAAATAATTTCTTTTTTTAATTCTGATTTTTATTAGTTCACTTTGTTATTCACAATCACCTCATCCTTTGGATTTTTTTCCTCATCAGCCCGGCGATCTTTGGCAAATGCGCAGTTGTTATGATCTAAGCTTAGTTAGTTCTTTAGAAATCGATAAAGATTCAATTGATAGTGATGGGAACATATATATAAAATATAAACAATATGAAGGATATTCATGGCGTATTGATTCATCCTTTTTTGTTTTTTCCGGTATAGATAGTTTCCCCCTCTATTATAAACTTAATGCACTAGTAGGTGATACGTTTACATCTGAACCACCTTATATAATAGCGCGAGTTATAGATATATATCCTGATACATTGTGGGGTGTACCCACGATAGTTAAGAAATATGATTATTGGGGAATTTTTGATGCTGATAGTCTCTGGGTTGGAACCCGTTATCTGGCAAGTGGATTTGGATTAATAAAATATGATTTTGAACCCGGTGACTGTCATTTTCTTGCCGGTTGCATAATTGACAGTGTCAGATACGGATGGTTAGTTGATGTTAACGAAAGTGAATCAATAAAATTAAAATTTAACTTATATCCAAATTATCCAAATCCATTCAATCCTTCTACAGTAATTGGTTATCAGTTAGAAGTTAATACTAAAGTCAACTTGAAAATTTTTAATACGCTGGGGCAGGAAGTGCGGACATTAGTCAATGAACATCAATCCGCCGGATATAAAAGAGTTTTCTGGGACGGCAGGAATAATCACGGTACAGCCGTAGGTGCCGGCGTATACATATACCGTTTGCAGGCAGGTTCGTTTGTACAGTCCCGCAAGATGATATTGGTGAAATGATATGTAATGGTTCATAGGAAAATGGAATTTTGAATGCATTAATTATGGTGTAATTTAAGCAACTTTTTTCTTTTCCGCAACGTGTCAAATACATTTAATAACTAACTGCGGAATGTTTTTCAAATGTTCTAAGCAACGCTATCATTGTCGCTATTTTACTTTGAAATTAACATTCCATAAACTCATTTCAGCAATACAAATCAACCTGAATGAATATACGGCACTCCGTTATACAAATAAGCTCAAAATCTGAACGAAATTTGATATGATTTCTTGTATTAGGTAATATTTTGATGAAAATTATCAGGAGTTTCTTTTCTGATTGATACAGTTTTATGCAATTTCATCAACGCCCAACTCAATCGTTTTCCCAATTTCCTGAACCGATCGCCAAATGCTCATTCGATGTACACATTCCAGTTGTGAAGCCATAAATCAAAAAAGGTGTCGATTCGATGCCTTTCTGGTGAGCAGTGAACCCGATTCTATCGGGATGAACCTCCGTAGGGCTTAGCCCGACAGATTTATCCCGATTCGTTATGCGCACCGGAATTGCGATTGACAAAAATGAAAAAAGGCACCGATTGATATCGATACCTTTCTCGTGGGCAGTGAAGGATTTGAACCTCCGTAGGGCTTAGCCCGACAGATTTACAGTCTGTTGCGATTGACCACTCCGCCAACTGCCCGTTTGTATTATAAAACTTTTCAAAAAACTTTTTCCGCCAGACTTATCCCTATTTAGGTCAAGTCTTAACCCGCTGAGCTTCATTTATAGCTGAGCTGGTGGGCGGAATCGAACCGTCGACCTACTGATTACAAGTCAGTTGCTCTACCAGCTGAGCTACACCAGCCAAATCTTATCAAACAACATTTTTTATTTTAGGATTGTAAATATAAATATATATTATCAAAAGTCAATAAAAATCGTTTTTATATATAAATTCATTTTGTTATTATACCCTATCCGATTTTTTAACTTTAAGGATTAACTACGATGAGATTTTATTTATTATTGACAACCGTATTAATGCTGCTGTGTGTCGCTTGCTCAAAAAAAACCAGCCGTGCACCCGGCCAGGAGATTGTGACCGATGCAGAACCGCTTTCACGGGGTAAAATCATGTATTTCCATGGCAGTAAAGACACTTCCATGCATTATGTGATCTATGTACCTCAAAACCCGATGAATTATAAAAATCTACCGCTGGCGGTTTTTTTTGACCCTCAGGGACGCGGTCATCACCCCGTGAAGCAATATCAGGCGCTGGCAGATACCTTCGGCTGGATACTGATCGGCAGTCGGGATTCACGTAACGGCCTTACGGTGATACGTAATCGTGAGATATACGCGGGGATAATGGCGGAAATCGCGCATCGCTGGGATATTCATCCATCCAGAATTTACACCTGCGGCTTTTCGGGAGGAGGACGCATTGCCGCTTACCTCGCGATGCATGATCCAGCTATCACCGGAGCGGTAAGCTGCGGAGCGGGCCTGCCGGGAAACACGTCCGGTATGCCGTATTATTTTTCCTATGTGCTTATCGCCGGCCGGGAGGATTTTAATTATACGGAGGTCAGCCGCCTTAACCGTCAATTAGACGCGGATCATTACCGCCATGGTTTTTTCCTTTTTAACGGCCCTCATCAATGGCCAAAGCCGGATAGGATGCAGGCCGCTTTCACATGGCTGGAACTGGACGCCATGCGCCGGGGCATTATCCCGAAGCATGAAGCATTAATACAGAAGGTAATAAAACAGTATCAGGAACAAATTCTAAAAGCAAAAGATTCCGGACAAAAATACGAATTATATAATCAGTTGGAAAGTTCACTGGACCAGTTAATGGATATCCGCAATTTTAAAAACGATTTTTCTGTAACTGTAAGCCAAAATGACATCCGGCTTTTAATGAATCAGCAGGAAACCGATGATAAAAAAGAATCTTCCGATCAGCAGGAGATTTTGAAATATTTTCAGAAAACCGATACCAAATGGCTGGCAGCAAGGATTTCCGTTTTACGGAAACAAGCTGAATCAACATCGCTCAGCAAGGCATCCTATTCCAAACGTTTGCTCAATTACACCAGCATGCTATCGTATATGTACACCAACGCGGCGCTTGAGAATCATGACCTGGAGAATGCCCGGCATTATCTGACTGTTTACGCACACACCGACCCGGATAATTATGCGATGAAATATTTCTATGCGGTGTACCACATGAAATCAGGCCATACCGACGGCGCTTTGCTGGCCCTGAAAGACGCCGATACCATGGGTTTTTTTGATTATATTCAGCTGGAAAATGAACCGGCTTTCAAGCCGATCCGTCATACGAAAGACTTTGCTTTGATTCTTGAAAACGCTCGCCGCCGTTATGAGGAATAAACACCGCCGGGGCTCTCGTTGAATCTTAAGATGACTGTACCCCGAAAATAAATGATATTTCAAAATTATTGACGGTAAAAGTTATTTATTGCGGGGTATTGTTTTTATACATATATTGCGCCGCTTCAAATGAACAGGAAGCATTATGAAAATATTTCTGAGGTTTTTGCATGTATCTATCCCGTTTGGAAATTTACGGTTTTAAAACATTTGCGCAGAAAGTCGATCTGAAATTTGACGAGGGCATCACCAATATCGTGGGTCCCAACGGCTGCGGTAAAACCAATGTCGTGGACGCGCTCCGATGGACTTTGGGCGAGCAGAAAACAACGGTGCTGCGAACAGAAAAAATGGACAATGTAATATTTGCCGGCACCAAAACGCGCAAGCCGCTGAATGTCGCGGAAGTATCCATCACGGTACAGAACACAAAAAACATATTGCCGGTCGAATACACAGAAGTCAAAGTCACGCGCCGCATCTATCGGAACGGCGACAGCGAATATTACCTGAACGGTCTGCCGTGCCGGCTGAAGGATATTAATGACCTGTTCATGGATACCGGTATGGGCGCGGACGCCTATTCGGTAATCGAGCTGAAAATGGTTGAGCAAATCCTCTCCGACAATACCGAAGACCGCCGGCGAATGTTTGAAGAAGCCGCCGGCATCACCAAATACAAGCTCCGCCGCCGGCAAACGCTTAAGAAACTTGAATCCACACGTATTGACCTGACCCGCGCCAACGACATCATTACCGAAATTGAAAAGAACGTCAATTCCCTTAAACGCCAGACCCAGAAGGCCAAGCGCTACCAGAAGCTGATGAATCAGCTGAAATACGAGGACGTAAGACTGGCATGGCACGATTATGAAAAACTGAAAATGCAGCTGGAGCCGCTGCAAACAAAATTGTCGGGTCTCGAAGACGAAGCGGAGAAACTGCTCGGGGATATTACCCGCAAGGAAGCGGAATCGGAAGCCTTGCAGACGGCGCTGATCGCGAAGGAACAAACCCTGCGTCAGGAGCAGGAACAACTGGAAGCCCTTACACAGGAAATCGAGACCGTTGAAAAGCAAATCATCGTCAACCGCGAACGGAAGCGCAGTCAGGAAGATCTTATCCGCCGCTATACCGACGAGAAAATTACCTTTCAGCAGCGGCAAGAAATGCTCCGCGGACGCATCGAAGAATTAGTTCTTCAGAATAAGGCACTGGAGCAGACCATCCAAACGGTTCAAGCGGCCTACGAAATGCAAAAAAACGATACGGACCAACATGAACAGAAACTGGCGGCGGAACGTCAGAGTATTGAATCGGTACGCGCTGCCCTGGTCCGGCACATTGACGAACTGGCGCGCCGCCGAAACCAGTATCAGGTTACCAAAAATAACATTCAGAATATCGAGCGGAAAATCCGCGAACTGGAACAGGACATCCAGTCCCAGCAGAACCAGTCGGGCGACGCGCTGAGTCTTCTGGATGAGCAGCAGGCCGAATACCGTCAATTGCTCCAAAAAAGTGACGATCTGAAAAAACAGCTTGCGGACATAGAAACCCGCGTGGAATCGCTGCGTCATGATACCGAAAAAATCCGGCACGAGAAAGCGGAGTCCGAAAATGAACTCAAGCTGCTGCATGCGCAGCGGGTCATCCTTATGAAAGCCATCGAAAGCCACGAAGGTTTTCCGGACAGCGTTCGTTACCTGCTGGACCAGAAAACCAGCGGGCTGAACGCCACCGTAGCCGACATGTTTTCCGTAGACGAAACGTACAAGCAGGCCGCCGAAGCCGCACTTGGTGACAGCTTTTCCCATGTCGTGGCCGATTCCGCGCATCAGATCCGTGAGGCCCTTCGACAACTCGGTGAGGGCAACCGCGGTCAGGCCACATTCATCAATCTTCCGCAACTGCCCGATCAACCGTGTCCGGCGGAACAAGCCGATTTCGGCCCGGTTCAAACGGCGATCCTGGCCCGTGGCATTGATGCCGTCCGCTCGGATCATCCGTTGCTGGTGCGCTGGCTTCTGGGCGACGTTGTATTCGTCAGGGATTTTGACACCGCCCTCCGGCTGGCCGAAGACTATCCCGCCATCCGCTTTATATCGCTTCATGGCGAAATCGCCAAGGGCCGCTACCTGGTTAAAGGCGGCAGCCGCTCGCAAAGTTCCGCCTCCATCGTCGGCCAGCGCGAAAGTCTGACACGCCTTGAAACCCGCATTCGAGAAACCGAAGAACGTCTCGTCAAATCGACGGATGCATTAACGCAAAACGAACAAGCTCGCGATCAGGCGGAAGCGGAAAGAAACCAGATCCAAAATCTGCTGAAAACTTCCGAAACGCGGATTCATGAACTGGATAAAATTATAGCCCAGTCCCAATATGAACACAGACGATCCGCCGACTTTGTCCAAAAAAATGAGGACATTCTGATTCAGGCAAAAACCGAACTGGAAACCATGCGTGAACAACTGGCGCAGATTGAGCCGGAAATAACCGCTTTGGAAGAGCAGCGTACCCAGCAGGAAGCGGAACTGCACCGTCTCGAACAACAAATCCGAGAGATGGAAATCCAGTTAAAAACCAAGTCGGAACTTTCCAGCAAAACGGCGGCGGATTTATATAAAACCGAAAGCGATATCAAAAATAACCTGAATACGATTAATACCTTCCGGATGCAAATTACCGAGGCCGAAGAGACTATTGCCCGGCATGAATCCGAATCGGCCGCCGCGAAAGAAGAGATTGAACGCATTCAGCAGCAGACGATGGAGTTAGACCGTACTCTGGTGGAACTGAGCCGTCGCCAGGATCAGCAGACACGGGAGCGTGATCTGCTGGAACAGGACGTACACGACCAGCGGGAGATGAATCTTCAATGCGAAACCGCGCTGAGAAAAATACGCCGTCAGCGCGAGGAAATGCTTAATTCCCGCCACACCCTCGAACAGCAGACGGGCAATCTGAAATACGACATGCGGGCTCTGGCAGAACGGATATTGCGGGATTATGATTTCGATCTGTTAAAGGATACCCTGGATATCCTCCAACCCGAACCGGCGGCCGATACCCGCGATGAGGACGAAGCCGATATGGATAAGAACGGAACCGCCGTCCCACCGGCTTCCGGGGAGGATTCGGCCGGTGAAAAAACGATAGATGAAGTGCTGGATGAAAATCTCACCGACGGCCATTTAGAGACGCAGGGCTATGACCCGGAAGCGGCAAAGAAGACGATTGACGAATTGCGCCGCAAACTTAAAATGCTCGGCATGGTAAACATGGAAGCATTCGCCGAGTATGAAAAAGAGAAAGAGCGTCTGGACGTGCTCGTCCAGCAACGCGCGGATCTGCTCGAGGCCGAAAAACAGCTCATGGAAACTATCCAAACCATTAATACAACCGCGCAGAAACAGTTCATGGAGGTTTTTGAAAGAATCCGCCTGAATTTCATAAAAGTATTCACGACGCTGTTCGCAAACAGCGAGGCGAATCTTGAACTGGGCGCCGGAGAAGATCCTCTGGAGGCCAGCATCGAGATTATTGCCCGCCCGGTCGGCAAGAAAAATCAGCATATCGCGTCACTGTCCCAGGGCGAGAAGACGCTGACCGCCATCGCGCTGCTCTTCGCGATCTATCTTGTAAAACCGAGCCCGTTCTGTATTCTTGACGAAGTGGACGCCCCGCTGGATGACGCCAATATTGATAAGTTTACAAAAATCCTGAAGGATTTTTCCAAGGATACCCAGTTTATCGTCGTCACGCATAACAAACGCACGATGGAAATGGCTTCGAACATATTCGGCATCACCATGCAGGAGGCCGGCGTTTCCAAAGTCGTTTCTGTTAAATTCAGCGATCGTGAAACCCAGAGCGACGATATTGAGGACATCATCCGTAAAAACCAGGTTGCCGACCTGACCACTGAAATCAAGGAACCGCCGGGACCATCGCCGGTCAACGGCTGACGCTGTATTTCCGGGCCGGACCTACCGGGTAATGCCTTCAGCCCCGGTTGCAGTAGCCATCTATCCGTTTCATGGAAAGCAAAAAACAAAAATCCATCCGCCTGGCAAAAATTCTTACCGTGTTGCGGAACGATTACCCGGATGCGCGCTGCCGGCTCACCTACCGCACCCCTTTTGAACTGCTTATTAAAACCATATTATCGGCTCAATGCACCGATGAACGCGTCAATCAGGTTGGCCATGCGCTGTTCAGCCGGTATAAGCAGCCAGAAGATTTTATCGCTCTTCCTCTGAACAGCCTGGAAAAAATAATACGCCCGACGGGTTTTTTCCATCACAAAGCGTTACATATCAAGCAAACTTCTGAAATACTCGTGAATACCTTCAGCGGTAAAGTTCCCGCGGCAATGGAAGATTTACTGCAATTGCCGGGTGTGGGCCGGAAGACCGCCAATGTCATCAGGAGTACCGTATTTAATTTGCCTTCTGTCATTGTGGACACACATGTGATACGTCTGTCAAACCGTCTGAAACTTACCGACTCCAGTAATCCCGAACATATTGAAAGCGATCTCATGGCGCTGATGAATGAAAAAGACTGGAGCTTTACCGCCCATGCGCTGGGCGAGCACGGCCGCCGTATCTGCAAAGCCCGTACCCCGTTGTGCGCCATCTGCCCTATCACCCGTTTTTGTCCCGCGGCCTATCACGGCCTCAAACGCAATAGCCATCACCGCGTTCAAAAAAATATAAATAATTCTTGATTAACCGGGCGTCTTTATATACATTGTCCCGCTTTGAAAATGCTTAAAGGAGATACATGAAATTCGATTCCTACACCAGCCCGGAAGGTTTTATCGAGGAAGATTTCCGTAAAATCGCCGAAACCTATTTTCAGAACTATCTGCAGCCCTGGTGCGACGCCAATCATATCGACGATTCCATTAAAGATTATATTAAAAATGTGCTGGCGGATTATTCCGTTTTTTTCTTCGATTCCGTCATGCATGAATTCAGCGATGTGGATGGTACGGATATTGAGCTGAAAAACTAGACACGGGGTTCCGCGACCCGGCCGCTTACCGTACGTTTTTGAATAATTTTATATCATTTCCGTTAATATATGAATGGGCTCATTATTGAAGGCATTGTGGGCAGCGGAAAGACTTCCCTCTTAAGGCATATTTTAGGGTATGGCGTGTTCCTACCACGTACCACGCTGGTGCTCACGGAACATGAAACGGAAAGGCCGCTGGAACCATTGTCCTCAGCCAATTTGAGACAGAGTCTTGAACTGTTGCAGCACTGGATTAAGACCATAAGCCGTCTTGAGGTGCCGCATTCGCCGTCGCCCTGCTCCGATACCGAATCCCAGCATCCCCTATTTCTGATTGAGCGTTTTCACTTCAGCCATTGCATGGATATTGTGTCGCCCGACCGTTTTGAGGAATATGCTTCCGTGGAATCGGCATTAGCGGAATTTTCAGCTCATATAATCTTACTGACGATTCCCCGTGACCATATACTTGAACGCTCGATTCGAAGCACCTCACGGAACCGGGGCGTTTCATGGCGACAATACCTTCAGACGTTGGGAGCTAATGAATCCGCTCAGGCCGAACATTACCGGATACAGCAGGAAGGGTTTTCTGAATTGGCCGCACGCACCCGCCTGCCCGTTACGGTGCGCGATACATCCGGCATGGAATGGGAAAATTTAGCAAAAGAATGTATTGAAATTTTAAATAATAAAAATTAAAATAACCTTACATGAAAACCACTTCCGTAAAAAAGACAACTAAACCCAAAGCGCATCATACGCTCAGGCCGTCGGCTCTTTTTGATAAATATGACAACCCGGATTATCTTCTGAAGCTGTTCGAATCCAACATCAACCGGTACAAATACCCTAAAAGCGAGTACCATCTGATGCACAAGGCTCTGGATTTCGCCCGGCTCGCCCACAACGGGCACTCCCGCGATTCCGGCCAGCCCTACATCCACCATCCGATCCGCGTAGCGAATATCCTGATGGACGAACTGAAGCTGACATCCAGTGAAGCGGTTTGTGCCGCCATGCTTCACGACGTCATCGAAGACGCCGGAATCACCATCAAGGAGCTGAAAAACAATTTTAACGACGTGATTGCGGCTAATGTTAAAACGCTGAGCAAGGATCCTAAGGCTGTCCAACCCGACAAAGCCTATCGTCATAAAATACTTCAGGCCTCACCGGAGGTCAAACTGATCAAACTCTGCGACCGTCTCGATAACATGCGCTCGCTACGTTTCAGCATCAATCAGACGCGCATGCGCAAATATATACGCGACACCGAAAAGTTCTATCTTCCGCTGGCGCAGGAATGCCACGCGTACCTTTTTCATGAAATCCAGTCGGAACTAACGGTGCTACAAAACCGGCTTCGCGCGCTGAAACGCGAAAAAACATCCGCCAAAACCAAATAACGCTACCTTATGGATGGGTTAATAAAATCAGCTTTTGAAGAGGTCCGCACCGAACCCTGTGAACTGTTCTGCAGGGATTTCGATATTCATTGTTTCGACGTGCCTCATCCCGACTATTGCAAAGCCGGTCGCACCGCCATCATCGGCGACACACTTTATTATACCATGCCCGTCAGGGCGCTTTGTCCTTTATGTGATCCTATCCATTTAAACTCCGGAGGTTGATACTCTTATGCGTGTATTAAGTTTTTTAAGTCTGGTTGTTTTTATGCTGCTGCAGGTGCGCTGTTCCGGCGCCGGTAAATTGCCGGTGGACGAGTATTTCACCCGTTCCGATACGCTGGTCAATCAGGGCAAATTTAACGAAGCCATCGAGATGCTTGGCAGCGTGGAAACATATTACCCTGCCGATACCGGCGCCGTGATTCGGTCGCTCAATGCCATGGCTGATATTTATGCTATGAATATGAATAATTATGATCAATCAGTATCCGTCATGCAGAAAATTATTGACCGCTATCCGGACTCTCCCGAATCGCCGAAATGCCTGTTTAAGATAGGATTTACCTGTGAAAACATGATTAAGGATATTCCCAGGGCGAAGAAGAGCTATGAGGCATTTCTCGCCAAATATCCTAATCACGAACTCGCTCTGAGCGTCAAAGTTTCATTAGAACATCTGGGTGAAAGCGACGAGGAACTGCTGGAACGTTTGATTAAAAAGAACGAAAACCTGAAGGATACCATTCAATAACCAATTACCGGAGGGCGCTATGTTTGAAACAAGGGCCAAAATAGTCTGCACCATCGGACCGGCGTCGGACTCGCCGGAGATGATTGAAAAAATGATACTTGCGGGCATGGACGTCGCCCGCCTCAATTTTTCCCATGGTACGCATGAAGGCCACGCCAAGGTTGTACAGTACATCCGCGCGGCCTCAAAAAAACTGGGCCGACCGGTAGCCATCTTACAGGACTTACAGGGACCCAAGATCCGTGTCGGTCACTTTAAAAACGGCCCCGTCAATCTGGTCAACGGCGCGAAGTTCACCATCACGAAACGCGATATCGACGGCGACGAAACTATTGTTTCCACCACCTACAAAGAACTGCCCGGCGACGTCAAACCCGGCGATATGCTTCTGCTGGACGACGGACTCATTTACCTCAAGGTGGTCCAAACCGACGGCACCGATGTGTTAACCGAAGTCGTCAACGGCGGCATTCTGAAAGATCATAAAGGCATCAATTTGCCGGGCGTCAACGTCAGCACCCCGTCGCTCACGGAAAAAGATACCGAAGATCTGATGTTCGGGCTGGAACAGGACGTGGATTACGTCGCGCTGTCGTTTGTGCGGAAACCGGAAGATATCCTTCATATCAAGAAGATCATCCAATCGAAAGGGAAAAACACGCCGGTGGTGGCCAAGATCGAGAAACCGGAAGCCGTCGCCTGCATGGATGCTATTGTAGCGGTTACAGACGCCGTCATGGTCGCGCGCGGGGACCTGGGCGTGGAAATGAAAACCGAGGAGGTGCCCTCCATCCAGAAACGCCTGATCAAACTCTGCAACAAGGCCGGCGTGCCCGTAATAACCGCTACGCAGATGCTCGAATCGATGATTCAGAACCCGCGTCCCACGCGCGCCGAAGCTTCCGATGTGGCCAACGCCATCCTCGACGGCACCGACGCGGTCATGCTCTCCGCTGAAACCGCATCCGGAAAATATCCGATCGAAGCTATCACGATCATGAAAAAAATTATCCAGCTGATTGAACAGGAGATGCCCGTGGACTACTCCCGGCGGCGGCGCAGCGGCAATGAAACGCTTCCTACCCAGGAAGGTATTGCCGTGGTCTCATGCTCCCTCGCCGAACTGATTGACGCCGACGCTATTGTTTGCATCACCATGTCCGGCGCTACCGGCAGAATCGTCGCTAAATACCGGCCCCACAAGCCGATTATCGCCATCACCCATTCGGAAAAAGTGCTCAATCAGATCAACCTCGTTTGGGGCCTGCGCGGCTTGCTGGTGCCCGACCTGAAATCCAATATTGACGAAAGCGTCCTTCAGATTGAAAAGATCATACTCGACCGCGGTTACGGGAAAAAAGGCCATACAATGGTTATCACGGCCGGCTTGCCGTTTAGCGGACGCGGCGTCACCAACAGCGTACGTGTCGAAATGCTGGATTATAAATAATCAGAACTTTTTCTACAAAAAAAACCTCTGTGTATTAACGCAGAGGTTTTTTTTGGGGCGCCGGTTTTCTACGGCGGTTTTCATTTACGGATTACCGCCAATTTGCCTGTCTTTTGATATTTGCCGGCCGTGAACGTATAAAAATACACACCGGATGGAACCAAAGTCCCCTCTTCGTCCTTGCCGTCCCATGTAAAAGCGTTGCTTCCTTCATAAACACCCGGCGACAGACTGGTATTCTTTAAAGTATGCACCCGTTTCCCACCCGATGTAAAAATATCCAGACGGATATCGCGGATCTCACGAAGACGAAACGCGATTTTAAGCGGCTGGTCGCTGCCGGTACATACAAAGGGCTGGGGATAGATTTTAAAATCGCTCAGTACCGGCTGGTTGACAGGTTGGTTGGTCGGCTGTAAACCAATGGTATATCGCATATATTTTTTATTGGTGATATTACTGGTCGTATAATCCTTGTTGATGACAATTACAATCAGACTGTCTCCGGGTTCAAGATTCTCGGCGGCAAAGTTAACCGGCGCGTCCCGTTTGCTGATAATGGCCTTATGCCGACTGCGGTTGTACTCAATAGTGAACACGCTGAAATAGGAAACCGATTCGCGGGAACTGAAATTCATGAGCACATTTGTCGTATCCAGGACAATCAATGAATAATACCGCGCGGCAAGCGACGGTAAACTGTCCGTAAAGGATGTATCCCGGAGCCAGCCGGTATATTTGAATCGGACATTGGGATAGTTGTAACCTTCCGTGTAATACAGCAAGGAATCCGCCCGCTCGGCTGTGAAAAAATTCCAAAGGTGCATTTCAGTCACATTGGCCGGCAGAGACGAATTATACGGCGACGCATTCAATGCCAGTTGCAGGGCATTCCAGGAACGGTTCTGCGGCAGCAATTCCCATGCACGGCGCACCACGGTCGGGGTAAAGTTTTTTTCCAGATACAGGTTCCACAGCACGGCGCCGTATTCGTGCGCGCCGTTCATGGCCGTCAGCGATACATGGGGATTCAGCAGAAAATTATCGAGGTAAGCGTAATAATCATTGACCCCATCCCATACCACCTCTTCCATCCATGTAGATGTCGATTCATAAAACCATCCGTCGCCGTCGGAATAAGTGTTCTGATACGCCAATTGAACCGCATGATGAAATTCATGGGCGCAGGTAACCCGTATGGCATCATAACCATGCGTGGCGAAATTACCGATAAAGTCATTATCGATTTTGATATAACTGGTGTATGTCCAGGGATTTGAAGTCACCTGACTATCCGGCGTGGTGCTTCCATACGCGCCATACTGATTATTGATAAAAACTTTATAGAATCCATAAATCCCGAAATCAAGCGGTTCGCGGAATCCCAGCGTGTCCACTTCGACGCGATACGCCCGCTCCATCGCGGCGGCGGTTTCTTCCACCCAGTCTTGAAGTCCATTGGTATTAACATCGACCGCCGGTACGGCATCAACGCCGGTCGTATCGTAATAAATATGAAACCGCTTCGTCTGCCCTTTGCTGATAAAAGAATGAACGTACATATTTTGAGATAAGAGCGTTTTCGGCTTCAACAGAGGCCATTTTAAGGATGCCTGTCTGAGTTCATTAGCAGCGCCAAATGCGCATTTGACAGGGGTTGATGAACGAAATTCATCGGGTAAATCCTCATAATGATACAGAAATTGATGTTTCAAACGCAGGGATTGTTCATACGATATTTTACCGGCTTCCCGCGCGTCCTGAATTTTTATCAGCGAATTTTTTTCCTGCGCGTGGGCGGTAAGAAATCCTGCCAGCAAGAGGATCGGTATCCATTTAATGTTCATATTCGTCTTTCTTTATGGATTTCCGGTAGGTCAGCGATAAAGGAACGCCGGTAAATCCAAACGATTCCCTTAATTTATTTTCAATGTAATTCCGGTAATTAGCCGGAACAAGTTCCGGATAATTGGTGATGACGCCGAACACCGGTGGGCGTGTTTTAATCTGTACCAGGTTCTTTATATTCAGGTTTTTTCCCCTGACGGCGGGCGGGTGATACGCTTCGACGGTTTTTTTGATGAACGCCGTTAACTGTTCCTGCGGGATGGTTTTATTTCTTTCCGCAAACACCTGTAGCGCCAGGTCAAGAACTTTATATACACGCTGCCGCGTTTTGGCGGATATGAAAAGCACCGGTATGTAAGTCGTCGGGCTCATCGCTTTGCGGATGTTTTTTTCGTAATGCAGCGCCGTTTTGTCGTCTTTGGCCACGGAATCCCATTTGTTCACGGCAAGCACCAGTCCCTTTTTCAACTGGCGGGCCTGCTCCAGAACGCTGATATCCTGCGCGGCCACGCCTTCACGGGCGTCAATGATTAGCAGGGCAATGTCGCATTCCTGGATGGTTCGCGCCGTGCGCAGCGTGCTGTAAAATTCCAGATTCTCCTTCACTTTGGTTTTCCGCCTGAGGCCGGCGGTATCAACAAGCGTGAACTTCTTGCCTTTGTAAACGAAGTCTGTATCGATGGCGTCGCGCGTGGTGCCGGGAATTTCCGTCACGATATGTTTCGGCGAACCGATCACCGCGTTGACAAACGATGACTTGCCGACGTTCGGTTTGCCGATCACCGCCAGCCGGATTCCCGAACGGTCGTACCGGATGTCTTCAAGATGGCTTTTAAAGGATTGACCGAGCTGAGCCAGCATCTCGTCCAGCAAATCGCCGATGTGCCGGCTATTGAGAGCGGACACCGGTATGATCGGTCCGGCAATCAGTTTGTATATGTCAGGGCTGGCAACCACACTCTGCATAATTTTCTCATTGTCGCATTTGTTGGCGGCGAGGATGGCCTTTTTACCAGACCGCTTGACCAGTCCGGCAATCTGCATTTCGGCCGGCGACAGGGGCGTCATGGCGTCTATCGTCAGTACAACCAGATCGGCTTCTTCGATTGCGATTTCCGCCTGCTCGCGCACGGCTTTGTCGATCACCGCAGAAGATTCCGGAATGTATCCGCCCGTATCCACAAGAATAAACTGCCGCCCGCTCCACTCGGTAATTTCGTAATGCCGGTCGCGTGTAACCCCCGGCTCGGCATCGACAATCGCATCCTGCTTACGGATAATCCGGTTAAAAAGCGTGGACTTGCCGACATTCGGCCTCCCGACTATGGCCACTACAGGTAAACGGTTTAATTTCATCTGACTGTCGTTTTAAATAAAAAATATGGTAATTATATTTCAATTCATCTTCAAGTAAATTCTACCGCTACCGAAATAAATGTAAAGAAAACTTTCAAACGATTCTTGTGTCAGCTTGGCATCAATACGTTTGTGCGGCATTTAATAAAGAATCCTAAAATCACAATGAAGCCATGATTCGATTATTACCCGATAACCTGCTCACAAAAAAATTCATTCGACATTCAAGAACGCCGGCGAATTAGCCCTGCACATCAGCGACTCGATACGCAACCTGTCGCCTACAATGCAGACGGGAAATATGGTGAAATCCCAGTTGGTTGTTCCTGAAAAAACCGCAGAAATCATGGAGCATTACATCACATCCGCCAAGACATTTCCGGAAACGGCAAGAAATCTTTCCGAGGAACAAATAAGCAAAAAAAAATATTCGTTTGAGATGAAGAACAAAGTCATCTGGAAGCCGACCGGATATGAACTGATCGCCGGATACAACTGCCATGAAATTCACCACCGCGCGCAAATCAGCGTCGTTCTTCGTATTCTGGACGCTAAAGTGCCGGGCATTTAAGGACTGAGCGCGATGCATTTTTTAACCGGACCATCGGGGATGGTTTTACGCGCTCGGTGATATCGGTCTAGTTCAAGCCATAGTGCAGGATTCAGAGGGCAACTCGTCAGGGTCCGGCGCCGGATTCGGTTTTCTGCTTAGTAGCGGTTATTCGTATCCGGTCATAGCGGGGACGCGGTTGGTGTTCAACCTGAACTACAATTACCGGAAAATCGAGGGCGATGGCTTCAGTAAAACAGGTATTTCAGTGGGCGGTTTATTTTAACCGTACGCAAATTAGGCTGTTGGACGGTAACCGCAAAGGCATAATGCCAAAAGGCATTGCTAGGTTTCCCCGCGGGCAGATGGCTTTGGCAGTTTAAGCAGAAAAAACGCCGCCCCGATCATCAATGCGATGGAAATATAATACGGAAAATTAGGCCCGCCGGCATCGTACATTGTACCGCCCAGCGAAGGCCCGAACATCCTGGCCAAGCTCGCCATGCTGTGCACTACGCCCATTACGGTACCCTGCTCCTTGGGATCGGTCAGCTGAGAGGCGATGCTCATGATATTAGGCGTGAAGAAACTGCTGCCAAACGCCAGACAGGCCGTGCCAATGGCCAGGCCCGTGATATTCCCCGCCGGAAGATAATAGGAAACCGGGAAGATCATAAATCCAATCCAAATCAGCAGGGTGCCGGCGATTACCAGCTTGCGTTCGCCGAAAAAAACCGATATTTTTCCCGTCAGTCCTCCCTGAACGATCACGGCAATTACGCCGATCTCCATGAATATCCAGCTAACCTGCGACGTACTCATATTGAACGGAGCGTGAGAGACCAGCAATGGTATGGTAACGAAAATGTTGGAGTAGGCCAGCGTGGTAATGTTGAAAATAAGGACGATGCTTCTCAGGCCGGGATGATGAATGATTTTGCGAAATGTGTTCCAGTCGAAAATCTGAAACCGGTAGTCCGGTAACCGTTGGTGTTCATGCAGGGATTCCGGCAGGCTGAAATACGCCGAGATGAAATTACCCAGCGATAAAGCGGCCGCGATCAGGCCCGGTAACGTGTATTTCCATCCGCCGAAAATATCGGACGAAAAAAACGCGCTGATCAGCGGGCCGAATATGAATCCCAGCCCGAAAGCCGCCCCGATGATACCCATGCCTTTGGCGCGTTCGCCGGAGGGCGTAATGTCCGCTATATACGCCTGCGCGACCGATAAATTCGAATTGGCGATGCCCGCGATTATGCGGGAAAAAACCAGCAACCAGAACGATCCGGCAAAGGCAAACAACAAATAGGCGATTACATTGCCGATGATAGAAATTAACAGCAGGGGCCGGCGTCCGTAGCGATCGGACAAGCGACCCAGTATAGGCATAAAAATAAACGTTACGAATGAAAACACGCCGACAAGCAGCCCTATTTCCATTCCTGATGCGCCGAAATGCTGCGCGTAAAACGGCAGCAGGGGCATCACGATTCCAAAGCTGATCAGGTCGATGAAGATGGTAATGAAGATGACAATGAAGGGAATTTTTTTCAAGATCGCTTGTACTGATAATTTTATAAATAAATAAACCTCTGTGACCGTTCACAAAGGTTTTTGGTGCCGAAGGTGGGACTCGAACCCACACGAGGTTTGTGCCTCACTGGATTTTGAGTCCAGCGCGTCTACCAGTTCCACCACTTCGGCAAAAGTATTTTCAAACAAGGCCAATTTAAAATATTTAAATTGAATTGCAATAAATATTTTGTAACTTTCTGGCAGAGAGTACGATATTTAGAGATTTTCTGCTTTATCAATATGTTCATTTATTCGACGAGTCTGCCGTCCATGCCGGTGCGCGACAATCTCCGGCGTGTTTCGGAAAGGACTATCCAGGCCATATGGAATTATCTTTATATGCGCACCGACCGGTTGTTAACTACCGATGGCGTATCCATAGATATTATCAGTCAGGGAGAGTGGAATCAGGATGCGGGCCCTGATTTTATCAACGCCGAAATTCAAATCGGCGGCCATGTTCTCCGGGGTGATATCGAGATTCACCGCCATACCTCCGACTGGAATCGCCATTATCATACGGCAAATCCGCTGTATAAAAAAGTAATTCTTCATGTCGTATATCACCATGACACGGACAAAAAACCGGCCGGCGTACCTGTTTTGGAAATTAAGCATTTCCTGAACGCGCCCTTGTCACGTCTGATACGAAAAACCGAACGGATGGAACAGACGCGCAGACAGATTTTCTGTTATGATGAAACCGTCCGTCACGATGAGGATTTCGTTTACGATTGGGTTACTGAAAACGGTTTCGAACGCTTTCAGGAAAAGGTCCATAATTTTAAAACACTCAAGGCCCATGCGTTTTACGATTTTAACGAACTGATTTATTACGGCATCATGGACGCGCTGGGCTTTGCGAAAAACCGTAACGCGTTCCAGCGTCTGGCGCAGAAAATCCCGCTGCGCAACCTGTTCGAAGCCATACGGCACGACGACGACAGCACCGCCCTGATGCGCCTGCAGGCGATTATGCTGGGGGCTGCCGGACTGCTGGAGATGGAAATTCAACAGGCCCACAACACGCCGGGCCTGCCGTTTTTCCAAAGACTAGAAACCCTGTGGCAAGCGTATCGCGCCGGCGTTATTGTCGAACCCATGGCGGAAACCGAATGGAAACTTTTCCGGACGCGTCCGGCAAATTTTCCCTCATTTCGCATCGCCGGCTTTAGCCGTTTACTTCTCTTATACCGGAATCCGTCATTTCTGGAGCGTTTTATCGAGACCGCCAGGGATATAAACGGGGCCGACAGTTTCCGGATGGAGAATATGCTGATCGCAGAAGCCTACGGATACTGGAGCCGCCATCAATTGTGGAATGACTCGGGTACGCGCGTCAGTAGAGATCTCATTGGCCGTCAGCGGGCATCAGAAATCATCATCAATGTCATCCTGCCCGTGCTGTACCTCTACGGGGAACTGCGGAACGATGAAGCATGGGTCAACCGTATTCGAGGCATTTACCGCGGCGCCATCAGCCGGGAAAACAATTCGGTAATTCGTTTCATGATATCGCAATTATTCCGTAAGAGGTCCGTACCGCCGAATCGTTATACCATGGCGTTCACGCAGGGATTGATGCGTCTGCATCAACGTTGCGCGGTGTATGACTGCGCCGGATGCCGTCTCTTTGAAAAGCTGGTTCAGGCCGCTGTGGAATCGGGTGATTACGGATTATACAACTGGCTGTAAACCCAGCGGTCGAGCATAATCCGCCGGATGTAATTACCGGTTTCCTGCAGATCAACGATTTCGGGAAATTCTTCCGGATCCTCCTCGTTATAAAAACTCATCCAGAATCTGGCGCGGTGCGGACCCGCGTTATAAGCGGCTAAAATGGCGGGGATATAAGCTTTAAACGCGCGCGCCTGCGTGTACAGATAATGCATCCCCATCCGTATGCTCATGGAAGGATTCTGCAAATCCAGCATACGGAAATCATCCAAATTCAGCTGGTCGGCAATTTCACGACCGGTGAACGGCATGATTTGCATTAATCCCACGGCGCGGGCCGGAGAGATAGCGCTGGAACGAAAGGCGCTCTCGGATTTGATGACCGCCAGCACCAGCGAAGCATCCAGCGGATAACGGGTCTGATTCAAGGAAATAGCTGGCAGATAATAAGCCGGATACATCAGACGCTGAAAATCCGGCGCATCATTAAAGCGCTCGGCATAGCCCGAACGCAGGACCACATTGGCCGATACGGCAATGTTATGGCATTTCAGATCTTCGGCCAGTCGTTTTACAAAAAGCGTTTTATAAAAATCATTGTAAAAATAATTGTGATAAACTTCCAGTTCGCGTTCGCCGGCCTGAGCGGATAATACATCACGGATCAGCCAGGTTTTCCGTAAATACCGCTGAATGGTATCGCCGATCATGAGTTCCGGAATTAATAATTGCCGACCGTTAAAGTCCAGTATCCGGGTTTCGTTGGCGGCTTGCCACGCATATACTGCAGACTCATTGAGCAGGGGAACTCCCGTAACATAAAACAATCGGTGCGGCGAGACACGATGGCTGTCCAGATGCATGGTATAACTCAGCATGCCGTAATAATCCCGCATACGCCATTCAGCCAGCTGCCGGTACAGCGTGCGCGCGCTGTCTTGGAGTTCTTTTTTTTCTAAACTCTTGGCAATCCAGAATGTGCAGCGGTTTTTAAGCGACGGTACGTCAGCGGCCAGACGCGTCCATAGAACGATAGCGCTGTCCAGTTCACCGAATTTATAATGATGGAATGCTTCCTGAAATGCCGAACTGTATCCATACAAGGAGTTTATCGGCGCATTCTGTCTGATCTGCCTGTAAAGCTCGATGGCCTGCCGCCGGCTTACGGAGTCGCCCATGGCGGCATAATTATTTGCAATCTCAAAACGGACATATTGGGCCCAAGCAGGCGTTTTGACCACATAGACCAGATAATCCTGCAGCGCCTGATTGGACAACGCCAGGTCCAGACTGTAGCGCGCTGTACGGCTAAGCTGATAGAGCGATTCTTTATGACGGTTATTTCTCCATAAGCGCTCAAATTTGATGCTGGCATCGTAATAACGGGATTTAGAAAAGGCAATCCGGGCAACCTGAAAATCAATCAACACCTGTTGCTCCGATGCATATTGCCAGCGTTTTGCCTGAATTTCATCAAGCGCTTCATCATAGCGACCATGCAGAATCAGGATGTTCAATCCTTCGACAAACTGTTCTACGGGCAGATGCCGGTCCAGCATCCGGTGTATGCTTTCTATCTTTTGTTTGGCTTCATACGCCTCATCGCTGTAGCGGTAATTGCTTTGCACCAGACGATAATAATTAATGGCCTTTTGGTGTTGCCCCTGCCGCAGGCGAATATGACCGCGCATTAAGGTGAGCAATGGTTCATACTGGCGCCGCAGGGCCGGATTGGATTGTACGGCGGTCTGTGCGGCAAGCCACTGCCGGTCCGCTTCCACGGTCATTTCTTTTTCAAGTAATAAACGGATATAGACCATACGTGCGTCAAAGATAAGTACCGAGCGGGGGTAACGGCGTATAAATTCTTTCAGGCTGGACCGGGCAATATCCTGGCTGTCGGGAATCATCGCCAGGCACGCGGCCAGATAATACGAGGCGTATTCCCGCAGATCCTCCAATTCGGCAGCCAAACGAAAATGCCGCGCGGCTTCGGCCGGGCGTTTCATACGATAACAGCAATAACCGATTTTGAAATGAATAACCGGGTTCGGCCGCAGGCGCCGGTCAAGATCCTGCGCAAACCGATAATTAACGGCCGCCTGGCTGTAAAGATCATGATGATACAACTGATCGGCGCGGTCCAGATAGTACTGATAATCCTGTGTTCCGTTTACCGGCAACTGATAAACAGGCTGCAGGTCCACCGTAGTGCCTCCGGAAATAGCCAGGACTGCCGCCAATAGCACGGGCATCCGAAGTAATATATCTTTAAAAAGTGTCTTCATGATTCCCATTTCACCGTTAAGATAATCAGTAAGCCGCGCAAAAGCAAGTAAACGATACATTTCTCTGAAGCCATCCGTAAGGATGTAGTTGCAATAGTCTTTGAAATGTTTTATTTTGTGTCGTGACTCAAAGAAATCGGATGCACTGAATGAAACATATTCTATCAAGGATTGCTGCATTTTGTTATGAGCATTATTGGCTGGTACTAACGGTAATCGCCCTTTTGACGGGGGCCGCTTTTTATTACATGCTGCAAATAAAAATCAGCAGTAATAATATGGACCTGCTACCCCAGGATTCACGACTGATAAAGGATTTCTGGGAAGTCAACGAGGATTTCGGCGCGCAGGACCGTCACATCGTACTCATCGAAACACCCGATTCGCTGGCGCCGGAACCGGAACTCATCAAGGATTTCGCTCATCGTTTCGAAAAAGCTCTGATGCAGACCGGCCTGGTTAAAAGCGTAAGTTATTCCCTTACAGAAGAAGACCAGGCATTCATCGAGGATTTTTTCTTTCGAAACGCTTTGCTGTATATCAGCGGCACCGACCTTGATTCTGTGATCCAGAGACTGGAGGACCGGGAAATTGAAAAACGAATTCTGATGACCCGCAATATTCTGAGCGCCCCGGTGCCTCCCCCGTCGGCGCTTAAAAAAACTCTACGGGACGATCCCCTTTTACTATCCGAAATTTTCCTGCCTTATGTGGAGAAGATACTGGGATCGAAGAACGCCGCGCTTATCGAGAGCAAGGACAGTTATTATTTTTCTAAAGATCGCCGTACGCTTCTGATGTTTGTAAAACCGGTGACGGTGGCCACGGATACACGATTCAGCGAAATATTTGTAGAAAGGAATATCCAACTGAAAGACTCCCTGTTCGCGGCGATGGGCGAATCTGCAAACCGCTTAGCCGTAACCTTCGGCGGAAATTTTGTATCGGCGCTGAGTAATGCCCGTGCCGTGAAGCAGGGTTTGATCAACAGTTCTTTAATTGTCATCATTCTGATCGTAACGGTATTCTATTTATTTTACGGCGATCTGCGCTCGCTATTCATTATCCTGCTTCCGATTATAACCGGTGTTGTCTGGGTTTTCAGCGCGGGCGATATGTGTTTCGAGAAAGTCAATATTATAACCGCGGCATCCGGCGCCATGCTGCTGGGCCTCGGGGTAGATTACGCTTTGCATATATACAACCGTTTCGTGGAGCAGGAAAGCTACGATCATCACCGGTCGGTTTTTGAAAATATGATCATCACATTTCGAGAAACCGGCGTCAGCGTATTTTACGGCGCCGTCAGTACCTCCTTTGTTTTTGCCGTGTTGATGATCACCGAGTTCCGGGGATTGTTCGAACTCGGATTCATCGGCGGCCTGGGCATACTGATTTTATTCATAGCTGTCCTATTAATCCTGCCTGCGGAAATCCGGCTCCGGGGCCGGCGTTCCGCACGACGCCGTTACCTGCAGACCGCCGTCAATAAGGTGCTGGGCCTCAATGCGCGTCTGGTGCTCCGGCATCCGAAATACATCACGACCGGCAGTATTCTTATCGCATTGTTGATGGCGGGCGTGCTGCTGAATGTTATCCCCAGTCAGGACGAAGGCATCGGCGTGACGTTTGATGAAAACATCGAAAACATCCGCAGTAAAAACGACGTGGACCTCCAGCTTATTCGTCGCCTTCAAGAGAAATTCGGTACGCATTTCAAGCCGGTCAGCGTCGTCGCCACCGGCACTTCGGATGAAGAATTAATCCATCGTCTGAAACTCCTTAATACCAAACTGGATACCCTGTCCAACCGGGGCATGGTCATGGATTACAGTTCGATGCTCCGCTATATACCGACAATTCAGCAACAGCGTGAGAATCTGGAAAAAATCAAGGGCTTAGATGTCGAAAGCATTCTTTTTAAAGTGCGGCTGGAAATGGCCAGGCAAGGTCTGAAAATGAACTATTTCCGGCTGGACCGGCTTCGCAATATGCTGACCGTCCGTGAACCTGTTACCATCAGTATGTTCCAGCAACAACGATTCAGCGAAATTATGCGGCACTTTTATATCGAGAAGCAGGGCATAAAAAAAGTGGTCACCCAGGTCCAACTGACCGGTAATTCCTATGAGATTGACATCGTGAACGATTTTGTCCGCGCCATCAATCAGGATTCCGTTTTGAAGAATGAAAATTACGTCATCACCGGCATCCGCGTAATGACGGCAGAATTCCTGAAACTGGTCAAGAAAGACCTGTCCATGGCCTTTATGGCCTCACTTGTGGCTGTTATCATGCTGGTGGTTATTAAGTATAGGAATCTTAAAGCGATTCTCGTTTGTCTGGTGCCGCTGGTATTCTCGGTACTCGTTATTACGGGCGGCCTCCGGCTTTTCGGGATTAAAATAAACTTCGTCAATATGATTGCGATTCCGCTGCTGATTGGTACCGGCGTGGATTACGGCATTTATATCATCTCCCGTTACCTGGAAGACCGCCGGCACGACGTGATGGCTGCCATCCAGGAGACCGGCCAATCGATCTTTCTTTCAGCGCTGACCACCATGATCGGCTTCAGTTCGCTGACGTTTGTGGACAACCGCGGATTATCGAGCCTCGGTTATATGTGCACCATCGGAATATTTATTTCCGTGCTTTCATCGGTTATTATTCTGCCGGCTATGCTTCGTCTCTGGGGTAAGCGCATCTGGAAAGAAGTGGATGAAATGGAAGTCCGGGCGCAGAAACATGATCTGGGTAAAACGCAGTCGATACGGAAAAAACAGAGATCCGGCTCATGATCGCGGAACGATATTTTATTATTATAAACATCGCACTAAGCGCCGTCCTGCTCATTGAGAGTGGATGTACGCCCGCTCCGGTTTATACGTCAGCCGGACAACCCGGAAAATATTCGGCAAAAAATACTTCAACAATCATACAGTCGGGAAAACCCATAAACGTCAGCGAGGAACAGAAGCAATGTATGCTGAAGGAAATCGAGGCCTGGAAAGGAACACCCTACCGATTTGGCCGGTGCGAGCGCGGTAAAGGCACCGATTGTTCGGGTTTTGTTGGACATATTTTCCGGCATTGTTTGAAAATTGAATTACCTCGCCAAGCTGCCGATATCTATATGGCCGGTAAAAACATTCCGGAAAAGGATCTGGTTTTCGGCGACCTGGTTTTTCTCAAAAACACGTACAGCGGAGCTAAAGGCGCTTCCCATGTTGGCATTTATATCGGCAACGGGAAAATGGCGCACGCCAGCACCATTGAGGGCGTAACCATATCTGATTTATCTGAGAAATATTATAAAAAACATTTTCTGGGATATCGAAGATTTATAATCCGTTAACCAATTACTCCAAAAAAAATCTCTTACCCCATAACTCCTGAAGGCAGCAGGCATGGAACCAAAAATTTCACAAAAAGGCCCGTATCCGGTGGATACCGAGGAAGGCAAGACCTATTACTGGTGCGCGTGCGGACAAAGCGGTAAACAGCCTTTCTGCGACGGTTCGCACAAGGGAACCGAATTCAAACCGGTTCCTTACAAAGCAGACAAAACCGGCATCGTTTATTTTTGCGGCTGTAAGCATTCCGGTAAACCGCCTGTATGTGACGGTTCGCATAAAAAATTATAAATCGGCCCGCCGGTTACAGCCGCTTCAGCCACCATTTACGGAATTTTTTCTGTTCATCGGTCAATTCCTGCAATGGTAAAATCTGATGCCGGATGATATCTTCTTTTTCACCGACTATCGCTTCCAATATTAGCGGTTGGCCGTTCCGGATTACTTTAAGCTGAAACGGCTGTCCCGGCGCCATGAGATAAAACAAATAATAAAAACTCGCGTCGTTTACGGACACGTTGAAATTAAGATATTTTAATTCCACCAATTCGTCGCCGTTTTGTAAACCCAGAGTTCTGTTTACACTGTCGTTTGGGTCAACATTACTGACCAGCACTTTATTACCCTCGAAAAGCATCTCGTAACTACCGGTATTGGCGATATACCGTCCGGTCGGCCTGGCGTAAATATAATGATAACCGATTTTATTCAGGTATTCGCCGACCGGAAGCGGTTCGTTTCCCTGAATGTAGCGCTCGATGAATGTCCGTATTTCAGGATACGTCATCTCCACGATGGTATTCAAAAACTCCTCGTCCTTAAATGTTTGATTCAGATTATACCGTTCGCTGAGTTTCAAGACCAGTTCCCGCAAGCCGCTTTTTCCTTTGGAAAGTTCCAGCAGGCGCAGGTCCAGCAACCAGGCCACAACGGCGCCCTTTTCATAGATGTTCTGATATTGTTTCCCGTAACGGCCGAACGATCCGAGGCTGAGATCCACCAAACTAATGGACGCGTCATACGCGTCATTCCGGTTAAGTTTAAGAGAGATTTGATCCATAAACTGGTTTTCCGTCAACACACCGTTCCGCAAAAGCATCATGTCGCTGGCCCATTCGGTAACGCCCTCAAAGAACCACAGATGACGCGTCGGTACGGTACGGTCGTATGCAAACGGCCGGATGGAGTCGCTGCATACCGAAAGCGGCGTAACCACATGGAAAAATTCGTGCGCGGTGATCGTCAGTATCGTCTGGTCTATCATGCTGATATCGTTCTCCGGAATCACGTAAATCGACGCGTTCCGGTGTTCCCAGGCGCCGTAAATTCCGCCGACATCCCTGCGGAAATGGAACAGGAACGCATAACGTTCCACCGGAAGCCCTTTAAGAAACTTGTTCGCCGCCTGCATGGTCTTGGTTATGTGCACTTTCAGATTTCGCGCCTCCATGCGGCCGCTCTCGGAAAAACAATATATCAGAATTTTGGATCGATTCAGGCTCAGGCTATCCGCTGTCATCCGCCTGGCAAATATCATCGGCGACGCGACCAGTTGATCATAATTATCGGCTTTGTAAATATTTTGCGAGGGCTGAAAAGCTGCCCCGCTGCTCCAGTCGGGCGGGGTCAAATAAGCGACTTCAACCGGTTGATCCTTAAAACCGCAGAAATAACCGACCAGCATCTGATGGTTGACCACGGCGTTTGTGTTTTCGAGATTGGTGCCGCTCATCGGCAGAACCGGATTTTCGTTTATCTCTTTATTGAAGGTATCATCCGCCTGATACGTAATACGGGCCAGCCGGGAAGCATGCCATATGACAAAGCGGTTCTCGTTCCTGCGGACAACCGATAACGGTTTACCGCAAGTATCGTAGGCGCTGAACCCGCCGATAAAACGTCCGGCATCCAATATCGAGTAAGTGCCCGGCGCTGTCACGGCAAATTGATAGACGGCCGAATCGCCCGTGAGCCCTTTCACATCCAGTGTAATAAAAAAAGAATCGACGTCAAAACGCGTCATGTCAATCCGGTATTTCTGACTAAACGATTCCGGTTGCGCCGGAAGAAATGGTATGGGTAACAGCGTCAGGTGCAACGCGATCCAAAGACCTTTTATTATTGATTCCGTTTTCATAGTTCGTATTATCTCATTCCGTTTTACCGGCTCCGATGGCAATCAGTTTTTTTTCAAACTTCCGGTTGATGGCATCCACGGTGCGGAGCAGATCGGTGCGTTTCTCTTGACCCTGTTCCAGGAGATCCATGGTTTCATTTTCATACACAAAACGAGAGACACCCACGCCGAGAAGCCGGACAGGCCGTTTGCGCGTATCGGCCTTCTCCAGCAATGCGACAGCCAGATGATATACCGTGACGGGATCATTGGTGGGAAGAATGGTCATCTGCCGTGTCTGGTCCACCCAGTCATAATACCGCAGTTTAACATGCACACACCGCGCTTTCAATCCGTGCGTGCGCAATTCTTCCGTAATTTCCGCGCTCATGCGATGAAGTTCATTCTGAAGGTGTTTCTTGTCTGTAACATCTCGGGGAAATGTTTCCTCCGTGGAAATACTTTTAGGTTCATGGCCGGCGGAGAATTCCACGGAGCCTTCGCCCTGCGCGCTCGCTTGCACGTACAATCCCCACTTACCAAAAAGTTGTTCCACCGTCCCCGGATCCATCCCGGCGATATCGCCACAGGTTTTTATACCATATTTTCTGAAATGTCCCAGCATTACCTCGCCGACGCCGGGAAGCACCTGTACGGGCAGCGGTTTGAGAAAATCCGCTTCCTCCCCGTGCGGCACTTCGATTATTGCCTGCGGCTTAGCCCGGTCACAAGCGACTTTGGCGACGACTTTATTGGAAGCGATGCCTATCGCGCAGGGCAGTTGGAATTGTTCCCGAATGCCGGCCTGTATCCGGCGGGCGGTTTCTTTAAGATGATGGCCCAGCAGGCGTTCACAGCCGGTCCAGTCGATAAAAAATTCATCAATACTGGCGGCTTCCAGCGCAGGGGCAAACGGCTCCAGAAAGGCGCGGACTTTTTTAGAATATTCCGCATAGGCCTCATAATGGCTCTGTACACGGATTGCAACGGGACATTTTTTCAGCGCCGTTGCGGTGGCCATACCGGCATGGACGCCGTACGCGCGCACTTCATAAGAAGCGCAGGTTACCACGCCCCGCCGTTCGGGACTGCCCGCAACCATAATCGGCTGGCCGATATATTCCGGATGCCGCGCGCGCTCCACGGATACAAAAAACGCCGTCAGGTCGAGGTGAACTATACGCGGGGTTTTCAAATTGCCTCACCGCTATCAGAGTAAAGTCTGTATCTTCGTCATCAGGATATCCACGCCGACTACATTCTCGGAACCGCGCGGCAGGATGATATCCGCGTACCGCTTGGATGGCTCCACAAACTGAAGATGCATGGGTTTGACGAACTTTTCATATTGCTCAATCACGGATTCAATCGTCCGCGCCCGTTCGACAATGTCGCGCCGCAAACGCCGGATCAGGCGGGTATCCGCATCGGTATCTATGTAAACCTTGATATCCATAAGATCCCGCAGACGCTGGTTTTCAAGGATCAATATTCCTTCCAGAAGGATGACCCGATGCGGCTCGATCGTAAAGGTATCTTTCATGCGCGCGCTGGTCTTATGATCATAGATAGGAATATGAATCGTTTCGGACTTCAGGGCTTTCTTCAGGTGCGCGCAGAGCAGCTCGTTATCAAAGGCGTCCGGATGATCAAAATTATAACCGAGCCCGTCCTGCTGCGGAATGTTCGGCAAGTCTTTGTAATACGCATCCTGGGCAATGATCACCACTTTTTTCGGACCGCCGAGTTTCTTGACGATTTCTCTTGAAACCGAGGTCTTTCCTGAAGCCGTGCCGCCGGCAATACCTATAAGAATGACTTTTTTATTCATGAATCCGTTCCATTATAATTCCAGTTAAGACGGTTATCCATTACGTGACTATAATAAATACCCGATGAGCGTTTAATACATTACCCCAATTTTGAAACCGCTGCTGTATAACTGATCCGAGGCTTTCTTTTCGGTCTCCTTACTCAGCCCGCCCTTCATGAGTATCTTGCTTAGTTCTTCCTTGTTGATGACTTCGGTTTCATTCAGGTGGATGCTGAGCTCATTCAGGTAACCGCGGACGATAAAAAAGTTGCCAAGATCGAAATAATTGTTGAAAACCGACAGGGCCTCGGCACTCCGGACGAGATCGAAATCCTTTTTGACTTCTTCATTGGTAATGAGAAACTGCCAGAAAACTTTTTTTGTAAGATACAGAGCGTACATCACTTCGCTGAGCGGGAACCCTTCCTTGTACCTCTGGATGCCTATGGCCTCAAAGTCTACAGCGATATCTTTGTCTTCGGCGCCGGCTTTGAGCCATTTTTGGAACATGAGGTACACGTTGTAACCTCGCTGCAGGACGAGTCCGTCGGCCAGTCCGCGATACGTGTTCATGTAATCGGTTTTTTTGACTTCTTCCAGCCAACTTTGGGCCAGAGAGCGCGCGTGGGCTTCCAGCAATGAAGCCATGATGGTGGTATTCATAACTTCCCCTTTCTTATTGAAAATTAAAAATTACTTGAAATATTTTTATGGACTGCATAAGGATTTCTTTCTTAAAACAGATATCGTCGCCGATCATAAACGCCGTGTAACCGATATCTTTGAGATACAGCAGATCCATCATGTCCGGGCAGGAAGGCACGGGATGTCTCAACAGCGAGGTCAGCATCCGCGAAGCCACGATGGAACGGTTCTTGCCGACGGCGTAAATGGTCTTCAATGCGTTACCGATTTCATGCGGGTAATCCAGTTCGGTATAGAGGTCGCCGCGCGCGGCCATAAGATAATCCGACTCCCGAAAAATATGATTCAGATGTTTCAGTCCCTTCCGGCTTTCAATTTTCGACATCACGGTGCATGACGGATGCAAGCGTTTCAGGGTTAAGACATCTTCTGCGCGTTCAACGAAGGACAGCATGTAATGATCAATACCCAGCTTGCGGCAGGCTTCCACATAGCGCCGATCGCGTTCCGTCAGGAGGTCCGGCTCCAGATATTCCAGGGATTCGTCAATAATGTTGACCGATTCGCCGGGCCCCAGCAAGCGTCCGGCATAATCCTCGAGGATCAGACGGTAGCCGTCAATATCTGCCAGACGCGCCGTAATATGGCCGTTATCAAAATACACCGTGTTCGGCAGGCGAACGTTAATTCTGTGCGAAATAGTCACGGCGGTATACGGTGTATTGGCAAATTCCCGGATTCGCAATTGCCGGGCTTTCAGGTCGATCCATAACGTCTTCGGCGCAACGCGATCCCTGAGTTCAGAAAGTTTCTCCTCAAAGCGGTCCTCCTTAATCGGCATAATCGTGTTAAGGCGAATGCCCGACACAAGCTCGCACTGGACGACATCGTCTAAAAAAGACGAATAAGGCCCTTGAGTTACAATGAGATGCATGCTCACGAATCCTGATCTAATATTCTTGTTTTTCCTGTTCCTTTGGTGGTTAGCGTTACCGAATGCTGGGAAACCTGCGTGCGTTGATGGTAACTGACTTTGAGGCTGTGCAGGGATTTTAGCACTTCATTCACCTGGTCGGGATTCTGCCGCTCGACAAGTTCGGATTCAAACAATTCGGTTTTTCCGGTCAGGATGCCCAGTACGCCAAGAATGACGTCCACCACGCGCTTCGGATCATTGATGTTCAGGATGCGTTCTTCGGGCATCTGCGCCGTTTTTTTCCAGATATCAATCATGGGTTGGTCCGCCTCGCCGAATCCGTAATAGGGCTTCCGGATAAGAAAAACATCGCAGGTTTGGTGCAGGCGCCGGAATGCTTCCTCTGCCGGCACGGATTCAGGTATCTTATAGAACCGTGAGACATCAGGCGGTACTTCCTCCCACGGGGCTTCATCGCCCAGGATGATTGCGATGGGTTTGATGATTGCCTTCGGCGCTTTCAGGAAGGCATTATACAGCGCAAACATTTCATAGCTTTCTTTGGCCTGCCCCCCGCCGCCGCCCACGGGATATAACTGGCCGATCAACTCATCCAGTTGGGGCCCCTGGCCAAATGGCGCCGGTTGCAACGCGACATCGGCTCCATCGGCGTGATAATCGTTAATGGCCTGAAAACTGATCGCGCAGTCGGGAAAATATTTGACCGCCTCCTTGTACAGCAGCGGCAGTTTGTCAAAGAATATTCTCGGCCATTGCTCCATCGAACCGGTGGTATCGATGCCAATGAGGATCGGATACCGGGCCTCGGTTTGCAGAAAATCATTTTTGTAGGTATAAATCACCCGGCCGCTGGTTTTGGCCACGGCGACATCATCATAGGATTTGCGGGCATCGTGATAGGAATATCCCTTGGTGACGCCGGCGTCGAAATCATGCTGATCATCCCAGGAATAGGGCATAACGTACTCCTTAGCGTGAATGTTTGCGTTGGAACAATTGGTCCCGAATCGCGCTCAGTGCTTCGTTCAATTGCTTGCAATCCTTGGGCCGCTGGCGGATGTCGTCGCGAACCATGGCGTACACATAATCTTTCAACGGTTCGGGTGTTTCCGGCGGCAGGGATTTGGAGCGAATATCGCCGCCGAGAATATAGAGCATTGTCATACCGAGGCTATAAATGTCGCTTTCCGGAACCGGCGCTTTGCCCTGAATCTGTTCCGGCGCGCCGAAGAACGGCGTGTAGCCGCTCGGATCGGGACTGCCATCGGGCTTGAGCTTTGAAAGGCCGAAATCAACCAGCGTGGCGATATGCGTTTTGAAATTGACAATAATGTTTGCCGGCTTGACGTCACGGTGGATGATGCCCGAAAAATGCAGATAATACAGCGCGCTCAGGATGCGCTGGGTAATCCAGCAGACGGTTTCCTCATCCAGCGCGCCCTGCTTCTGAACGTGATCAAACAACTCCTGCCCTTCGATGAAACTCATGACCATCAGCAGATTGCTGTCGGCATCCAGCAGAACATCCTTCACCGTGGGCAAGGCCCAGTGATTAACATCCCACAGCAGGCTCGCCTCATTAAGGAGAATACGCTGGGCGTCCGGTCCCTGAAAAAGCGACTGTTTAATGACAACCTTCTTTTTCAGAATGGCGTGTTCCGCCACATAGGTTCTTCCGAATCCTCCTTCGCCCAGTATTTTGATGATTTTATAATTTCCTATCATAAAAACCCATTGGGAAATCAATATTCAACGAAACCGGTACACGCTATAAGCTACGATTTTATTAAGTACAAATCAACATTTTAAAAATCGCGTTGTTATACCGTGATGTTCGCAACGGTTATCGGAACCGGCCAAAGACCTCGTCCTTTTTTAAACAAAAAAATGTTATTTCATAATTCGAATAAAAAATCACGCATGCAAGAAAATGCATGCGTGATTCTGATGGTAAGAAATAATCAGTTTGTTTAATGCCCGCCGCCTTTTCTGGCTTGCGGATAGGCTTTCCATATCATAATCGAGAATCCTAAACCGATGATGCCGAACGGAATCAGGAACACCGGCCAGAAATTCCAGTTCCAGGATGTGATGTATCCCAGCGCCAGCGACTGCAGACCGGTGCCCAGATACACGAAGCCGTCAACAATACCGGTGGCGGTACCGGCGGCTTTTTTCCCGCCGAAATCCATCGTTGCCGTTCCCGCCAGCATACCATGCACGCCGATAATAGCTACGGAGCCCAATACGGCCATGGCGCCTAAAACATAATAACTACCCATTGTAAACACCATGATAATCGAAGCCAGAAGCGTGATAAAATAGAGTAAGGCCGCCACCGGCCCGCGGCGGGAACCAAACAGTTTGTCGGAAATCACCCCGGCCAGCATGCTACCCGTAACCCCCGCAATCATGAGCAGGAAGCCCCAGTTATCTTTGAAAAAGGTTATCGGTACGGCCATTGCTTTATTGACTTCATCCATGTAAATCGGGAACCAGTGCATCAGACCCTGTCGCAGTACGCCGGAACAGACCTGAATCAGGCAGATGATGATTATTACGCGGTTCGTTAAAATTCGTTTTAACAACTCCATCGTAGGAATCGGCTTGTCATCCTCGCCGGAACTGGCGTCGGCCGTTTCGATATTGGGCAGGCCGGCCTGCGCAGGCGTATCGCGCACGATGAAATAGTCGATGATAAAGAATATCAGCAGTACAATGGTCGGGATGTAAAAAATCCACCAGCTACCGTTCACGGTGGCGCCTTCCGTAAGAAGAAGACTCCGCAGGGCGATGGATATCGGATTGCTGTTGGGATCCGCTACCGCCAGCGTGGCCTTGGTGATAATATCGCCCCAGTCAAACGCGAGAAATATTCCCATCGCGATCAGCATGCCAAAAATACCTCCGAACACGCCGCGCTCCTTGACATGGAACCAGTTGGCGTTGACTTTGACAATGGATGTCGCGCCGAAACTCTGGAAATACATGTTGAGCGAATACAAGATCGAAAACGTCCAGCCCAGCTGGATTTTCCAGCCCTGAGTCAGGACCATGTATATTTCCAGGCCCATAAGGAAATTCATCAACGCGGTGCCCAGCGCTGAAATCAGCATTACTTTACGGCCGCCCAGCTTGTCGGTTAACGGACCGTTTACGAGAAACGCAAAGGCATAGGTAATCGATCCGGCGGCGAATATCGCCCCGAAATCCTCTTTGCTCATCAGATCGCCGAGCGCCATTTTGGATACGGTCAGGTTATAACGACCCATATACAAAAACGCATAGGTCAGCCCAAGCGGAAACCAGTTAAAAAAACAACGCCATCGGTACCGGCGATCATGTCCTAACGGATTGTTCATGAAATACACGATAACCACGGTAACGAGCATTGCAATCATCAGCAGATTAGTAATCATAGCACGTTCCTAATTTGGAATGCGGAAATTCGGATTAAGTAATTATTTTTTCATTTTGATGTTCCACAACTGCGTAAACAGTTCATCCAGCTTCTTGCCCAGCAGGTCGGGTTTATCGGTAATTTCCGGCTCGTTATGGAATACGACATAGGGCAATTTATAATTTTTTACATGCAGGTAATGCGGATCCTTGGAAGAAAATTCTTCCCAATCGGACGCCTTGTACATCATTTCCAGTTTCTTGTCTTCCAGGCCGTGTTCCAGAATGCTATCCGGTTTGTCGGGATTGAAACGACGGCGGTTTTTGCGCAGCGACTCTTCCCAACTGACTTTAATATATAACGTACAGGCTTTCTTTAAAATATCGTCACTGAGGTAATTGTATGCTTCCTTGAATCCGCCATGTTCCGAGCCGCGGGCAAATTCAATAATGGTCGTTTTGGTGTTATGATAATATTTATCTTCTTTTAATTTTTTCGAATACAGAAGATTCAGTTTTTCGATCAGAAAATTCCAGAAGAATTGTTCCTTAAACACGTATCCTTTCATCGTTTTACCTTCATAGGTAAAATGATCATGGGATATCAGCCGTTCTTTTCCGTATTTCTGGTAAATATCGTCATCCTCAAACCGCTCCCAAAGTATCGGAAAATCGTCGATTTCCTCGAATTCGCCGATATGAAACCGCTCAATTCGTTCATTCACAGGCACTTTTTTCAGGTAATCAATAACCTCGGACTTTCCGGCTGCCGGGCGGCCATTCAGGATGATGATGTCAAAAATGTGGTGTAACATAACACGGTTCTCCCTATAAAATGGTGAGTTGTATTAGGTATAACGGTCTAAAGCTACAAAACTAAAATCCCTATTTCAAGTTTAATCGGTTAAATCTAAAGAATCTGCATGATTTCAGAATATACTGAATAATCAGTATAGGAAAGGGAGCCGGCAGGGCGTAAATTAGGAAAAAGCTAATAGCATTAAAAAGAAGGAAAACTATGCGATTTTTAACGCTGTTTATAATGATGTTAATTATTAATGCGGTTGTTAACGCTAATGGTTTGGTGCAAACGGTAAAAGGAACGGTGGTCGATAAAGACAGTAAAACGCCGTTACCGTATGTGCATATCATCATCCTGAATAGTGATCCGCTTAAGGGCGCGATAACCAACGCGTCCGGACAATTTAAAATTGAGAAGGTACCTCTGGGACGATATAACCTTCAGTTTACGTACATGGGTTACGAAACTTTTGTACTGCGGGAAGTTCTCGTGACCAGCGGCAAAGAAGTGGTGCTGAACGTGGAACTCAGGGAATCCGCCGTACCGATGGAAGAGATTGTAATCGAGGCCTCTGAAAATAAGACCCGGCCGCTGAACGCCATGAGCATCGTCAGCGCGCGTCAGTTGAGCGTGGAGGAAGCCAGCCGTTACGCGGGCGGATTCGACGATCCGTCGCGTCTGGCCAGTGTGTTCGCCGGTGTGGCGTCCAGCCTGCAGAACAACGGCATCGTGGTCCGCGGGAACGCGCCCAAAGGGCTTTTGTGGCGGCTGGAGGGCGTGGAAATTTCCAATCCGAATCATTTCGCCAATATCACCACGTTCGGCGGCGGCGGCATCACGGCTCTGAGCAGCCAGATGCTCGCTAACTCCGATTTCTTTACCGGCGCTTTTACTGCGGAATACGGCAACGCGCTGAGCGGTGTCTTCGATATTAAAATGCGCACCGGGAATGAGGAAAAGCGCGAGTACACCATACAGGCCGGCGGTATCGGACTGGACTTCGCCGCCGAAGGGCCGTTTGTCAAGGGCCATTCCGCGTCGTATTTATTCAACTACCGGTATTCCACGCTTGCCTTGCTCGCGCCCGTTTTGCCCGAGGATGCCGGCGGCATACGCTATCAGGACCTGTCGTTTAAATTGAATTTTCCGAATCTGCCGATCGGCACGCTCAGCCTCTGGGGAATCGGCTCCACCGACCGCGGCCGCCAGAAAGCCGAGACGGATACCGCCAACTGGATATACGATCAGGACCGTGAAAGCAACCGAAATAAAACCTACTTCGGCGCACTGGGGCTGACGCATCGCATCGCTTTCGGAACCCATTCCTTCCTGAATGCCACTTTATCGGCTTCCGGCAACGGACTGGCCTGGTATGTACATAAATACGCGGTTCCCGGCGAGCCGCTCCCCGGAGAGCACATCCGGAATGACCAATGGAAATATACGCTGTCTTCGGTCTACCATTACAAATTCAGTCCGCGCTGGACCGTACAGTCCGGATTTATAGCTAACCGCATGAATTATGATGTGCTCATTCAAAGCGCGGACTCCATCGGCTACCCGCTGACCACTTACGTGAACCAGTCCGGAACCAGCCACCTGATGCAGTTCTTCGCGCAGTTCAGGTGGGAGATCACCGATCGCTGGCTGATTAACGGCGGCATGCATTCACAATATTTCACGTTAAACAAAAATCATACGGTCGAACCGCGGGTCAGCCTCAAATGGAACTTCCTGCCCGGCCAGTCGCTGAGCGTCGGATACGGCAATCACAGCCAGCTGGAAATCCTGCATATTTACTTCGCCCGCCAGGCTTCCCCGTCAGGTGCTATCACGCCTAACAGGAATCTTGATTTTACGCGGGCGCATCATTTGGTGTTTGGTTATGACCGTTCGCTGGGAAGCGATGCGCGGCTGAAGATCGAAACGTATTACCAATGGCTGTATGATGTGCCTGTCATCAGCGATAGTTCCTATTCCATGATCAATCTGCAGCAGGACTGGTTTATCAACGACGCGTTTGTTAACAAAGGCGCCGGTAGGAATATCGGACTGGATATCACGGTGGAACGGTTTTTAAATAACGGATTTTACTTCTTATTCACCACGTCCGCGTTTCAGTCCCGCTACAAAGGCGGCGACGGCGTGTGGCGGAACACACGATATAACAAACAAATCGTGGCCAACCTGTTGGCCGGTAAGGAATGGAACGTGCGTAAAAATAATATTCTCGGGCTCAACGGTAAAATCAGTTACCTGGGCGGCGACCGCATCAGTCCCGTAAATGAACCGTTATCACTGGAAGAAAAAGAGGTATTTTACGATGAGGCCCGGGCATTTGCAAAACAAAAACCGGCCATTGTATATATGGATTTCACGGTTCATTACCGTATCAATAGGCCCCGTTATTCCAGCGTGATTGCCCTGCAGGTCATCAATGCGCTTGGCGCGAAGGAATTTTACGGGTACCGGTACAATTACCGAAATCATGCTATCGATAAAGAACAGGAAATGACGATGATTCCCAATATCAGTTATAAGATTGAGTTTTAAACGCTTTCAGTATATACCTCTCTATTATCAATAAAGCCCGCGTTATGTTAATCGAAAGGGCTTTACAATTTCTTAAAACCTAATGCTTCCCGTTCCCGTGATGCGGATTGGCCTGCGGGAGCACGCCTTTGACTTCGGCCATCGAGATCATCGGTAAAAAGCGGAGGAACAGCAGGAAGAACGTAAAGAATACGCCGAAGGTACCCAAATAGGTGAGCCAGTCCCAAACCGTTGGGGAGTAATAATCCCAGCTGGACGGCAGGAAATCGCGCGACAGCGTGACTATAATGACGAACCGCTCGAACCACATCCCGATATTGATCAGTATCGACGCGACGAACAAAACGGGGATACTGGTGCGCATCTTTTTCGACCAGAACAATTGGGGCACCACGACGTTGCAGAAGATCATGCTCCAGTACGCCCACCAGAACGGCCCGAACGCGCGATTGATGAACGCGAAGGCCTCGTAATCATTGCCGCTGTACCACGCGATGAAGAACTCGCAGCTGTACGCATACCCCACCATGAGTCCGGTTACGAGTAATACTTTGGCCATGTTCTCCATGTGATACATGGTGATAATATGCCCGAGGTTGAATATCTTGCGGGCGATAATGGTCAGCGTCATGACCATCGCGAAGCCGGAAAAAATCGCGCCGGCCACGAAGTAGGGCGGAAATATGGTCGTGTGCCAGCCGGGCAATAAACTCGTCGCAAAGTCGGTACTTACAATGCTGTGTACGGATAATACCAGCGGCGTGGACAATCCGGCCAGAATCAGATACGCCAGTTCGTAATGCTTCCATTGGCGGTTGCCGCCGCGCCATCCCAGCGCGAGTATGCCGAATATGAGCTGGCGCGTGCGGGTCTTTGCGCGGTCGCGCAATGTGGCCAAGTCAGGAATCAATCCCACATACCAGAACATCAGCGATACCGTGAAGTACGTGCCCACCGCGAAGAAGTCCCATAGCAGCGGACTGCGGAAGTTCGGCCACATGGACATCTGGTTGGGCACCGGCGCGAACCAGTACGCCACCCATATCCGCCCGACATGGATTCCGGGAAACACCAACGCGCAGATGACCGCGAATATCGTCATCGCCTCGGAGAAGCGGTTGATAGACGTTCGCCATCGCTGTCTCAGCAGAAATAAAACGGCCGAGATCAGCGTCCCCGCATGCCCGATACCAACCCACCACACGAAGTTCACAATCGCGAGGCCCCACGAAACCGGCACATTGATACCCCAGATGCCGGTGCCTTCCCACAGCAGAAAACCGACGGAAACAAAAAAAGTCATTAAGAAAATCAGCGCCCCGCCGAACGCGTAATACCATAATACCGGCGGTTTGCGCTCCGTAATAATGCTGATGTCCCGTGTGATGGAACCGAAGGTCGCCGGTCCTTCAACCAGCGGCGGGTCGCCGTGCCCGTGTTCATGCATCGTTTCTTTCACTGCTTCCACAAAAATTCCTGATATGTTAATGTTATGGATTCTTTACCCTGTGTTAGACTTTTTTCTCCAAATCCGGATTGGGATTTCTCAGTTTCGCAAGATACGAGGTCCGCGGCCGGATGTTCAGTTCCGCAAGCATCACGTAGTTACGGCTATCGTTTTTCAGTTCATAAATCTTACTGTTCGGATCGTTGATATTCCCGAACACAATCGCTTTGGCCGGACAGCTTTGCGCGCAGGCCGGCAGAATTTCGCCGTCGTTGACCGAGCGGCCTTCTTTTTTTGCGAGGAATTTGGCTTCATTAATGCGCTGCACGCAGTAAGTGCATTTTTCCATCACCCCGCGCATGCGTACGGAAACATCGGGGTTACGGGACATCTTAAGAATTTCCGGCACTTCGGCCTGCAGGAAGCCGCTGCCGCCGCCGTTGTAATCGAGGAAGTTGAACCGGCGGACTTTATACGGACAGTTGTTCGAGCAATACCGCGTGCCGACGCAGCGATTGTACACCATCACGTTCAGCCCCTCGCGGTCATGCACGGTAGCCGCCACGGGACAGACCTGCTCGCAGGGCGCGTTTTCGCAGTGATGGCAGGCCACCGGTTGAAACACGATTTGCGGGTCTTCCACCGAACCGGAGAAATACCGGTCTAACCGCAGCCAATGCATCTCGCGTCCGTTCGCCACGTGCTCCTTGCCGACCACCGGAATATTGTTCTCGCTCTGGCAGGCGATCATGCAGGCGTTGCAGCCGATACAGCGGTTCAGGTCAATCGCAACGCCCCATTGATACCCTTTAGTGACATCGAGCGGCGAATGGTATGCCGACAGCGGCTTGCCGTCCTTTCCCAATAACGGCAGAATATTGGGCTGTACGTTAGCTTCTTTCGCGAAATCGGGATGGCGCAGATATTCGCTGACCGTCGCCTCGCGGATCAATACCGGTACGCGTTTGTCAATCGTTTTCTTAACCAGCGTTTCTTCGTCCAGCCCGCCGTGATCCTGTACGTTGGCGATCAGATAATTTTTGTTTGTCGGTGTAATCGTCAGTCCGTTGTCGTAATACAGCGCGGCGGAAGTGCGTAACGAATAAGCGTCAAAGCCCACGCTGTTACCCACACGTCCGGCGGCCCGGCGGCCGTAACCCAACGCCACGGTGACGGAAAAATCCGCCTGCCCGGGCAACACCCACACCGGCATGACCAGTTCGCGTCCTTTATATTGCAGGCGCACCAACGGCGGCCGGGATTTGCCGTCTTTCAGGTTGTTGCCAAGACCCAGTGCCTGGGCGGTTTTATAGCTGATGAGTGCCGCGTTGTCCCAGGTAATCTTGGTCACCGGATCGGGCAGTTCCTGCAACCAGCCGTTGTTGGCGAATCGCCCGTCAAATACCGTTGCGGACGGACGAAAAACAATTTCCATATTTTTTATATCGACTGTATCCGCAGACAGCGTAACGGTTTTAAGATAATCGGAAACGGAATTAAGCGACACTTTTACATCCGAAGGTTGGCCGGCCGAATTCTCAAGAAAGCCGTCATGCAGGATCTGGCGCCATGTTTTTTCAAAACCGATACCGCCGATGCGTTCAGTCCAGGTATCGCGAACGATATCGTAGCCTCTGGATTCTTTACCGGTAACAAGCAGATTCAGAAATTCCACATTACTCTTTGTTTCATAAAGCGGCTCAATCAGCGGCTGAATAACGCTCACGGTACCGTCCGCCATGCGGACATCGCCCCACTGTTCCATAAAATGCGAGCACGGTATATGCCATTCCGCCAGCGCGGCGGTTTCATCCGCATACCCTCCGAGATGAACGGTATGTTTGCTTTTGTTCAGAAGCTCGTGGAATTTCAGGTCGGACGGGGCGTTATAGGCAGGGTTACCTCCTAAAACGATCAGCGTATGAATGCGGTCGTTTTGAATATCGCCGGTCAGCCGCATCATGGATTCCAGGTTCGAAACGGACGCGTCTTTCAGCATATAATAATGCACCGTTTGTCCGGCATTGCCCAGCGCGTCATTGAGCGCGGCAACCATGGCGTGCACGTACGCCGGTTGCTGACGGCCGGCAATGACAATACTCTTGCCTTTTACCCGCAACAGGTCTTTAGCTAAACCTTTAATCCAGCCCGCATCGAAATCGGGGGAGGATTCGGCATTCAGGTTTATGGCCAGTCCCTGCGATTGCAGTTCTTGGATTAGAGCGCCAAGGAACGATACGATTTGTCCGCTACGCAGGCGCATCCGGTGATCGGCCATGGCTCCGGTCAGTGTGACCGTGCTCTCAGCCGCGTACAGCCTGCAGATGGAATGCTTCTCCGAATGCAGATGCCGGCGTTCCGCAAATCCCCGTGCCGCCTCTATGGAATGAGTTTCCGAATACAGAAAATCCGCGTCGAGCGAAAGGATGACATGAGCTTTATCCCATTCGTATTTCGGGAAATAAACGGAACGAGCGCCTGTTTGGATCTTCTCAGGACCTGTTTCCGCGGAAGCGCCGCCAAAGGCGATTTCCAGTCCCTTGATGATGTTTTCATCGCTGACCGGATCGAATGTCGCCCAAACCGCTTCAGGATACTCTTTTATAAACGATTGTTTCAGGCGGAACAGCGTCGGCGAAAGGAACGGCTCGGACAATACCGCAAGGCCGCGGCCGTTTTGCTCCTTAATCGTTTTCTGCCATCCTTCCCATGTTTTGACAAAATCATTCCATGTTTTCTTTTCGTTTTTATGAAGCACAAATTTTGAGCGGTCAGGGTCATACAACCCTAAGATTGCCGCCTGCATGTATACATGGGAACCGCCAAGGGTCGCCGGATGTTTCGGATGGCCTTCGATCTTGGTCGGCCGGCCTTCATGTGTCTCGACCAGCATCGGATAAGCGCCCGTGAGAAACGGCATAGCGGTGGCATAACGGTTCGCAATACCCGGCACGATGTTTTCGGGCTGAATCACATATGGTAAAATCTTTTCCACCGGACGTCGGCAGCTTGCCAGTCCGGCTAAAGCCATCGAGGCGCCCATCAGCGATAGAAAATCCCGCCGGGATAACGGATGACTGGTTTTCTCGATCGGCTCGGGAAACTCGTCACGGGCAAAATTTTTATATTCGTCCGTTTGATGCAAATGCGACAAACTGCGCCAGTAGGATTGATTTTCAGATTTCATGCGGTAGTCCTTTTCTCAGCGATGACAGGTGGAACAATCTTCAGGCGGGGCGATGCTGCGCGTTTTAATAAACATGGCCGCCAGTTCGCTCTGGTTCTTTGGCGCCGTCCAGCCCATGGCGGTGACAGCTTTCAGGTCGCGCAGATGCGGGCCGGGATTGCGGTGACAGTCGAGGCACCAGCCCATGCTCAGCGGCTGGTCCTGATGGACTTCTTCCATTTGGGCGATATTCCCGTGACACGACTCGCAGCCTACGCCCGCGCGGAGATGCACGCTGTGGCTGAAGTAAGCATAATCCGGCAACTTGTGTACGCGTACCCACCGCATCGGCACATTATTGCCGTAACTTTCGCGGATCGGCAGGAGCGTGTCGCTCTGCGTCAGAATCAGGCTGTGGCAGTTCATACACGTTTGCGTGGGGGGTGTTTATCCTAAGTTAAACCGAACAAAAGTGTGATTCATTTTCTGGAGGATTCTGGTTATAGATCTTACCTTGGTTATAGTTTTGGTTCCATGTTTTTCGTTCCAATTTTGCTTTATATAGCCCTTCA
>Ga0067045_1028092_pt1 | contig 43455 bp, 37 predicted proteins | sample TerdegcTABiofilm_FD_59184 | JGI IMG/M metagenome (GOLD analysis project Ga0067045, IMG submission 59184) | Combined Assembly of (Gp0054472, Gp0054536) Wastewater bioreactor microbial communities from Singapore -Terephthalate degrading...
TGGAGCCGCTCGATGCCTCCACGATGGTCGAGCCCTCGTGCACCCAGCCATTGCACAGCGCATAGAGAAACAGCGAGCGCGCCAGCCGGTGCTTGAGGCTGCCCGTGGGATGGGTGGATTCGTCCTTGAGGTAGAGATCGATCCCCAGGCCGGCAAAGCCGGGCAGGGGCAGCGGTATCAGGTGCGTGTCGGCACTGCGCTGGTAGTCGGCCTCGATGCGGTTGATGGCCTCATGCAGCCAGGGGGAGGTGGTGTGCGGCATGGCGGCCATTGTCGCAGGCCGCCTCTTACCAATCCTCCTTGACCGCCAGCACTGCCTCGCGCCCTGCAGCTGCACGCCCTGCCAGCCAGGCCGTCAGCGTGCCTGCCGCGATCACGCTGGCAGCCAGCGCCAAAAGGCGGGGCCAGGGCAGGGACAGCTCCATGGTCCAGTGAAAGCTTTGCGGATTCACCACATGCACCAGGATCACGGCAACGCCCAGGCCCAGCAGGCTGCCGGCGATGGCGCCGGCCGTGGTCCAGGCCATGCCTTCGCCGGCCACCACGGCCAGGATGTCGCGCCGCGTCAGGCCCAGGTGGGCGAGCAGGCCGAATTCCTTGCGCCGTGCCAGCACCTGGGCGCTGAAGCTGGCCGCGATGCCGAACAGGCCGATGCCGATGGCCACGGCCTGCAGCCAGTAGGTCACGGCAAAGCTGCGGTCGAAGATGCGCATGGAGCGCTCGCGCAGCGCGCCGCTGCTGGCGAACTCCAGTGCCTGCGCGGCGCCCGGCCCGGCCATCAGCGACTGGATGCGCGCCTGCAACTGCTGCGCCGTGGCCGTGTCGTCGCCGTCCGGCCAGATGGCGATTTCGGTGGGGCCTGCCGTGGTGGCGCTGCCGTCGGCAAGCCGTTGGTAGTCATCCCAGTCCATGGCGATGGCGCCGAACTGGCGCACATAGTCGCGCCAGATGCCGGCCACAAACACGCGGGAATCTTCCGACGGCAGGGCCTGGGCCAGCAGCGGCCACTCCTGGCCCGGCCGCACGCCATAGAGTTGGGCCACGGCTTCACTGACATAGACGGGCGTGCTGCCAGCGGGCACTTGCACGGGGCCTTGTATCCACGGCAATTGCTGGCCCTGGGGGCCATGCAGCGGACGCAGCAGCAGGCTGACGGCGGGGCGATCCGGGCTGAGCCACAGGCTGGTGCTGCGCATGGGCTGGGCGCGCTGCACGCCAGGCAGGGCGGCAATGCGCGGGGCCAGATCGGCGGGCAGGGGCGCGGCATCGGCACGGCCTGCGCTGCCGGCCGTGCGCAGGTACAGCGGGGCGGGCAGCACGGCATCCAGCCAGGCGATCATGCTGTCCCTGAAGCTGGCCACCATCACGGTCAGCGCCACGGCCAGGCTCAGGCTGGCCACCACGCCGCCCACGGCCACCGTGGTGCTGCGGCGCATGCGCCGTGCGCGCTCCACGGGCAGCAGGGCCAGCGGCTGGCGCAGCAGCGATTGCGGCACCAGGCGCAACAGCTGGCCCAACAGCCAGGGCAGGGCGGCCATGCCGCCCAGCAGCAGCAGGGCCACGGCGGCATAGGCGGCCAGGGGAATGCCGGCCACGGGCGGCACAAAGGCCAGGGCCACGCTGGCTGCCATCAGCAGCAGGGCCGGCAGGCCGCGCGCCGCGCGTTCGGAGCCCGCGCCCTGGCCCTTGAGCGTGGCGGCGGGCGGCAACTCCATCGCCTGGCGCGCCGGCCACCAGCCGCCAGCCACGGTGGCGGCCACGCCCAGCAGGCCAAAGGTCAGCGCGGCGCTGGCGCTCCACTGCAGCGCGGGCTGCACGCCGGCAAAGTAGCCGCCGCCCAGGTCACCGCCCAGCAGGTGCAGGGCCAGCCAGGCCAATCCCGCGCCCAGGGCAATGCCGGCCGCGCTGCCCAACAGTCCCAGCAGCAGCGATTCCAGCAGCACCAGGCCCAGGCGCTGGCGCGGTGTCAGTCCCAGCACGGCCAGCAGGGCGAACTGCGGCGCGCGCTGGGCCACGCTGAGCGCCAGCACCGAGAACACCAGGAACGCCCCCGTGAACAGCGCCACCAGGGCCAGCACCGTGAGGTTGACGCGGTAGGCGCGCGACATCTCGGCAATGCGCTGCTGGTCGTCGCCGGGGCGGCTGGCCAGGGCCTGGGCGGGCCAGTCGGGCAGGCGGCGCAGTTCGGCCAGCAGGGACTCGCGCGTGGCGCCTTCGGCCAGCAGCACATCGATGCGGTCCACCTGGCCCCAGCGCTGCAGGCTGTCCTGCAGCGCACCGATGTCCATCACGGCCAGCGGCGGGCCGGATGCGGCCACCGTGCCCGCGATGCGCAGGGTCTGCGCGCGCCCGCCCAGTTGCCATGGCAGGGGCGTGTGCCGCGCCTGCTCCGGCGTCAGGCCCAGGGCTTCGAGTGCCGTTGCATTGAGGAAGACCGCATCGGGCGCGAACAGGTCCAGCCGCCCGCCGCCATCGAACAGCCGGGGCATGAGCGCAGGCGCCACGGGCGCCAGCCGCAGCGCATCGCCGCCCAGCACGCGCAACTGCACCGGCGTGGCGGTGCCGGCCAGGGCCGTGGCTTCGATCCAGGGTGCGGCCAGGCTGACCTGGGGCTGCTGCGCAACACGGCCATACAGCGATTCGGGCAAGCCGCCCTGCATGGCACGCAGCTCCAGGTCCGGCTGGCCGCTGACCGTGCGCACGGCGCGCGAGAACTCATCGAGCGCGGACTGGTTGATCACGTGCACGGCAAAGCCCAGGGCCACGCCCAGCATGATGGCCACCAGGGCGGTGGCCGTGCGCCAGGGATGCTGGCGCAGCTCCTGCCAGGAAAAGGTGCGAAGCAGGGCGAGCATGGGCGGATGGTCTCTGGCGCTAGGCGGGCTGCATGCCCTGTGCGGTCAGGCGCAGCAGGCGGTCGGCACGGCGAGCGGCCTCGATGGAGTGCGTGACCAGCACCAGGGCGGCCTGGTGCTCGCGGGTCTGCTGCAGCAGCAGCTCCATGACCTGTGCGGCCGTGCCGGGGTCCAGGTTGCCGGTGGGCTCGTCGGCCAGCAGCAGGGCCGGGCCGTGGACCAGGGCGCGTGCAATGGCCACGCGCTGCAGCTGGCCGCCGCTGAGCTGCCAGGGCAGGCGCTGCTCCAGCCCCTGCAGCCCGACGGCCTGCAGCAGTTGCTGCACGCGCTGGCGGCCCGCTGCATCCAGCCGCTGCAGCAGCATCAGCGGCAGGGCCACGTTGTGCCAGACATCCAGGTGCGGCAGCACATGGAAGGCCTGGAACACGAAGCCCACATGGCTGCGCCGCCACAGCGCACGGCCGGTTTCATCCAGGGCCGACAGGTCCTGGCCTTCGTGCAGCACGCGGCCCTGCTGCCACTCATCGAGCCCGGCCAGGCAGTTGAGAAAGGTGGACTTGCCCACGCCCGAGTCACCCACGATGGCCACGAACTCGCCGCGCGCCACGCTGCAGTCCACGTTCTCGAAGACGGCGGTTTCCGTGCCGCCGTCGTTGCGGTAGCGCCGCGCCAGGCCCTGGACCTGAAGCAGCGGCGGCTGAGTCAGCGGCGTGTTGTCCTGGGGCACGGCAGTCATGAAGGCGGTTTCCTGTTCAGCCGTTGCGAGCCTGGGTTGCTGCGGCCACCACGGCCATCGCTGCCTGCAGCAGTTGCTGCTGGGCATCGGGCATATCGCAGGCAATGGCATGGCGGGCGGGCATGCTGCGCAGCCAGGTGATCTGTCGCTTGGCCAGCTGGCGCGTGGCGGCAATGCCGCGTTCGCGCAGCGAGTCCATGGAGTACAGGCCGTCCAGCGATTCCCAGGCCTGGCGGTAGCCCACGCAGCGGATGGAGGGCAGGTCCAGGTGCAGGTCGCCGCGCGCGCGCAGTTGCTGCACCTCGTCGATGAAGCCGGCGCTCAGCATGGCGTCGAACCGCTGGGCGATGCGCGCATGCAGCCAGGCGCGGTCCTGCGGCTCCAGCGAGAAGAAGCCGCCGGGGCTGATCAGGCCCTGTGCCGCACCCTTGCCCGCTCGTGTATGAAAGCTGGACAGCGGCTTGCCCGACACCTGCCAGACCTCCAGCGCGCGCTGTATGCGCTGGCTGTCGGCCGGCGCCAGGCGTGCGGCCGTGGCGGGATCGACCTGGGCCAGCAGCGCATGCATGGCGGGCCAGCCGATCTCGGTGGCCTGGGCGTCCAGCCGCTCGCGCACGGCGGGGTCGGCGGCCGGCATGTCGTCAATGCCATCCTGCAGGGCCTTGAAATACAGCATGGTGCCGCCCACCAGCAGCGGCAGGGCGCCGCGCGCGTGGATCTCGGCCACCAGGCGCTGCGTGTCCTGCACGAATTCGGCCGCGCTGTAGGCCTGCAGCGGGTCGCGGATATCGATCAGGTGATGGGGGCAGGCAGCCAGTTCTTCGGGCGTAGGCTTGGCCGTGCCGATGTCCATGCCGCGATAGACCAGGGCCGAGTCCACGCTGATGATTTCTGCGGCCTGGCCGCGTTCGGCCAGCAGCCTGGCCAGGGCCAGGGCGGCAGCGGTCTTGCCGGAAGCGGTGGGGCCGGCGATGGCCAGGCAGGGGAGCGGGGAAGCGGTGGACATTCAAAAAACGCAAACGCAGGAAATGAAAATCAGCGGTGGCCATCGACCCCGCCGTGGCGGCGCACCAGCCCCCAGGCGACCAGGGCCGTGCACACGCCCCAGAACCAGATGCCGAAGGCCATGGGCCGGGTGGACTGGCCGTCCAGGTGCAGGCCCAGCCAGTGTCCCATGGCAAAGGCGATGAGCATCATGGTGAAGCCGTTGAGCGCCGAGGCCGTGCCCGCCGACTGCGGGAAGGGCGCGATGGCATTGCTCTGGCCGCAGGGCATGTGCACGCCATGGGCGATCTGGAAGATATAGAAGGGCAGGGCATAGGCCCAGAGGCTGCGCGCATCGGCCAGCGCCGCAATGCCGATGGCCGTGGCCGACAGCAGGCTGGCCAGCCCGGCAATCTGCACGGCGCGCCGCACATCCATGCGCTGCAGCAGCCAGCGGCACAGGAAGGTGCCCGCGATGTAGCACAGCGCATTGCTGCCCATCAGCAGGCCGTAGCCCGTGCGGCTCACGCCCAGCACATGGATATAGGTGAAGGAAGATGCGGCCAGGTTGGTGAACAGGGCCGCATAGGTGCAGCAGGTCAGCAACTGGTAGGACTGGAATCCCGGGTGGCGCACGATGGTGATCCAGTTGCGCGCCAGGGCCAGCGGCTGCAGCGCCGTGGGATTGGTGCGGGCCAGTGTCTCCGTGAAGCGCAGGGCCACCAGCAGGAGGGCCAGCGCACCCATCACCGCCTGGGCCAGCATGGTGGCGCGCCAACCCAGCGAATCCACCAGCAGGCTGCCGCTGACGGGGCTCAGGAAGGCGATCACGCCCAGCCCGGTCAGCGCCTTGGACATGACCTGGGCACCCAGGTGCGGCGCGAACAGGTCGCGCACCATGGCGCGCGCGCACATCACGCCGGCGCCCAGCGATGCCCCCTGCAGCGCGCGCCAGGCAATCAGCGATTCCATGGTCTCGGCGCTGGCGCTGCCCAGCGCGGCCAGCACATAGATGGACATGCCGGCCAGCAGGATGGGCCTGCGCCCGAAGCGGTCGGACAGCGGCCCCCAGGCCAGCTGCGAGCAGCCGAAGGCCAGCAGGAAGGCCGTCAGCGTGAGCTGCACCTGGGACACCTGGGTGGAGAAGGCTGCCTGTATCGAGGGCAGGGCGGGCAGGTACAGATCTGTGGCCAGCGGCTGAAGCCCCAGCAGCAGGCCGAGCAGGATGACGACCAGGACGGGGGACATGGCCGGCTGCGCTTGCGCGACGGCGGGAGACAGGGGCGCTGACATAGGCGCCCGAGGGTAGCAGAGAACCCGGGGTGCCGCTGTCCATGCCTTGGCGGCGCATATCCATCTGCGGATTGCGCAGTTGGGAACCTGCCCGCCCCTGCCTACATTGCATTGCAGAGCAACCCGACCCCAACCGAGCAATCAACGCAACTGCGAACAAAGGACCGTGATGGCAACGCCGACCGCTTTCTCCACCATCCCCGCCACCCTGCGCCAGGGTGCCTGCACCGTGCTGTACGTCGCGGCCCTGATCGGCGGCACGGCCCATGCCAATGCGCCCGTTCCCGAAGGTCCGCTGGTCAGCACCGAATGGCTGGCGGCCAACCTCAACCGCGCCGACGTGCGCATCGTCGAAGTCAGCGTCAACCCCGGCCTGTACGAGCGCTCCCATGTGCCGGGCGCGGTCAATTTCTCGTGGCACAACGATCTCAACGACAAGGTGCGCCGCGACATCGTGGGCAAGGAGCAGTTCGAGAAACTGCTGTCGCAGGCCGGCGTGAAGGACGGCACCACGGTCGTGCTGTACGGCGATACCAACAACTGGTTTGCAGCCTGGGGGGCCTGGGTCTTTGACATCTATGGCGTGCAGAACGTCAAGCTGCTGGACGGCGGCCGCAAGAAGTGGGAGGCCGAAAACCGCCCCCTCAACAACCGCGCCCCGGAATATGCGGCCACCACCTACCGCGTGGGCAAGGTCAACACCGCGCTGCGCGCGCGCCTGACCGATGCGCTGGCCTCGGCCGAAGGTCGCAGCGACGCCAGGCTCGTCGACATCCGCTCGGCCGACGAATACCAGGGCAAGGTCTTCGCCCCGGCCGGCGTGCCGGAGCTGGCCATCCGCGCCGGCCACATCCCCGGTGCCGTCAACGTGCCCTGGGGCCAGGCAGTGCGCGAGGACGGCAGCTTCAAGTCCGCCGAAGAACTCAAGAAGCTCTATGCGGGCGTGGGCATCGACGGCAGCAAGCCCGTCATCACTTACTGCCGCATCGGCGAGCGCTCCAGCCACACCTGGTTTGCGCTGTCCAAGATCCTCGGCTACCAGGTGCGCAACTACGACGGTTCGTGGACCGAATACGGCAACTCCGTGGGCGTGCCCATCAACAACCCGGCCGGTACGGTCTGGGCCGCGAAATGATCCCGCCGTCGATCAACCTGTCTTGAAGGCGGGGGCCGGGCGAGGGGTGTCGGTGCTCTTGGTTCGACGGATCAGGTGCGTGACGTGTGGCTTTGGCAAAAGCTCGGCTCCTTTGGGGCCCGCAGGCTGCGGGCCCCTTTTTTATGCGTGGATGGCAACAAAAGGGGGGCAGCAATGACAAGCGTGACCGGTGAGCACACGCAGAACGTGAATGGCAGGCACAGGGCAAGGGACTGGACCAGATGGCTGCCCTTGGCCGCCGTGCTGGCCGCAGCCTGGCCTGTGGCGGCGCAGCTGCAGCTGCAAGGCGGCGGGCGCACCCTGGTCTTTGCGCTGGCGCTGGGCCTGCTGCTGGGGCTGGTGCTGCAGCGCTCGCGCTTTTGCTTTTACTGCCATGCGCGCGACTGGTTCGAGTTCGGCGACCCGCGCGGCGTGCTCTCCATCCTGCTGGCGCTGGCCGTGGGCTCGGCGGGCATGACCGTGGTGCTGGGCAGCTGGGTGGCCGTGCCCCAGCCCGGGCAGCTGCCGCCCGACATGCACATAGGTCCCGTGAGCTGGGTGCTGGTCCTTGCGGGCCTGGCCTTTGGAGCGGGCATGTCGGTCTCGGGCTCGTGCATCAGCGCCCACTGGTACCGGCTGGGCGAGGGCTCGCCCGTGGCGCCGTTTGCCCTGGTCGGCACCGGCCTGGGCTTCGTGCTGGGGTTTCGCAGCTGGAACCCGCTGTACAGCCTGGCCATTGCCGATGCGCCCGTCATCTGGCTGCCGGCCCATCTGGGCTATGGCGGCGCGCTGGCGCTGCAACTGGCCGTGCTGGGCCTGCTGGCAGCCTGGGTCTGGCGCATTCATGGGCGCTCGGGCCGCGCACGGCCCCGGCCTGCGGCAGAACCGGCGCAGCCACCGGGCCTGCGCCAGCTGTGGCTGTCACTGTGGCAAGGCCGCTGGAACGCCGCGCTGGGCGGCCTGGCCGTGGGCCTGATCGCGGCCGCCGCCATCGTGCGCATGCGGCCGCTGGGAGTGACCACCACGCTGGGCAGCACCGTGCGTGGCTGGGCCCAGGCGGGCGGCTGGGTGCCCGAGCGCCTGCACGGCCTGGACACCCTGGGCGGATGCGCCACGGCCGTGCTCAACAGCCTGCTCACGCCCCATGCCGTGCTGCTGCTGGGCCTGGTGGCCGGCGCCTGGGGCGCCGCCGTGGCCAGCCGCCAGTGGACGCCACGCCGCCCCACCTGGCGCGATGCGGCTCGCGGCCTGGCCGGTGGCGCCTTGCTGGGCTGGGGCGCCATGACGGGGCTGGGCTGCACCATCGGCACGCTGCTGTCGGGCAGCATGGCGGGCGCGCTGTCGGGCTGGGTCTTTGGCGCGGCCGTGTTCACGGCGCTGTGGCTGGGATTTGCGTTGCGGCGCTGGCTGCACGAGCGTGCGGGAGCGCAGGGGCTTTGACCTGCAGCAGGAGGTGATTGCCGAGTGACAGGCGAGAGCGGCGCCTGAAACAGGCTTTCTGGCCATTGCTTGTCCTAGGCTTTTTTCTGCCAGTTTTCAGAGGAGACCGCTGCCAATTGCGGGCAGCTCAGTCCTGGAAATCTCCGGAAAATAGGATTTACGTGCCCAATTCATTGCTCCTATTATTTTCCTTTCAGAAGGAAGGGAGCGCCTTTCACAGGCGAAGGAGCCAATGACATTCAGGATAGACATCCATGCGCCATTGAGCCGCGCAGGGCGTTTCCACGAGTTGAATGGGGCAGTGGAGCGGCCACCGGCCATCCGCTCGGATACATGAGCTGCGGGCAACTGGTTCCCGCCTTCATTGCCCTCAATCGCCTGAAGCGGTCCAGGGACCTGTGCAAGGCTGTCGTGCTTGTGGGCTTCAACAAGGTATGCGGCACCCGGGACTTCGACAACGAACTGGACCGCAGGGCGCTGTGCGAGCTGTTTTGCTGCTGCATGACCGGCGGCCTGGGCCAGCGCTGCGTGGCCGGCGTGGTCATGCAGGCCGACGGGTTTGAAGGCTACCGGGGCTACTACAAGCAGGAAGTGCCGTACCGGGACGGTGCGCCAGTCATGTCCCGCAACGAGCCCGTACGACCCACGCGCAGCCGGCCTGCCGGCTCGCGCATCCCGGATGTGGTCGTGGTGAAGAACCCGCGCCTTCCGCCTGTGCTGGACAACGTGCAGCGGGTGTATGAGATGAAATTCCCGGGGGATAAATTTTCTTCAGAATTTGGGCCAGACGGCAAGATACAGTTTCAGGCATATAGCGACATTTTTAAAGAAAAGTTTTTCAAGGATGCCTTAGACGCAGGAAGTTGTGCTTGCGAAGGCGATGGAGAAACGACGAACGAAGGCGTATTGAACCAAGCAATGCGATGGCAGGCCAACAGAGAAAAGGAAATTTATTTGGCAGAACGGGTAAATGCGGATACGGCAGCAGCAATTGGGGCTGCGGCCGGTGCGTCCGCATTGGGGCGTGTACTCCGAGGTGTAGGTGCGGTGGGAACCGCACTGGCAAGAGTCCTCGGCGTGACATTTTGAAGCAATGGCTTCGGTACGGTCAGATATGGAGATGGATATGGCTAAAGACTTTAATAAACCTTTAAGCACCAAAGAACTGCAAAAAGCTACCGTGGCGACTATGGATATTCTGAAAGCGATGGTATTACAGAATAGATTTGGACGTATTTGCGCAAGAGCTGGGTGGACCATCGAAATGGTGTTCCATGAAGGGGATTCACTGGCCGTACGTGAGCGTGCATGGAAAGTGATTGATCTGTTTTGTGAGGTTGTTGGCGCAGACAAGCTTGCAATATGGTGGGGTCTGGCGCCTATGTCACTGACCAGCAAGCAAGCACAAGCGAGAATTGCCAAACACAAGCCGAGTACGCTTAACAATCCCGAAGGGTTTGCGATGATTTTTGATCTAGCTTCGGGAAATCCAAAGCCACCAGATGACTGGGTTGAAAATGCTCAAGACTTTCGACTTCACTGCCGTATAAACAACGATGAAGGTATTTGGCTACATGACCGCCATATCTCGCCTGGCATAGGTCCTGCCATGTCTTTCATTCGCATGGCGTTTCCCGCATGGTGGATTCTGGGTCAGCCGCCCGAGCGCAATGTGGGCCGGATCACCTCCCAGGTGGTGGAATTAATGCAACCCTTCTGGGCTATTGCCGGGTGGGGTGTCATTCCTGCAGTGGAAGAACGCAATATTGGACCCGATGGCAAGGGCCAGCAGGTGCTGTATCCCTATCTGAAGCGGTTCCCAGGATTGAATGCCATAGGAAGTCTTGCATTGTTCGATCATGACTTCAACAACGCCATGTACAGCATCAACTGGCTGAGTTTTGTCAGCGATGCCTTGCTGGAAAAACTGGGCGGGCGAGAGGCCGTGCGAAAGCAGGTGGAGGCCAGTCAGTATCTTTCGGCCGGGGATGTGGGCAACTGCCTGGGAATCCGTGCGGGAGACTTTCCTGGTCTGGGGGATATGGAGCAGGGACTGACACTGCCAGCCTTTGGCGAGGCGGCGCGCCTGCTCAAGCCTGTTCGCGCCAGATCCCGGCTCAACAACTTCATCGGCCCACCGCCTTCGGGCTCCAATGATGAACATGCGTGGCTGCTGGCATGCGATGCCTATATGAGTCGGTTTGATTTGTTCTGATTTCTGATGTTTCGAAGGAATGGGGAAGATCACAATGGCTGCGGAACATGATTTCGATTGGCCTTGGGGCAATGAGAAGGCGGATGCTTCAACCGTGGCGACGATGGATATTCTCAAGGCGCTGGTACTGTGCAATCAGTTCGGTGATGTCTGTGCAAGAGCCGGCTGGACCATTGAAATGGTGTTTCATGAGGGGGATTCCTTGGCTGTGCGTGAACGTGCATGGAAAGTGGTTGATCTTTTTTGTGAGGCCGTAGGGAGGGAGAAATTGGTTTATTGGTATGACGGAATGCCTGCCATGCTGACCAGCGCAGTGGCACAAAAGAAGTTGACCGCGAAGAAGCAGAAGAGCTTGGATAACCCTAAAGGTTACGCATTGATTTTCCATATGGCATCGGGTAAGCCAAATCCTCCTGAAGCGTGGGAGAACAACGCTCAAGATTTTCGTCTTTATTGCTGTATTGAGAACGATGAGGGTATTTGGCTGCATGATCGCCATATATCACCTGGCATAGGTCCTGCCATGTCATTTATTCGCATGGCATTTCCTGCGTGGTGGATTCTAGACCAGCCACCTGAGCACAATGTGGGCCGGCTTACCACCCAGATGGTGGAGTTGATGCAGCCCTTCTGGGCTATTGCAGGCTGGGGCGTCCTGCCCGCAGTAGAAGAACGCAATATTGGACCCGATGGCAAGGGTCAGCAGGTGCTGTATCCCTATCTGCAGCGGTTCCCCGGATTGAATGCCCTGGGCAGTCTTGCATTGTTCGATCATGACTTCAACAACGCCATGTACAGCATCAACTGGCTCAGTTTTGTCAGCGATGCCTTGCTGGAGAAGCTGGGCGGGCGGGAAGCGGTGCGCAAGCAGATCGAGGCCAGCCAGTATCTTTCGGCCGGTGACGTGGGCAACTGCCTGGGAGTCCGTGCGGGAGACTTTCCTGGGCTGGGGGATATGGAGCAGGGACTGACACTGCCAGCCTTTGGCGAGGCAGCGCGCCTGCTCAAGCCGATTCGTGCCAAATCCCGGCTCAACAACTTCATCGGCCCACCGCCTTCGGGCTCGAATGATGAACATGCGTGGCTACTGGCATGCGATGCCTATATGAGCCGGTTTGACGGGTTTTGAATGGAAAGCACCATGAAGCCACAGCCCATCGCCCCGTTGATGGATGCCGTGTTGCGCACGCTGGGACGGCATAGCCGGCAGGATTACCTGCGCCTGGCTCTGCACCAGGCGGGATTGAGCGATGCGCAGCTGCTGAAGATCGATCACGCCCCGCCTTACCCGGTGACATGGGCGGAGACGGGGCTGGGCCTGGTCCTTCAACGCCTGGCCTGGGGCGACATGCCAGGCGCTCCGACATGGGGCGTGCACAGCGTGACCCTGGATGCGCAGCGCTGGAAGGGGTCCTGGCCCATGGGCCTGGATCCGGAGACCGTGACCGCGCAGGAATTCGTCAGCCTGCTGGCCCAGGACCAGTCCGAGGCGCTGTGCCTGCCCCAGATGGCCTGCTGCACGACCTGCGGTTTCGACGAGCAGACATGGGCACTGGTGGCAGTCTTTGGCGGCGCCAGCGGCGCTTTGCAGAATTTGACGATGAGCCGGGTCGGGGAATGGGTGGGGCTTTCCATGCTCCCGGCCTTGCAGGGAGCCGGGTAGCGGGTGGGCCACGTGGGCCATGTGGGGCGATAGGGCCCCGTGGGCGCCAGTTCCGACCGGGCGCCACGGACATGGCGGCGCGGCTACACTGCGGGCCATTCATTCGAGGGGCTGGCCGTGGCCGGTTCCTTCTCCCTGTTTTCCCTAGAGATTTCCGCCATGTCCAACGACGCCCACGAAGCCACCGCCCTGCCCGACGAGCCTGCCCTGACGCCCGAGGCGCTGGAGGAGCTTGACGATCTGCTCGACGAGCTGCGCACGCGCGGCGAGGAGATTCCGCAGTGGGAGTTCTGCGACGGTTTCCTGACGGCGCTGATCTGCACGCGCCGCGAGGTGCCGGCCGCCGAGTGGCTGCCCATGCTGCTAGGCGACGGCGGCACGCTGGAGGTGGCCGAGGGCCAGCCGCTGCCGCTGATGGAAGTGTTCAAGGACGCGGCGCAGCAGGCGCGCTTTCTGGAGCTGGTGGGCCTGCGCATGGACGAGATCCGCACCCAGCTGGACGCCGACGTGAAGACGCTGGAAGACGACCGCACCTTCCAGCCCGAGGCCATGGACATGCGCGGCGCCATCCTGTCGCTGCCCGAGGAAGAGCGTCCCGATGACGGCGAGATTCCCTCGTTCGGCCAGATCTGGGCGCTGGGCTTCATGTTCGTGGTCGAGAACTGGGCCGAGGAATGGGCCGCGCCGCGCGACAAGGAAGCCGCCGGCTGGCTCAACGAGGCGCTCAACGCCGTCGTGGCCCTGACCGAGGATGACACCGGCAAGCCCGAAGTCTGCATGTACGACGAGGACGGCCCCGCCAGCACCAGCCAGGAGCGCGTGGAGCAGTTCGGCGAGGCCATCTGGGCGCTGTACGACCTGCGCCAGATCTGGAAGAGCATGGGCCCGCGCCAGGAAACCATCGTCAAGGGCGAGCAGCCGGGCCGCAACGACCCCTGCCCCTGCGGCAGCGGCAAGAAGTTCAAGAAGTGCCACGGCGCCTGAGCGCCCGCGCCACAGGCTTTGGATGCACGGGCCATGAGACATATCGGTGAACGCATACGCGCCCGCCGCGCCGAACTGGGCATGACCCAGGGCCGGCTGGCCGAGGCCGCAGGCATCACGGCCTCGGCCGTGTCGCAGATCGAATCGGGGGCCATCCGCACCCTCAAGAACGACACCCTGGCCCGCGTGGCCCTGGCGTTGCAGACCACGGCGCTGGAGCTGACGGCTGGCCTGGAAGACGACAACGCGCCGCTGCCCGTGGACGAGCAGCGCCTGCTGGAAAGCTACCGCGCCCTGCCTGCACCGCTGCAGGAGATCGCGCACCGGCTCATAAAAGCCTTGCGCTGATCAGCGCATTGAGGCGCTGCAGGGCATGGACCACGGTGGCCTGGCGCACGGCGGCGCGGTCGCCGTCAAAGCGCAGGCATTCGCTGTGCGTGGTGCCGTACACGTTCCAGCCGAACCAGACCGTGCCCACGGGCTTGGCGGCGCTGCCGCCGCCCGGCCCGGCCACGCCTGTCACGGCCACGCTGCACTGCGCGCGTGAGTGGGCGATGGCGCCTTCGGCCATGGCGCGCGCCACGGGCTCGCTCACGGCGCCGTGTTCGGCGATCAGCGGCTCGGGCACGCCCAGCAGGTCGTGCTTGGCCGCGTTGGAGTAGCTGACAAGGCCGCGCTCGAACCATTCGCTGGAGCCGGCGCGGTCCGTGCAGGCCGCAGCGATCATGCCGCCCGTGCAGCTCTCGGCCGTGGCCAGCATCCAGCCGCGCTGCAGCAGCAGGCCTGCCAGGGTTTCGACGAGTTCGTTGGATGCGTTCATGCCAGCTCCTTCAGCCGATGAAATGGCGCCACAGGGCGATGACCAGCAGCGTGCAGAAGGCGGCCACCAGGTCATCGAACATGATCCCCCAGCCGCCGCGCCAGCCGAAGCCCTTGAAGCACCGGTCCGCCCATTTGACGGGCTGGGGCTTGGCGGCGTCGAAGAAGCGAAACAGCCCAAAGGCGATGAGCTGGCCCCAGAAGCCCGTGGGCATGACCAGCCACAGCACCAGCCAGAAGGCCACGATCTCGTCCCAGACCAGGTTGCCGGGATCGGCCACACGCATGTGGCGCGCCGTGACCGTGCAGGCCCACCAGCCCAGGGGAATGCTGCCCGCGATCAGCAGGCCGATCTGCTGGGGCGTGAACCAGTGCTGCAGCAGCAGGAAGGACAGCCAGGCCCACAGCGTGCCCACGGTGCCGGGCGCGATGCGCCCCAGCCCCGAGCCCAGCCCCATGGCGATGAAGTGGGCCGGGTGGGACATCATGAATTCCAGCGTGGGGCGTGCCATGCCGCCCTGCGGCGGGCCTTCCGGTGGGCGCGCCGCAGAGGCAAAGGTGGGGGTAGCAGGATCGCCGGAAACCTCCGGCCGCAGCGGCGCGTCACTCATGGGGCCAGATCATAAGCGCGGCCCTGGTGCTTCACTGACGCTCTTCGACCGCCAGATCCTGCGGATGGCGAATCTGGTGGCGGGCCTCGAAGCTGGCGCTGGCGCCAGCGGCCAGCGGCTGCTGCCAGGCGATCATGCCGTTGCGGTCGTTCCAGCGCGTGGTGGACGGCTGCGGGTTGTATTGGGACTGCACGCGGATCTGCTCGTTGCGCGAGACGGGTGCGGCGTCCACCACCTGCAGCTCGATGGCGCGGTCATGGCGGTTGTCCACCTGGAAGCGCCGCGTGACCTGGCGTTCGGTGCTGCTGCTGAGCAGGCCGCCGCTGCCCGTGGCCGAGTCCACGGGCAGGTTGCGCACCACCACCTTGTCATCGCGGCCGAAGGACAGGCCCTGGGCCAGCGCGGCGGCGTTGCCGAAGTCCAGCCGGCCCTGGCCGGCGAAGGCGCCATCGCGGAACAGGGCCACGGGGCCTGCGGGCCAGACGCCGGCCGGCACGGCCAGCTGGGCCACGAGGTAGGCGGCCTCTTCCACGGCGGGCGCCGTGCGCGTGAGCAGGGTGGCCGGCAGGTTCTGCGAGCCCAGGGCCAGGGTCACGCGCTCGCTGCTGGAGGGCACGCTGATGCGGTAGGGCACGGAGAACTGCGTGGCGTAGGCGGTGTTGAGGCTGGCGACATCGAGCACCGGCAGTTCGGCGGCCTCGCCGGCCGCCCCGGGCTTGCGGGCGCGCTCCAGCATCATCGCAGGGGCCGCCGGGGCCGGCGCTGGCGCAGGGGCCATGGCGGCCACGGGGCGGGGCCGTTCCACATCCAGCGTCCAGGGATTGGGCAGGCGCGCCTGCGTGCTGCGCGAAGGCTGGCCGGTGGACAGCAGCAGCTGCACCTGGCTCCAGTCCTCGCCGCTGTTCTGGGCCACCAGGGCCAGGCGTTCGATGGCCACCGTGCCCTTGGCCGGGTCCAGCTGGGCGCGGTAGGTGGGCTGCCAGCTCGGGCCGCGCACCTGGTAGGTCAGCTGCACATTGGCATCGGCCGGGCTGGCCAGTTGCACGGTGACCTTCATCACCTGGGCGTTGCCTGCGCCCGTGCGGTCGCGTTCGAGCTGCAGCGGCCTGAGCTGCTCCTGCAGCGCCTGCTTTTGCCGCAGGATCTGGTGGGCGCGCAGCGTGTTGCCGCGGCTGGTGCTGCGCAGCGCCTCGGTGGCGGCGCCCAGCTGGCTGGCGGCGGGCAGGGCGGGGGCTTTGGCGTCATCGCCGGGCTTGGCCAGGCCCTGCAGGTAGTCGCCCACGAGCTTGGCGGCGGACTCGTCGGCCTCCAGCGCGGCCAGCTGGTCTTCCAACGTGCGGATCTGCTGCTCCAGCGGGCTGGCGCAGGCCTTGGAGGCCAGTTCGCGCGGCTGCGACTGCAGCTTGTAGTCGCCCAGGCGCACGCCGGCATCGGCGCTGACCTGCAGGCTCTGCGGGTCGATGGAGCCCGGCAGGCACTCGAACACCAGCTGGCGCGTGGCGGCCGTGATGCGCGCCGTGCGCTCCACCGAGGCCACGCCCGCATACAGGGTGACGCGCGCGATGGGGGCGCGGGCGATGGTGGCTTCCTGGGCTTGTGCCTGGGCCTGGACCGGGGTGCCTGCCAGCAGGAAGCAGGCGGCTGCCAGGGCAGAGAGGGCGGGCAGGGCGGAGCGTTGAACCATGGGCAGTCCTTCTCGGATGAAAGTGGTTTGGCGCGGCGTCAGGCCGCAGCGAAGTGGTCGAATGAGGTCCACCGGGGCGCCATGGCCGCTCCGTCCGGGCCGATCAGCCGCAGGCCGGGCTGCTCCTCGATGCAGCCGATGCGCGTGACGCGCGTGGCGCTGTCGCGGCCTGCGGCCTGCACGGCATCGCGCCGGTCGGCCGGGGCCGTGAAGCACAGCTCGTAATCGTCGCCGCCGGACAGGGTGCACTGGTGCAGCAGGTCGATGGCCAGGGGCGTGTGCCGGCCGGCATCGAGCAGCGGCGTGATCAGGCGCGTGTCCAGGCTGGCACCCACGCGGGATTGCTCGAGGATGTGGCCCAGGTCGCCCAGCAGGCCGTCGCTCACATCCAGCGCGCTGCTGGCAATGCCGCGCAGCGCCTGGCCCAGGACCACGCGCGGCGTGGGCGCTTCCAGGCGCTGGCGCGCGGCGGCCAGCGTGCCGGGTGGCAGGGTGGTGTGGTCCAGCAGGGCTTCCAGCGCCAGGCGGGCATCGCCCAGGCTGCCGCTGACCCAGATGTCGTCGCCTGCGCGCGCGCCGCTGCGCAGCAGGGCCTGGCCGGGCGGCACTTCGCCGAAGACGGTGATGCAGATGTTCAAGGGCCCCTGGGTGGTGTCGCCGCCGACCAGCTCGCAGCCGTGGGCGTCGGCCAGGGCCAGCAGGCCGCCTGCGAAGGCCTCGGTCCAGGCCGCATCGGCGCGCGGCAGGGACAGGGCCAGGGTGAAGGCCAGCGGACGCGCGCCGCAGGCCGCCAGGTCGGACAGGTTCACGGCCAGGGATTTGTGGCCCAGCAGGCGCGGGTCCACGTCGGCGAAGAAATGCCGGCCCTCGACCAGCATGTCGCTGGAGACGGCCAGCTGCATGCCCGGCGCCGGGGCGAGCAGGGCGCAGTCATCGCCCACGCCCAGGGCGGCGCGGCGCACGGGGCGCTGGAAGAAGCGGCGGATCAGGTCGAATTCACCCACGGTGGCGGCTTTCGGAGGCGGTTGGCGATCGGGCTATTGTGCTGCGAGGTTCGTGCTGCCCCGTATCAGGTGGTCTCGCCCGCACCGGGCCGATGCTCCAGCGCCAGCGCGTGGAAGGCCTGGGCGGCCGGCGACAGGCTGCGCTGGCGCCTGCGCACCAGGTACAGGTCGCGCCGGCGGTCGGCATCGGCCAGCGGGCGCGTCACCAGGCCAGGCTGCACGAAGTGGAACAGCGCCAGGGCCGGCACCACGCTGATGCCCAGGCCCGCGCGCACCATGCCCATCACGGTGGCCAGGTGCTCCACCTCCAGCAAGGTGTTGAGGGGCGGGGCCTGTTCCTGCGATTCCAGGTACTGGCGCACGCTGCTGTGGCGGGCGAGCTGGATGAAGGGCTGGTCCCGCAGGTCGGCCATGGCCGGCGCGGGCAGGGCCGCCAGCGCATGGTCGGCGCGGCAGACCAGGTGCAGCCGGTCGGCGCAGAACCATTCGGCCTGCAGCTCCTCGGTGTCGGCGCGGATGGCGGCCAGCGCCAGGTCGGCCTGGCCCGAGGCCACCTGGGCGATGCACGATTCGGACAGCAGGTCCGACACCTGCAGCTGTATGCCCGGATGGCGCGCATGGAACAGCGCCAGCACGGGCGGCAGCCAGGCCGCCGCCAGCGAAGGCAGCAGGGCGATGGACACGCGCCCGCGCTGCAGCGCCGCCGCCTCGCGCAGGCCCTGCACGGCATCGCCCAGGTCGGCGCGTATGCGCTGCGCGACATCGAGAAACTGCGCCCCCTCCTGCGTCAGCGCCACGTGGCGCGTGCTGCGGTCGAACAGGCGCACGCCCACGCCGTCTTCAAGCCCCTTGATCAGGGCACTGAAGGCCGGCTGCGACAGATGGCAGCGCTGCGCGGCCAGGGTGAAGCTGCTGAGCTGGGCCAGGGCGATGAAGGCATCGAGCTGGCGGGAGGAGATATTCATCGGGTTTTTGGATAAGTCGATCCGAACAATCGATTTCACAGATTAGCAGCGGCTGCCTACATTGGCTCTCATGGACAACCTGGAACCCTCTCTTGCCCCGGACAGGCCCCCGCTGTGGGTGGGCTGCGCAGCCGGCTTCTCGGGCGACCGCACCGATGCCGCCGCGCCCGTGGTGCGCGCCCTGGCGGCCAGCGGCCAGAGCGCCTGCCTGATCTTCGAGACCCTGGCCGAGCGCACGCTGGCGCTGGCCCAGCTCGCGCGGCGCGAGCAGCCCGACGCGGGCTATGAACCCCTGCTGGAGGACCTGCTGGAGCCCGTGCTGGCCGACTGCCTGGCGCATGGCATACGCATCGTCAGCAACTTCGGTGCGGCGAATCCCGAAGGCGCGGCGCGCTGCATCCAGCGGCTGGCGCAGCGCCTGGGCCTGCGCGTGCCGCGCATCGCCGTCGTGCATGGCGACGATGTGAGCGGCCCGGCGTACCGCGAGGCGCTGCGGGCCGCGCTGGGCGCGGAGTTTCCCGAGGATTCGCTGGTCAGTGCCAACGCCTACATCGGCGCCCGCGCGATTGCCGAGGCCCTGCAGGCCGGCGCCGAGATCGTGGTGGCCGGCCGCGTGTCCGACCCCTCGCTGACCCTGGGGCCGGCCATGGCGCATTTCGGCTGGGCCTGGGACGACTGGGACCGCCTGGCGCGCGCCACCATGGCAGGCCACCTGCTGGAATGCGGCGCGCAGGTCACGGGCGGCTACTTCGCCGACCCGGGCTTCAAGGACGTGCAGGGCCTGGCGCGGCTGGGCTATCCCATCGCCATCATCGAGCCCTCGGGCGACTGCACCATCACCAAGCCCGAAGGCACGGGCGGCCTGGTCAGCGAACGCACGGTCAAGGAACAGCTGCTGTACGAGGTGCACGACCCGGCCGCCTACCTGACGCCCGACGTGGTGGCCGACCTGTCCGAGGCCGAGGTGCACCAGTTGGGGCCTGACGCCGTGCGCCTGAGCGGCGTGCGCGGCCATGCGCACAACGGCCACTACAAGGTCAATGTCTGCCATGCCTCGGGCTGGCTGGCCGAGGGCGAGATCTCCTATGCCGGCCCGCGCGCCCTGGAGCGCGCCCGGCTGGCCGGCGAGGTGCTGCGCGAGCGCCTGGGCGGCGAGGCCGCAGGCGACCTGCGCCTGGACTGGATCGGCGTGGCCAGCGTGCTGGGCGACGACGCCGGCCGCTGGCGCGACGCGCAGCCGGCCGGCGCAGCCGCCCCCCAGGACGTGCGCCTGCGCGCCGCCTGGCTGCGCCCCACGCAGGCCCAGGCGCGGCGCCTGCCGCGCGAGGTCAATGCGCTGTACACCTGCGGGCCGGCCGGCGGCGGCGGCGTGCGCACGGCGCTGCGCGCGCGGCTGGGCACGGTGTCCTGCCTGCTGGCGCAGCAGAGCATCGCCACCGGGTGGAAGTGGGCCGAGGAAGAGGCCGACAAAGGCGTCGACAAAGGGGTCGAGAAAGAGGCCGGGGAGCACGCCGCATGAACACACTGCCAACCACGATGCCCGTCACCGTGCCGTTGTACCGCCTGGCGCACGGGCGCACGGGGGACAAGGGCAACCGCTCCAACATCAGCCTCATCGCCTGGAATGCCGCCTGCTGGCCCGTGCTGGTGGAGCAGATCACCGAAGAGCGCGTGGCCGCGCACTTCGCCGCCCGGCGCCCTGCGCGCGTGCAGCGCTTCGTGCTGCAGCGCCTGCAGGCCATGAACTGGGTGCTGGACGCGGTGCTGGACGGCGGCGTCAACGATGCGCTCAACCTCGACAGCCACGGCAAGGCGCTGTCGTACTGGCTGCTGCAGATGCAGGTCCACATACCGGCTTCGCTGCTGCCCCACCTGGCGCCGGAGTAGCCGGCAGGACCCGCCCGTCACACATTCATCACAACAAAGGAGACAGACATGAACCTTTCGCACACCTTCCCCCGCCGCCATGTGCTCGCGCTGGCCGCCTGCGCGCTGGCAGCAGCCGCCGCCGCACCGGCCCTGGCACAGGACTATCCGTCCAAGCCCATCACCTTCGTCGTGCCGTTTGCGGCCGGCAGCGCCACCGACCAGCTGGCACGGGCGCTGGGCCAGGCCGTGACCACGGCGACCAAGCAGGCCGTGGTGGTCGAGAACAAGGGCGGCGCCAGCGGCATGATCGCGGCCCAGCAGGTGGCGCGCTCGGCGGCCGATGGCTACACGGTGCTGATCACCACCAACACCACGCACGCGGCCAACCAGCATCTGTACAAGAAGCTGCCCTATGACGCGGTCAAGGACTTCGCGCCCGTGGCCGGGCTGGGCAAGGGCGGCCAGGTGCTGGTGGTGCGCGCCGATGCGCCGTACAGGAACGTGGGCGATCTGCTGGCGGCGGCGAAGAAGCAGCCGGGCAAGCTGTCGTTCGGCAGCGGCAGCTCCTCCAGCCGCGTGGCCGGTGAAATGCTCAAGCAGCTGGCCGGCGTGGACCTGATGCACGTGCCCTACAAGAGCAATCCGCTGGCCATCACCGACCTGCTGGGCGGCCAGATCGATCTGATGATCACCGACACCTCCACCGGCGTGCCCCAGGTCAAGTCGGGCAAGCTGCGCGCCCTGGGCTACTCCACCACCCAGCGCAGCCCGCAGCTGCCCGAGGTGCCCACGCTGGAGGAAGCCGGCGTCAAGGGCTATGACATGGGCTACTGGTTCGCCGCCTATGCGCCGGCCGGCACGCCCGAGGCCGTGGTGGCCCGCCTGAACCGCCTGCTGTCCGACGCCGTGCACAGCGCGGGCGCCAAGTCCTTCTTCGACATGTCCGGCTCCCAGGGCTGGACGGCCACACCGCAGGAACTGGCCGCCTTCCAGGCCGCCGAGACCCAGAAGTGGGGCCAGGTGATCAAGGCCGCCGGCATCCAGCCCGAGTAGGCCGCTCCCCCGCTCTCCCGTTCCCCGCTCTCCCGTTCCTTTTTTCCGAACCGCCCTAGGCCGCCGCAATGCACGGCGGCCAGGGCGCAGCCTTGCCTGTGCCATGACCCCAAGGAGACAACATGCACATCAGATCCACCCATCCACTGGCCCTTGCCCTGGCCGCATCCGGGCTGCTGACCGCCTGCGGCGGCAGTGACTCGCCCGCCGGTTCGCAGGCGCCGCGCATGCAGCTGAGCATCAGCGCCACCGAGGACTTTGCCGGCAGCTACGGCAGCGTCGGCGCCTACGAGAAAGTCACCGGCGTGCTGCGCGGCGAGCTGGACCCGGCCGACCCGAAGAACGCCGTGATCCAGGATCTGGCGCTGGCGCCCGTCAATGCGCGCGGCATGGTCGAGTACAGCACCGACTTCGTCATGCTCAAGCCCAAGGACATGTCCAAGGCCAGCGGCGTGCTGCGCTATGACGCGCCCAACCGCGGCAACATCCTGACCATGCCCAACCCCACGGCCACGCCCGGCGATGCGGTCTACCTGGAGCGCGGCTATGTGCTGCTGTACTCGGCCTGGCAGGGCGACGTGCCCAAGTCCACGCCCGCGCGCCTGACGGTCACCGTGCCCGTGGCCCGCAACAAGGACGGCAGCAGCATCACGGGCAGCTACCGCACCGAGCTGGTCCCGGCCGCCGCCGTGCCCTCCATGGCCCTGCCCGGCGGCGTGTTCAACGCAAGCATGATCCCCTACGAGCCCGCCAGCCTGGACAACACGCAGGCCGGCTACTCGCTCACGCGCCGCATCAACGAAACCGATGCGCGCCAGACCGTGCCTGCGGGCGACTGGAAGTTCGCCAGCTGCGATGCCGCCGCCAATCCCTTCCCCGGCACACCCAGCGCCACCAATGTCTGCCTGAAGGGCGGGTTCGATCCGCAGTACCTCTACGAGCTGGTCTATGTGGCCAAGGACCCCAAGGTCATGGGCGTGGGCCTGGCGGCGCTGCGCGACACGGTGAGCTTCTTCCGCGCCAAGGCGGCCGATGCCGACGGCAAGGCCAATCCGCTGGCCGGGCGCATCACGCACACCATCGGCCAGGGCACCTCGCAGTCGGGCAATGCCATGAAGACCTTCCTGCACCTGGGCTTCAACCAGGCGCTCGATGGCGGCAAGGTCTTCGACGGCATGTATGCCCATGTGGCCGCGCGCCAGACCAACATCAACACGCGCTTTGCCGTGCCCGGCGGCGGGGGCGGCCTGCGCACCGACCACACGGCCTTCGGCCAGACCGCGCCCCGTGGCCTGGACAAGGACTACAGCGATGAGGTCAGCGGCCGCCAGGGCGGCGTGATGAAGCGCTGCGAAGCCAGCAACACCTGCCCCAAGTTCTTCCTGGGCCTGTCGGGCACGGAGTTCTGGCAGCTGCAGGGCTCGCCCGTGCTGACCGATGCCAACGGCCTGCGCGACATCGCCCAGCCCTCCAATGCCCGCATCTACTACTACGCCAGCACGCAGCACGGCGGCGCAGGCGGCACGGCCAGCATCGGCTATGCGCCCACGCGCAATGTCTATCCGGCCGGCACCGTGGTGCACTTCAACGACACCTTCCGCGCGCTGTTCATCGCGCTGGAGGACTGGGTGGTGCGCGGCACCGAGCCGCCGGCCAGCCAGGTGCCCAAGCTGGCCGACGGCACCCTGGTGCGGCCCGACAAGCTGGTCTTTCCCGCCATGAAGGGCCTGAGCTGGAGCGTGGGCGGCGTGCAGACCGCCATCCCCGAGTTCCGCTACCTGGCACGCCACAACGGCTTTGCGCTGCTCGACTTCGGCCCGCAGTACGTGCCGCAGGACGAAAGCGGCATCGCCACGCTGCAGCCGCCGCGCGCCACGGGCAAGGACTACGCCATCCTCGTGCCCCAGGTCGATGCGGCCACCGGCCTCACGCGCGCAGGCATCCGCAGCGTGGAGGCGCGGGCACCGCTGGGCACCAGCATGGAGTTCAACTACGTGGCCACGCCGGGCATCGTGGACCTGTCCAACCTCACGGGCAGCTTCATCCCCTTCCACAAGACGCGCGCGGCGCGGCTGGCGGCCGGTGACGCGCGGCCTTCACTGGAGGAGCTGTATGTCGACCAGGCCGGCTACGTGAGCGCCGTCACGGCGGCGGCCCAGGACCTGGTGCGCCAGCGCCTGCTGCTGCAGCGCGACGCCGACGCGCAGATCACCGCCGCGCGTGCGGCGGCGGTACTGCCTTGAGCCTGCGCTGAACGCAGGCCTCAGACGGCCTGGCCGCGAAAGCGCATGGCCGCCTGGCGCGAGACCTCGGCCAGCAGCTGCTCGCTGCGCTGGCGCTCGCGCAGCCAGCGGGCATCGTTGCTGCCGGCGGCCACGTCGCTGCGCAGCAGGTGCAGGGCGGGCGCGGCGCCATGGCGGGCCGCGTAGTCGGCCACGGCATCCATGGTCTTGAGGATGTGGTCGGCCAGCGGCATGTGCTCGCCCGTGGCCGGGTCCACGTACACGGCCTCCAGGCCGAAGCGGCAGGCCTGGAAGCGGTTGTAGGTGTAGACCAGGTAGTCGTCCTCCACGGGCGTGAAGGGCTGGGTGTCCATGAACCAGGCGGCCAGCGCCTGCACGTAGCCGGACAGGGCGGCTGCGCGCTCGATGGTCAGCGGCGTGTCGAACACGCGGATCTCGATGGTGCCGAACTCCGGCTTGGGCCGGATGTCCCAGTAGAAGTCCTTCATGCTCTTGACCACGCCCGTGCGCGTCATCTTGTCGAAGTACTGCTCGAACTCGCTCCAGTGCAGCACGCAGGGCGCGCGGCCCGACAGCGGAAAGGCGAACACCGAGTTCAGCCGCGCCGAGTCGAAGGCCGTGTCGTGGCCCTGCACATAGGGGCTGGAGGCCGACAGCGCAATGAAATGCGGGATGTAGCGCGACATGCGGTGCAGCATCAGCAGCGCCGCATCGGCGTCGGGGCAGCCGATGTGCACGTGCTGGCCGAAGATGGTGAACTGCTTGGACAGGTAGCCGTACAGCTGCGACAGCTCCTGGAAGCGCGGCTTGTCGTAGATGCGCCGCTCATGCCACTGCTGGAAGGGGTGGGTGCCGCCGCCCACCACGGCGATGTTGAGCTTGTCGGCGCTTTTGACCAGCGCATCGCGGATCTGGCTGAGCTGGCCCAGCACCTCCGAGGCCGAATGGCAGACGCTGGTGGAGATCTCGATCATGCTGTTCGTCATCTCGGGCACCACGCTGCCGGGCAGCGGGTTCTTGAGCATGAGGCGCAGCATGTCCTCGGCGTAGGGGGCCAGGTCGTAGTCGTGGGTGTTGACCAGCTGCAGTTCCAGCTCCACGCCCAGGGTCAGCGGTTCGGACGAGTTGAAGGCTTCAAGACTCACGTTCATCTCCTGCGGTGTTCGAGCGGCTCAGCGGCTTCCAGGGACGGGAGCTTTCGCCGGAGCGGTAGATGGCCACGGTGGCCAGGGCGGCGCCCAGCACCTCCATCACCAAAATGGTGGGCAGGGCCACGCCTGCGATCTGCGCGCCCAGCTCGGGCGCGGCGGCCACGAACTGCGAGGCGATCAGCAGCGCCACCGATGACATGGGCGCCATGGCGCAGCCCACCCAGAAGGCCTGGCGCCAGTTGGCGCCCGTGCCCACATTGCCCACGGCCACGCCCAGGGTCTTGGCGACCAGGCGCGCCAGGATCACGGCGCCCACCACGCCGGCCACCGGCGCGCTCCAGTCGGCCTGTGCGGCCACGGTGGAGACCAGCACGAACATCAGCATGGTCAGCAGCGAGGCCGCCGTGCCCAGCTGGCGCGGCCAGGCCCAGGGGCGCGGGTTGAACTGCTTGAGCAGGATGCCGCCCAGCAGCGCCGCCAGCGGCGCCGAGCCGCCCAGGTACGAGGTCAGCGGCACGCTGGCCGAGATCAGGGTGAGAAAGAGGATGGAGGTGTTCTCGCTGGCCGGACTCATGAAGCGCAGCGCCAGGCGCATCAGCACGGCCAGCACCAGGGCCACGGCCACCGAGACGCCCAAGACCACCAGCACCGGCATGATCGAGGCCACGAAGCCGGCCTTGGGCTGCGTCAGCATGCCCGCCTTGGCGCTGCCCAGGGCCAGCGCATACAGCGTGGACAGGGTGGACAGCACCAGGCCGCGATCGGTCACGGCGCCTGCGGCACGCATGTCGGCCACCACGCGCGTCAGCACCAGGGGCGAGGCCGCCATGGCCACCAGGGCCAGCGGCCCGGCCACTTCGGGGGCCATGCCCAGCCAGCCCAGCACCAGGGAGACCAGCACGTAGGTCAGCGCGGACTCGGCCACGCTTTGCACCAGCACCATGGGGTTGTGGCGGAACCAGCGCAGCGTGATGCGCCCGCCGCATTCGAACAGCACGATGGCCACGCCCAGCTCCAGCAGGAACAGCCCCGTGCCCTGCAGCGGCCAGGTGGTGTTGGCCCCAAAGCCGATCAACCCGGCAATGCCGCCGACCAGCGAGTAGCCGACCACCTTGGGCAGGGCGGCATGGCGCTGGCAGGCATAGCCGACCATGGTGGCCACGGCCAGCAGCAGGGACCACTGAACCGTGGCCAGCCCGGCCGAAGGCCGCAGCCACGGTTCCCAGAAGCTCAGCATGTCATTCATCAGCGACGTCCTTTGCGCGAGCCAGTGGCCCGCAAGCGAAGCTCCGCAAGGCCTTCCCTGCGGCGCGGGCAAGCCCGCGTCCCGTGCGCCTGGCACGGGGACACTTCGTTGGCGATCCACTGGCGTGACTGCCAGGCTGCAAGGCCGGGCGGGCACGCCAGCACGTGGGTTCCGCGTGGTTCCCGAGGTCCCGCAGGCTCAGGGGCGGAAGAAACTCAGCGGCGCTGTGCGCAGACGGCGGCGGATGGCCGAATAGATGCGCGAGCGGTCGACTCCGCTGACATTGTGTGCCCTCAGCGCAACGCGGAATGCCAGATAAAAGCTGACAGTGACGTTCAACGCGCCATTGATGGGCAGTAGGGCAATCGCCCACCAGAACATGTCGGAGTGCAGAACCTCCCAGCCCAGGGCGGCCATGGCGGCCCCGATCTGGCCGGCCGACAGCGTGACGTGGCGCACCTCCAGCCCCAGGCCGAAGAAGGCCGCGAAGGCCGGCACCAGGCCCAGCATCATGCCCAGCGAGACATTGGCAGCAAAGCCCGAGATGTTCTTGCGCCAGAAATGCGCCCAGCGATCCGCGCGCCCGGCGCCCAGCCAGCGCGTGATGCCGGGGTTGTAGCGGATCACCGAGTCCAGCCGGCGCAGCACGAACCAGTTCTCGGCCCAGCCCGCGATCAGGCTGCTGGCAAACAGCAGCACGCCCGTGAAGGCAGCGAACAGCGGCGACAGGCCCAGCAGGCTCAGCGAATCGAGCACGGCAATCGCATGCGGCTCGTCGATGGGCGTGTGGCCGAACAGCTGGGCATAGCCCAGCGACAGCAGCAGCACCATGGGCAGCACCACCAGCACGTTGCCCAGCACGGCCGCCACCTGGGAGCGCACCAGGTGCGCGACCTCGTCCACGAATTCCTCGATGGCCTCGCTGGCGCGCAGGTCCTTGAGCTTGGCGGCCATGGCCGGCGCCGTCATGGCCGGCTGCTTGGTGGCCACCGTGAAGTGCAGCAGCTGGATCAGCACGAAGCTGATGGAGTAGTTGATGCCCGCGGCCAGCCCGCCCCAGAAAGCCGACAGCCCCAGCGCGTAGAGCGCGAACTTGAGCAGCGTGGTGAAGGCCATCACGAAGCCGCCGCCGGCGGCCTTGGTCACCATGGACAGGTACTCGCGGCCCGTGCGCGTGATGTAGTGCTCGCCGGTCTCGGCGCTGCGCTCGGCCACCTTGGCGGCCAGCAGCGAGGTATTGGTGGCCAGCAGGGCGCGCAGGCTGCGCCGCTCGATGCCCACGGACACCAGGTTGGCCAGCAGGTCGGCCGTCTCGGTGGCGCGGTTGTCGGCCAGCAGGCAGTCGAGCAGGCGCCTGACGCGCAGGATGCGCGCGCGCAGCTGGCGAAGGCGAAACACCAGGCCCACCGAAATCCCTTCGGACTCGAAATGCGCGTACACCGATGTCACGGCCGCGCGGCAGGCATCCAGCCGTTCGCGCAGCCGGGCCTCGGCCGCGTCGCGCCGGTCGTTGGTGCGCAGCGCGTGCAGCACCTCCACGCGCAGGCTTTCCGCATCGTGGATCAGGGCGTGGAAGGGCTGGTCGTCGCGCGCCTGCTCGTCCATGCGCAGGCGCAGCTCGGGCGAGAAGCCCGTGGACAGGATCTGTCCCGTGCAATAGGTGATGGAGCCCAGCAGGCTGTTCTGCCAGAAGCTGCTGCCCTGGCCCTCGCTGCCATCGGTCAGCAGTACGGCGATGCGCTCGAGCAGGGCCGCGTCCAGCGCGTGCAGCCAGCGCGCGTCGAATTCGTCGGGCATGGCCAGCATGAACAGCTCGGAGGCATCGACGGTCTCTGGCGTGCTGGGCAGCAGCTTGTAGCGCACGCGCTCGGACAGCTCGCTGAACATGTTGGTGCGCGGCGCAAAGCCGAAATCGGCCAGCAGCGCCGTGATGTCCACGGTATCGATGAAGCGCAGCCACCACGCATGCAGGCGCTGGCGCACGGCCGGATCGGCCTCCACGGCCTCCACCAGCAACTGCACACGCTGCACCGCGCCGTCCACCGACGGCTTGGGCGCGCGCACCCACTCCAGCAGGTGGATCAGCCAGATATGGCGGTGCGCGAGGTCGGCCTCGGGGTCGAGTGCGGCCAGAAGGCCGGGCAGGTCTTGGGTGATTCGCTTCATGTAGGGGTCTTGCGGCAGGGCGGAAGACTAGCGCCTCCCCCGAGGAACGCGCTCAGTGCAGCACGCGGTTGTCAGGGTCTGGAAAGCTGTCGCCGCCAGCGCCCGACTGCAGATGAAAGCGCGGGATGGGGCACTCGAAGACTTCGCCCTCGTGGCTGATGCACAGATAGCTGCCCTGCATGCTGCCGTTGGGCGTGCGCAGCTGGCAGCCGCTGGTGTACTCGAAGGTCTCGCCGGGCTGCAGCAGCGGCTGGCGGCCGATCACCCCCAGGCCCTTGACCTCTTCGACATGGCCCAGTTCGTTGGTGATGATCCAGTGGCGCGCGATCAACTGGCCCGGCACCTGGCCGGTATTGGTCACGGTGATCGTGTAGGAGAAGGCGTACACGCCTGCCGCTGGAGCGGATTGCTCTGGCAAAAAGGCGGGGCGGACCTGGACCTGGAACTCGTTCATGGGCATGGCGGCAATGGTAACTGCCCGCAATGTACCGGCTTGCGAACGTCCCCACGCGCCGCCGCCCATGGCTTTGTGCCGTCGCTGGTGCCGGCATGGGCTAGCTGCGACAATCGCAGGCCATGAGCCCCACCTACCGCATCGCCCCCTCCATCCTGTCTGCCGACTTCGCCCGTCTGGGTGACGAGGTCAAGAATGTGATCGCCTCCGGCGCCGACTGGATCCACTTCGACGTGATGGACAACCACTACGTGCCCAACCTCACGTTCGGTCCCATGATCTGCGAGGCCCTGAAGCCCCATGCGAAGACGCCCGACGGCCAGCCCGTGCCCGTCGACGTGCACCTGATGGTCACGCCCGTGGACGAACTGGCCACGGCCTTCGCCAAGGCCGGCGCCGACTACATCAGCTTCCACCCCGATGCCACGGCCCACGTGCACCGCAGCATCCAGAACATCCGTGCCCAGGGCGCCAAGCCGGGCCTGGTGTTCAACCCGGCCGCCTCGCTGGACGTGCTGGACTGGGTCATCGACGACATCGACCTCATCTTGCTGATGAGCGTGAACCCCGGCTTCGGCGGCCAGAGCTTCATCGACAGCACGCTGCGCAAGATCGAGGCCGCGCGCAAGCGCATCGAGGCCAGCGGCCGCGACATCCGCCTGGAGGTGGACGGCGGCATCAAGGAAACCAACATCCGCCGCGTGGCCGATGCCGGTGCCGACACCTTCGTGGCGGGCAGCGCCATCTTCGGCAAGCCCGACTACAAGGCCGTGATCGACGCCATGCGCGGCGCCCTGGCGGCCTGAGCTTCGGCCTGCCTCCAGCAACGAAAAGGGCCCGCGAATTGCGGGCCCTTTTCGTTGCTGCGTCGAGTTGCGTTGAGTTGGATTTTGCGCAGCGCAGGCCGCAGCGACGCGGCCCCTTCAGCCGCCTCGCTCGTGCTCTGCGGGCATGACGAAGATGCTGCGGCCCTGCGTGTCGAAACCGGGCGGCGCAAAGCGCGCCACCGGCACATGGCTGTGCCGGATGGAGCTGACCTTCCACGCGAATGTCCTGCCCTTGCTGGTGAAATTGAGGGTTTCGCCGCAGGTGACGTTGATGGGCGTCTTCTGCGACAGATCGACGCTACGGTAGGAGCCTGCAGGCACGGGTGAGCCGTAATGCGATTGACCGTTGGTAAAAGTGTCCGCATGGGCCATTGGGCAGGCAAGAAAAATGCCTGCGATATACAGGGCATTGATGTTTTTCATGAAATGCTCCTTGGCGCAAATGGGATTTTCAATTCAAATGGAACATGGATGGCAGGCCGTGGCAATGGTTTGGCAAATGCGGCAAAAGGGTATTGCCCGGCCTGCCGCCAGCGGTTTTGCAACGCTGGCGGGAATAATCCCGGAAAGGAAATCAGAAGCTGTGGCGTATGCCCACTTCCGCACCCGTTGACGTGCCCTTGGGAGCAAGCCCCGGTGCACCGCCCGACAGGGCGAAATTCGCATTGCCCTTGTTGGATATGCGGGCCACGGTTCCATACAAGGCCGTGCGGCGCGACAGATCATGCACATAGCCGATGGCATATTTGTTCGCATCGCTGCCATTGAATGCCACCGGACCCTTGCGCGAATCGGTACGCACATAGGAGGCGCGGAGATGGCCGCTGCCCACGGGAACCGTCATGCCCAGCAGCCAGCGGTCCTCGGAGCCCAGGGTGCTGCTGCCGTAGGTGCCGAAAGGCAGGTCCTCCCGCTGGAAGTGGCCCATGAGCTTGGCGAAACCGAAGTCGTACGAGGCGCCCGCGCCATACTGCCTGAACTTGGCGCCGGCGGCGCCGATGTCGGTCGTGCCATAGGACAGCGACAGGCTCAATGGACCGTTTTCGTAGTGCACCCGGCCTGCCACGTGGCGGCCCACGTTGCTCGATGGGTTCTCGTCCATGGCGTACATGAATTCCGCACGCAGGCCCCAGAGGCTGGGCGAGAGGTACTGGATCGCGTTGTCGCGGCGGTAGTAGGACGGTGAGAAGCCGTCCGGCATGCGGCTTGCCACGGCGGAACCGCCCAGTCCGATCACGCCGAACGGATCGTATTTGTAGGTATGTGCCGAAGCCGGCGAAAGGTCGCGGCCCAGGCGCACTTCGCCGAAACCTCCCGACAGGCTCACGGTGGAACGGCGCTGGAAGAACTTGCCCGTGGAGCTGAACGTGCCCGTGTCGGCATTGACGTCCGACTCCAGCCAGAAGCCGGCCCTCAGTCCGCCGCCCAGATCCTCGTCGCCGCGAAATCCCAGCCGCCCGGAGGCCAGGCCGCTGTTGTTCATGGTCAGGTTGCCAGGCAGGTCGCTGTTCCTCACGTAGCGCGCATTGACGTCTACGATGCCGAACAGGGTGATGGATGACTGCGCGCTGGCCGCCAGCGAAATGACGGGCAATGCTGCCGCCAATATGCGATTGAATTTCATGCCTGATCCTTGTATTGAATGGTGGATTCCATGCGCATCCATTTTCAAAACGGATGCTGTGGTAAATACTAGAATCCGCAGGCGATCGCATTCGGTCTTGAAAAGAAATGGGCAGGGCATGGCAAGCCATTCACAGGCTTTTCGTGCAAAACCTGTTCCACCCCGCCAACACCAGACGGGAGGGGCTGCCATTCATGACAGTTACCTTTCTTCAAAATGTCTTGAATGTCACTTTGCTGTCGGGTGTATGGATGTTGGGCATTGATAGCATTCAGGGGATTGACTCCGGTGAAATAAAAATAATCCGTGTCGTATCGCTGATGCGGCTGTGGGTGGGTATTGAAAGATAGGCGGGGGGCGAAAATGCGTCGCGAGGATGTCAAGCTGAGGATGCTGGCAAGAAGAGGGGACACGGGGGCCAGGCTTCAGCTCGGGGAGGCCTATCTGGCAGGGGGGCCGGGCGTGCCCAGAAGCATTTCCGTGGGGCTCGGCTACCTGCAGGCCGCACTGCCCCAGGCCAGGCGCCAGGCCTCGGTCTGCATGGCCCTGCATCTGCCGCTGAGGCAGTTGCTGGAGCACGGGCTGCTGGAGCCTTTGAGGATCGCTGCGCAGTACGAGGATGTCGGGCGCCAGAAGCTCGCCGCATGGCATCTCATCCGGGGGGAACTCGATCTGGCGCTGGAATGCCTGGGCCGGTGCAGCGCTTCCCTTCCGTGCCACGGGGCAGGCGGCGCATCCGCGCTCACCTGCGGCGAGCTGCTGCAGGTCCTGCAGATCCTGCGCGCCGTACAGCCGCAGGACATTGCCGAGGTCATGGCCAGCGAAGCCCGCCAGGCCATGGCCATGGGCCAGTCGCCACGCGCAGTGCAGATGCTGGAGCTCCTGGGCGATCTGCCCCATGCCGCTGCCTGTCCCGCCATACAGCAGCTGATCGCCGACCTGGTTCACCAGGCGGAGATGGCAGGCCATGGCCTGGGGCGGCTGGCGGTGGGCTGGATAGAAAGCAGCCTGGAGCGCTGCGCCGCCGATGGCGACCTGCACGCCTGCCATGCGCTGGGGCGGGCGCTTTCCGGCCAGTCCTGCGCTCACCTTGCGCCAGACAACCTCGTGCACGCGCAGAACCTGCGCAAGGCGGCAGCCCTGCTGCTGCGCGCCGCCGATGGCGGCATCGCCGTCGCCTGGCTGCACCTGTTTCGCCTGTGTTCCGACTACCGCAGTTCGGTGGCCAATCCCACGCTGGCGCGCTTTTGCCTGGAGAAGGCGGCGCGGCACGGCCTGGCGGAGGCCCAGCGCCGCCTGGGTGCGCTGGTGCTGCGTGACGCCACACGCATCGAATCCATGGAGCAGGGCGTGGCCCTGCTCCATGCCGCGGCGGCCAAGGACGACGAGCAGGCCGGGCTGCTGCTGCGCTCGTTGCTGCTGCCCGTGGACGGGGGCGACGAGGAGGCGCTCACGGCCATCGAGGCGGTGCGGCCCGATGCGCCGCGGCTGGCCATGCGGCTGCGCCTGGCGCGGGCATTCGGTCTCACCAAGCAGGAGGCGCTGTCGGTCGATCCCTTGACCGCCATGCGGCCCTGGGGCCTGGTGGTGGGCCACAACCCCTTTGTGGCGAAGGCACGGCTGTGCGAGCCCCGGGCCGTGCCAGCGACCACGCCCGAGGCCCGCTGCTGCCTGGAGCAGGCCGCTTTCCTGTTCTCGGCGCAGCGCCAGGAATCCCTGGTGCCGGAAGGATCGCTGCGGGCACGTTCGCTTCAGTTGCGGCGCTTGTTCCACCGGCTGCAGATCAGCGAGACGGTCTTTTTCGCCTCCGCCTCCTCCCGGCAGCGCGAGGCCATCCGCGTCGGCACGAAATGGGCGCGACGGCAGCAGCAGATGCTCAGGCAGGTGCTGGCCTGAGCCTTGCCGTGCGGTCAAAGGAGCGAGCATGAAAGTCCTGATCGTGGACGCCCATCCTCCATCGGCGCAGTACCTGTGCCAGGGCCTGTGCCAGGACGGGTTCAACGTGGACGTCGCGCATGACGGCCGGCAGGGCCGCGACATGGCACTGAGCCGTGCCTACAGCCTGGTGGTGCTGGACCTGGACCTGCCCGGGTTGAGCGGGCGAGAGGTCCTGCAGGCCCTGCGCCGGGCCACAAGCACCCCCGCCATCGTGGTTGCCGCAAACGACAGCCTGGAGGACCAGGTGTTCTGCCTGCAGCATGGCGCGGACGACTACCTGGTCAAGCCCATCAGGCTGCCGGTGTTCCTGGCCCGCGCAAGGCTGCGCATGCGCGGGTCCGCCGGGCGGGAGGGCATGCGCCTGACTTTGGCGGATCTGGTGCTGGACCTGTCCAAGAAGCGGGTCGAACGCGCCGGTCGCCGGCTGGACCTGACCCGGCAGGAGTTCGCCGTCCTGTGGCTGCTGCTGCAGCGCCAGGGCGATGTGGTCTCGCGTGCCGAATTGGTGGAGCAGGTCTGGAGCCTGCCCGTGGATGCCTTGAACAACGCCGTGGACGTGGCGGTGTGCAGGCTGCGCAGCAAGCTCGACGATCCCTATGCGGTCAAGCTGCTGCACACGGTGCGCGGCATGGGCTATATGCTGGCGCTGCGGACAGATTCCCCGTGACCGCAGCCTTGCCTACCCCAGCCACTGCCGGATGCGCCCTGCCAGCGCCTGGGCGCTGATGCCGTAGCGCTCATGCAGCGTGGGCAGGGCGCCCGCGTCGAGGAAGGCGTCGGGCAGGCCCGCCAGCCGAAAGCGCGCGGGCCGCACGTCGCGCTCCAGCAGAGCGCCGGCCACGGCCTCGCCCAGGCCGCCCACCACCGAATGGTTCTCCGCCACCACCACCAGGCGCGGCCCGCTGGCCACGGCCTGCACGATGGCCTGCACATCCAGCGGCTTGATGGTGGCGCAGTGCAGCACGGCGGCGCCCACGTTGTCCGTGGCCAGCAGCTGGGCGGCCTCCAGCGCGCGCATGGTCATGAAGCCGCTGCAGATGATGAGCACCTCGCGGCCCTCGCGCAGCATCTTCGCCTTGCCCAGCTCGAACCGGTAGTCGTACTCGTCCAGCACCAGCGGCACGTTGCCGCGCAGCAGCCGCATGTAGACGGGGCCGCGGTGCGCCGCGATCTGGGGCACGGCCTGGGTGATGTCCAGCGCATCGCAGGGATCGACGATGGTCAGCCCCGGCACGGCCCGCATCATGGCCAGGTCGTCGGTGGCCTGGTGGCTGGGGCCGTAGCCCGTGGTCAGGCCGGGCAGGGCGCAGCAGATCTTGACGTCCAGGTTTTCCTCGGCAATCACCTGGTGGATGAAGTCATAGGCCCGACGCGTGCCGAAGACGGCATAGGTGGTGGCAAAGGGCGTCAGCCCCTCCTTGGCCATGCCGCCGGCGGCGGCCATGAGCAACTGCTCGGCCATGCCCATCTGGAAGAAGCGCCCGGGGTGGGCCTGGGCGAACAGGTGCAGGTCGGTGTACTTGGCCAGGTCGGCGGTCAGGCCGACCACGTCGGGGCGGCTGGCGGCCAGCTCCACCAGGGCCTTGCCGAAAGGCGCGGCCTGCACGCGCTGGCCTTCGGCCGCGATGGAGGCGATCATGGCCGAGGTGGTCGGCCGGGGCTTGGGGATGGCAAGAGGCATGTTCATGGCAGGGCGGGCTCCAGGGGTTGCGATGCGTCCAGGATGGCGATGGCCTGCTGCCACTCGGGCGGATCGACGCGGATGAAATGGTTCTTCTCGCGCTGCTCCAGGAAGGGCACGCCCTTGCCCATCAGCGTGTCGCAGAGGATGACGCGGGGCCGGTCCTCGGCCAGCGACCGCGCCGCGTCGAAGGCCTGGACCACCTGGGCCAGGTCGTTGCCGTCCACGCGCTGCACATGCCAGCCGAAGGCGGCCCATTTGTCAGCCAGCGGCTCGAAGCCCAGCATGCGCGTGGAGGGGCCGTCGGCTTGCTGGTTGTTCACGTCCACCAGGCAGATCAGCCGGCCCAGGCCGTGGTGGGCGGCGGACAGCGCGGCCTCCCAGGTCGAGCCCTCGTCCAGCTCGCCGTCGGACATGGAGTTGTAGACAAAGGCATCGCTGCCCTTGTGGCGCAGCGCCAGCGCCATGCCCACGGCGATCGGCAGGCCCTGGCCCAGCGAGCCGCCCGAAATCTCCATGCCCGGCGTATAGCTGGCCATGCCCGACATGGGCAGGCGGCTGTCATCGCTGCCATAGGTCTGCAGCTCCTCGTCGGACAGGATGCCCGCCTCGGCCAGGGCCGCGTAGAAGGCGATGGCGTAGTGGCCGTGCGAGAGCAGGAAGCGGTCGCGGCCCTCCCACCCGGGCTCATCGGGCCGCAGCCGCAGCGCGTCGCCATAGGCCACGGCCAGCACATCGGCCCAGCCCAGGGCCTGGCCTATGTAGCCCTGGCCCTGCACCTCGCCCATTTGCAGGGCGCGGCGGCGTATGCGCCAGGCACAGGCCGCGAGCCGGTCCAGGCGCTGTTGCAGTTCTTGGTTCATGCATCGTCTCCTCGGGATGGAAGGGCGCGCGGCTCAGCGCAGGATGCTGGCCGGCACATAGGACACCAGCGCCAGCACCGCCAGCGCCACCAGGTAGAAGGGAATCAGCTCGCGCACGGTCTGGCCCACCTTGACCCGGGCCAGCGAGCTCGTGATGAACAGCGTCGTGCCCACGGGCGGCGTGTACAGCCCCAGGGCCAGGTTCACGACCATCATGATTCCCAGCTGGGTCATGTCCATGCCGATGCTCTGGGCCAGCGGCACGAACACCGGCGTGAGCAGCAGCACGGCGGCCGGCAGGTCGATGAACATGCCGATGAAGAGCATCAGCAGGTTCATCAGCACGATCACCAGCCAGGCCGAATGCACATGCGACTGCACCCACTGGACGATGCCATCGGGCATGCGGTCGAAGGTCAGCAGCCAGCCGATGGCCGCCGAGGCCATGATCACCAGCAGCACCACGCCCGTGGCCAGGCCCGCATGCACCACCGCATCGTTGAGCCGGCGCCAGCCCAGGTCGCGGTACACCACGGCCGACACCAGGCCCGCATACAGCGTGGACAGCACGGCCACCTCGGTGGGCGTGGCGATGCCCAAGCGCAGGAACACGATGATCAGCACCGGCAGCAGCAGGGCCGGGCTGGCGTACAGCAGGTGGCGCCGGAAGGCGGGCCAGGCGAAGGGCGTGGTGTCGCGCGGAAAGCCGCGCCTGTGGCCCACCCACCAGCACACGCCCATGAAGCCCGCGCACATCAGCAGCCCCGGCACGATGCCCGCCACGAACAGCGCCGCAATCGATGCATTGGCGCTGAGCGCGAACAGGATCATGGGGATCGACGGCGGGATCAGGATGTCGATGGTGGCCGCCGCCGCCAGCGTGGCCGCCGAGAACGCGGGCGGATAGCCCAGCCGCCTGTGCCACGGGATCATCAGCGATCCGATGGCCGAGGCGTCGGCCACGGCCGAGCCCGACACCCCGCCGAACAGCGTGGACGACATCACCCCCACCTGGGCCGGCCCGCCGTGAAAGCGCCCTATCAGCGCCGACAGCACGCCCACCAGGGCCTCGCCCAGGCGCCCGCCCATCATCAGCGAGCCGGTGAGCATGAAGAACGGGATGGCGATCAGCGGAAAGCTCTGCACCTGGGCCACCATCTGCTGCACCAGCAGGTCCAGCGGCACGCGGTCCGAGGTGGCCGCCGCCGCCATGGCGCCCATGAGCAGCGCGTGCGCAATGGGCATGGCGATCACGGCACCCGCCATGAAGACGAAAAGCATGATGAAGGACATGGCACCCTCCCTTCACCAGTGCGCGCCGGCCACGGGCCGGGCCGGTTCGGCAGACGCACCAGCGGCACCGGCCTGCGCGGATACCCGGTCCCTGCCCGCCACGCAGGCGCGCCAGGCCGACTGCAGGGCCAGCAGGGCCAGCAAGGCCATGCCCACCATCACGCAGCCATAGGTCAGCGAGCCGGGAATGCCCAGGATCTGGCTGCGCTCGTCATGCACGATCTCCAGCATGTTCAGCGTGGACCAGGCCAGCGTGGCGTACAGGGCGGCCACGGCCAGCCAGCCCAGCACGGCCGTGGCGCGCCGCACGCGGGCAGGCAGGGCCTCGACCAGGAAGCTGGTGGTAATGTGGGCGCCATGGGCGGCGGCCAGCACCACGCCCGACATCACCAGCCAGGGAAACAGTAGCTCGGGCACCTCGTTGGCCCACTGCAGGCTGGTGCCGCTGGCATAGCGCAGGGCGGTGTTGCACACCAGGATCACGAAGATCACCAGGGTGCTGGTCCACAGCACGGCGCGGCACAGGCCCGTGACCAGGCGTTCGATGAGGTTCATGGACGGCTCCCTGCACTTCACTGCGCGCCTGCGGCCTTGACGACCTTGGCGATATAGGGGCCCGCAGGGCTGGCCAGCCACTTGTCCTGCACCTTGGCCGTGGCCTGGGCGAAGGCCCGCGCGTCGATGGTGCTCACCTCCACGCCCTTGGCGCGGATGTCGTCCAGCAGCCTGTCGTCGGCCTCGCGCGCCAGCTGGCGCTGGTAGGCCGTGGCCTCCTGCGCGGCCTCGGCCAGCAGCGTGCGGTCGGCGGCCGGCAGCCGGTCCCAGCTGCGCTTGCCCATGATCAGCGGCGTCATCTGGAACATGTGGCCCGTCAGCGTCAGGTGCTTTTGCACCTCGTACAGCTTGCTGGCGTGGAAGTTGGCCAGCGGGTTCTCCTGGCCGTCGACCACGCCCTGCTGCAGGGCCACGTACAGCTCGGCGAACTTGATCTGCTGGGCCTCGGCGCCCAGGGCCTGGATGCTGTCCACCAGCACCGCGTCGGGCGGCGTGCGCATCTTCAGGCCCTTGAGATCGTCCACGCTGCGCAGGGGCCGCTTGCTGTTGGTCATGTGGCGTATGCCGTTGTCCCAGTAGCCCAGCACCACCATGCCCTTGGCGGCCGATTTGTCGGCCAGCTCCCGGCCCAGCGGCCCGTCCAGCAGCTGGAAGGCCCGGGCCGGCGTGGCGAAGAGAAACGGCATGCCATAGGCCGCGTACTCGGGCACGGCCGCGGCCACCGCGCCCTGGGAATTGGCCGACAGGTCCAGCGCGCCCGTGCGCAGGGCCGTGACCATGGCCGCGTCGTCGCCCAGCTGGGCCGAGGGGGCGACCTGCACCTCGATGCGGCCCGCGCTGCGCGCCTTCACCAGTTCGGCGAACTTCAGCGATGCCAGGTGGCGCGGATTGTCGGGCGCGGCGCCGTGCCCCAGCGTGAGCTTGACGGCCTGGGCACAGGCCAGGGCCGGCAGCAGCAGGGCGCAGGCGGCCAGGGCGGCGCGATGGAAAAGCGTGCTTTGCATGGTCTTGTCTCCTTTGCTTGGGTTGTGTGCGGCCATGCAGGCCATGGCCAGGCGCGCGGGGCTCAGTGGATGAGCATCCCGCCGTTCACATCGAGCGTGATACCCGTGCAATAGGCGGCCAGGTCGCTGGCCAGGAATACGCAGGCGCCGGCCACATCGTCGGCGCGGCCCAGGCGGGCCAGCGGAATCGTGGCGGAGATCTCGCGCTTGCGCTCGGGGCCGAGCTTGCCCTGGGTGATGTCCGTCTCGATCAGGCCCGGCGTGACGCAGTTGATGCGTATGCCCTCGGCGCCGAACTCGCGCGCCATGGCGCGGGCCAGCCCCAGCACGCCGGCCTTGGCGGCCGAATAGTGCGGCCCGCCGAAGATGCCGCCGCCGCGCTGGGCCGAGACGGAAGAAATGCAGACGATGGCGCCCGCTTGCTGCCTGCGCATGGCCGGCAGCACGGCCTGGGACATGTACAGCGTGCCGCGCAGGCTCACGTCGAGCACGCGGTCGTAGTCGGCCCCGCCGATCTCCAGCGTGCCCACGGCCTGCGTGATGCCCGCGTTGTTGACCAGCGCGTCGATGCGGCCGAAGGCGCGCAGCACGGCGGCGGCGGCCGCCTCGCACGAGGGCTTGTCCGTCACATCGGCCACCAGCCCCAGGTGCCCGTCGCCCAGCCGCGCGGCCGCGCCGGCCGGGTCGGCCCGCTCCAGGTCGAGGATGGCCACGCGGGCCCCCTGGGCGGCCATCTGGCGCGCCGTGGCAAAACCGAGTCCGTTGATCCCTGCGCCGCCGGTGATGATGGCGACCCTGTCCTTGAGCAGCATGTGCCTGTCTCCGCTGTAGTGGTGGTGGATGTAGCCATCTTGGGCTGTCACGAGCATGAAGACAAACGATGTTTCATCAGCCTAAGATGACAGTTCTTCAGCTCACGTACGGGGTCTCCCGGGGTCTGCCTGTGAGCTGCCCGTGAGCTGCCCGCGTCTTCGAGGAACTTGCCATGGCATCCATTCCCAGCAGTGCCCACCTGCAGGCCTTCGAGGCCGTGGCGCGCCGGCGCAGCTTCGCGCTGGCCGCCTCCGAGCTGCACCTGACGGCCTCGGCCGTCAGCCACCAGGTGGCCAAGCTGGAGGCGCAGCTGGGCGTGCGCCTGTTCGAGCGCAGCGCGCATGGCGTGCGCCTGAGCCGCCCGGGGCAGGCCTACCTGGAGCGCGTGGGCGGCGCGCTGGCGGCCATCGTCTCGGCCACCGAGGACCTGCGCCACAGCATGAGCAACAGCCTCTACGTGCACTGCGCGCCCAGCATCGCCAGCCTCTGGCTCATGCCCCGGCTGCGGGACTTCGCACGGGCCTGCCCGCACATTGCGCTGAACCTGTCGGCTGCGCATTCGCACAGCGACTTCGCGCTGGGCCAGGCCGATATCGACATCCGCTACGGCATTGCGCAGTGGCCGGAGCTGGAGGTGGAGCCCCTGTTCGAGGAGCACATCCTGCCGCTGGCCAGCCCCGCGTTCGTGGCCGAGCATGGGCTGCAGCGCGTGCAGCAGTTGCTGCACGTGCCGCTGATCCAGAGCAACGTCAGCATCGTCCAGTGGTCGGACTGGTTCCAGGCGTTCTCGCAGCTGCGCGCGCCAGAGCGCTTTGCCGTGCGCTTCGACCGCGCCCAGATGTCGCTGGACGCGGCCACGCAGGGCCTGGGCGTGGCGCTGGAAAGCGCCATGAACGCGGGCGGCCACATTGCCGACGGCCGGCTGGTGGCCCCCTTCGGCATGGACCGGGCCCTGCGCGTCAAGGCCCACTTTGCCGTCTACCCCGCGCGCAACGCCCGGCGCCCCGCCGTGGCGGCCTTCCTGGCCTGGCTGCATGCCGAGGCCGCCCGCACCGAGCAGCAGCCCTGCCGCCAGTGCCCGGACTGAGTTGGCGGCCGGACCGGGAAAAAGGGGCCGGACAGATATTCCCGCATCCGGCGGAAAAGGCCTGCGATGCAATTTCTCTATGAATGAGCGAGTGCGCGGCAAATGGTTTTATTGCCCCCTGTTTTCGGCGAATGACGACGCGATTGCCAGCAGGGATTGGCAATAATTCCGGACAGCCATATACACAGGGAGTGCCACGCTGAAATGGCCAAATCAGCAAGACGCCGATTTATCGGACTGATCACGGTGAGCTACGGATTGCTCGCATTCGCCTGGATCATTCTGTCCGACAAGCTGTTGTTCGCGTTGGCAGGCAGTGCGGATATCGGCTGGCTTTCCGTCGCCAAGGGGCTGTTCTTTGTGCTGGCCACGGACTTCCTGCTGTTCTTCGCGCTGTGCTCGGTGCCGGCCGCGCACAGCGGCGGCGCCTCCGCCATCACCCAGGAAATGGGGCCGCGCCGTTTCCCGGTCTGGGCCTCCTATCTGTTTGCCCTGGCCATGAGCCTGGCCGTGCTGGCCGCCAGCAGCACGCTGGCCAGCCATTTCGGTGAACGCTCGCTGCTGCTGCTGTTCATGCTGCCCGTGCTGGTCAGTGCGCTGATCGGCGGCCTGGGGCCGGGCCTGCTGGCCACGGCCTTTGCGGCCTACAGCCTGGACCAGACGGACGGCGTCGCCGTGCGCGACTGGGCGCAATGGGGGGTGGTGGCCGTCAACGGCCTGGCCGTGAGCGTGCTGGCCGAGACGCTGCAGCGCTCGCTGCGCAAGGCCAACATGCAGCGGCAGCTGCTGGACTCGGTGATCTCCGGCACCTCGGACGCCGTCTTCGTGAAGGACCTGCGCGGGCGCTATCTGCTGGTCAACCGGGCTGCCGCCAGCCTGGTGGGCCGGCAGGCCGAAGACATCGTGGGCAAGGACGACTTCGCGCTCTTTCCCTTCGGCATCGCCAGCGCCATCCGCAGGAAGGACCAGGCGGTGCTGCGCCAGGAGGTGGCCACGCATGAGGAGCAGCTGACGGTGGAGCCGGGCAGGACGCTGGACCTCCTGGTCACCAAGGGCCCGGTGCGCAATACGGCAGGCCACATCGCAGGCCTGTTCGGCATCTCCCGGGACATCACCGAGCGCAAGCGCTTCGAGCGCGAGCTGGCCCAGGCCGCCGTGGTGTTCGACAGCAGCCACCAGGGCATCATGGTGGTCGATCCGGCGCGGCGCATCACGCGCGTCAACCCGGCCTTCACCCGCATCACCGGCTATGCGCCCGAGGAGGTGATCGGCCAGACGCCGCGCGTGCTGTCCTCGGGCCTGCACGGGCCGGAGTTCTACCGGCAGATCTGGGCCTGCATCGCGCGCGACGGCTTCTGGCACGGCGAGATCTGGAACCGCCGCAAATCGGGCGAGATCTTCGCCGAGATGCTGTCCATCTCCGCTGCGCAGGGTGCCGGCGGCGAGATCGAGCACTACATCGGCGTCTTCACCGACATCAGCCATATCAAGGCCCATGAGGCCGAGCTCGACCGCGTCACCCACTACGACCTGCTGACCGGACTGCCCAACCGCCGCCTGCTGGTCGAGCGGCTCAACCAGGCCATGCTGCGCACGGCGCGCGAGGGGCGCTCCCTGGCCGTGTGCTTTCTGGACCTGGACGGCTTCAAGGAAATCAACGACCTGCACGGCGTTGCAACCGGCGATGCGCTGCTGGTGGGCGTGGCCGAGCACCTCAAGAGCGTGCTGCGCTCCGAGGACACGCTGGCCCGGCTCGGTGGCGACGAGTTCGTGCTGCTGCTGTCGCAGATCGGCTCGGTCGAGCACTGCACCTCCATCCTCGACCGGGTGCTGGAGGCGGCCAGCCGCCCCGTGCCCGTGCAGGACCGGGTGCTGACCGTGACCGCCAGCGTGGGTGTCAGCCTCTACCCCGACGACCAGGCCGACCCCGACCTGCTGCTGCGCCATGCCGACCAGGCCATGTGCGTGGCCAAGCAGGCCGGGCGCAACCGCTACCAGCTGTTCGACCCGGAAAACGACCGCAAGGCCGATGCGCGCCGCCTGCAACTGGGCTGGCTGCGCCGTGCGCTGGAGCAGGGCGAATTCCTGCTGCACTACCAGCCCAAGGTGGAGCTGGGTGGCGGCAGGCTGGTGGGCGCCGAGGCCCTGCTGCGCTGGCACGACCCGCGCCAGGGCCTGCGCTCGCCGGCCGAGTTCCTGCCCTTCATCGCGGGCAGCGACCTGGAGCGACCGCTGGGCGACTGGGTCATCGGCGAGGCCGTGGCCCAGGCGGCACGCTGGCTCGACCAGGGCCTGGACCTGTGCGTGAGCATCAACGTCAGCGCCAACCAGCTTCTGGATGGCGGCTTCCACGCCACCATGGCCCAGGTGCTGGCCCGGCATCCCGAACTGCCGCCGCACCTGATCGAGCTGGAAATCCTGGAAAGCGCCGCCATTGCCGACATGGAGCAGGCCATCCAGGTGATGGGGCAGTGCCGGCAGCTGGGCATACGCTTTGCGCTGGACGACTTCGGCACCGGCTACTCCTCGCTCACCTACCTGCGCAAGCTGCCCGTGCAGTCGCTGAAGATCGACCAGAGCTTTGTGCGCGACATGCTGGCCGACCCGGACGACCTGGGCATCGTCGAAGGCGTGATCCAGCTGGCCAGCACCTTCCAGCTCGAATCCGTGGCCGAAGGCGTGGAAACCCCCAGGCATGCGCGCCGCCTGCGCGAAATGGGCTGCCACGTGGCCCAGGGCTACGGCATCGCCCGGCCCATGCCCGCCGACCAGCTGCCCGCCTGGGCCGCGCGCTGGCAGGCAGGGGACAACTGGCTGGTGCATGGGCGGCACATGCCGTCCGAGGCCTGAGCCTCGCGCCACCGCGCCACCGCGCCACCGCGCCACCGCGCCCGCGCAGGCTATGTCAGCTCGGCCGGCCGGGTCTCCTGCGCACTGCGGCTGGGCAAGATGATGGTGAAGATGGCGCCGCCTGCCGGGCCGTTGCCGGCCACGATGGTGCCGTCCATGGCGTCGATGATCTTGCGGCAGATGGCCAGCCCCAGGCCCGTGCCGCCCGAGCCGTCCTTGGTCTTGCTGGACTGCACGAAAGGCTGGAAGATCTTGTCCAGCTCCTGTGGCGGAATGCCCGGGCCCTGGTCGGAGAAGGCGATGCAGATGTCGCCCTGCCCGTCGATGCGGCCCTGCACATCGATGCGCCC